>ERZ779797.285-NODE-285-length-23165-cov-5.426655_pt1 | contig 23165 bp, 19 predicted proteins | sample MGYA00511886_ERZ779797 | MGnify/ENA primary metagenome ERZ779797 (study PRJEB29588, sample SAMEA2155055) | human gut metagenome | biome: human gut; feature: human-associated habitat; material: faeces | place: Denmark | collected 2008/2010 ... | reverse complement strand
TGCGAAAGAGACATGCTAGTCAATACGCCAATTTTGGAAGCTTACATAAAATGTTTAGCAAGCAATGTGTTTTTCTTGATTATTGCGCAGCTTGAACCACTACAAAAATACGAAATTTGCGTTATAAAGACTATACTTCTTTTGTTTCAAAAATGTGCTATTTTTGTACAAAAGAGCAATCTTTATAACACACCAAATTATCATAGAGCACTGACAGAGTTTTCCTGCCAGTACCCTATCAGAATTTATTTCTGTTTCACCAGTTTCATATACACAGGAAGTCCGTTTCGCAACAAACAAGACACTTCCGTATTTCCATTCTCCATTGTCTTTAAGAACACACCAGGCACATTTCCATCCATCTGCCAGATACCTTTCAGTTCAATAAATGCAGGGGTAGGAATCTCCTTCCAGTTCTTCTTGTCCAGCAGTTTAGGACGCAAGTTCGGATTGGCCATACCCAACGACAGACTACCATCCGTATTCTTTTGTTCTATCAGCAACAGTTCTGTAGCCGAAGAAACTACCTCACCTGCTGTCAATCCCTTCGCAGGAGTAAAGAATGAATAAGCCAGCACATTCTTCGGTGCATATTTAATGATGTGCAAGGAATCCTGCATTTCCACTACCGAGAATAATTCTCCTTTTGTCTGACGGTCGGCCACATCCTTCATCTTAGCTTCATCCGCTGCCGGAACTACAACAAAAGAATAAGACTTTTTCTCCGGTTTCACCCCGTGGTTCATATATGCTTTTGCCACCACTTCTTTAGCCGGTTTACCAGCCATACCTACAGAAGAAGGCGTCTCCTGTTCGTCATAAATCACTGTAAGTTCATCGTGACCTGCCGGAACAAAGAAACCGGTTGAAACAGGATTAATCATCGTCACAGATTCTGAAGAAGCATAATTCTGGCGATTTCCCTTCGTCACCTCTTGGCCGTTCACCGTCAACTTATTGTACTGTTTACTTACTACCGACTGGAATAAGTTCGTAGCCGTAATCATGTTGTCCGCATAATCACCTTTTGCAGAAATACCATTTCCAATACTGAACAACATACCGTCAATAGCCAACACCGACTTACAGAAAGTAAGATTAGTAGGAGTGAATCGCTGGCTTCCCCAACGGTCATCCTGATCAAAAGCGGTAGCAAAGAGTCCGTAATCTTTCATCGATACAGCCCCGGCAAAATTGCTCGTTCTGGCCTTCTGGTCAAAACGATCCTTATCGTTCTTATAAGGCATCATTTCCGCCCAGTCGGTATAATGTACTGTCGTACTTCCCGGCATCATGTTCCAGTCCCATCCGGCACCCTTATTCTCATTGTTAGAAGGATAACCTGTAGGAACCAGTCCCCCATCGTACAGAATTTCCAGTGTACCGTGGCTCTGGTAACGTCCGAAACGATTGGTCTTGTTATAAATCTCACTTCCCCACAACATAGCTGTAGGCGACTTCATCACAGCCACCCATCCCGGCTGACGATACACTCCTGCCGAGCTGTAGTTATACTGATAGAATCCGTTGGCATCAGCAGCCGGTACAGGATACTTATCCGTCTTAAAGAAGTAATTATAATAAGCAGCCAGTTCCTTATCCAAATCCGTACCTGTGGCATCCGCTCCAATCTCAATCAACTGTTCGAACAATTTCTGCGTAAAGGGCACTTCAATACTATAGAAAGGATGGCGTCCTGCCATACTGTTGGCATAAATCCGGTTCTTATCACCTTCTGCACGCACAGCAGTCATGTAAATCGTTACGACAGCCTTTTTCAGTCTTTCGTACGATTTAGGGTCAATCTTGAAGGAAGTCCCCTTGAAACGATAGAAGTATTCCACCCACGTTTTGTAAGAATACATGTATCCATTATAATGCGCATTGTGGTGGAAACCTGTACCGTCCGGCTTCAGGATGTCCTTATTGCCCACATTATAGCGCGTACATACCCGCAGAAAGCCGGAGAGCAACTGCAAGTCCTGCACAGCCTGCTGGTCATTCGGGTTAGCCAGTGCCAGATTAAACACGTATGGCACAATGTTGAAAATATAGTCCGAACTAATCCAGTTCAAGATGGCCTTATCTCCTTGGCGAATCACATCCACTTCCAGTAATTTCTGTACGGCGGCAATCATTTTAGCCTTACGTACCTCATCACATACCGGAATGGCACTCATCAAATCAGTAGGAATCTTTCGTACATCACTATAGTTGCTATATACCAGCTTAGGCATTCGAAGGAAAAAATTGTGTGTAAACAGATAATCCAGATATAAATCCAAATCGCCTTTGGCTGATTTACCGTATTTCTGCACTCCGTATGACAACGCACGTACCGTTTTTGCCACATCCCTCAGATGCTGATTCATCACTTTCTCACCCCATAAATCTGCTCCTGTCACGGTATAGTCTCCTGTACGCTGCAGCATCAGCATCTTTAGCCCCATCTGTGCGGACTTCAGCTCACTCTCAGAAGCCTTCGGTTCTGGAAACTTATATTTCTTACGAAACTCTGCAAGTTCTTTCAGCTTCGTTTCGTTCGCATCCTGATTCACCGTCTGCTGTACTGTCTCATCTGCCGTTATGTTACCGGCTGCATACACAGCCGGAATACACATTCCACACAAAAAAAGCAAATAAAGATTTCGTGTTAAGTTCATGATACTCGATTTTTAAATTTCGTGTTTTTACAAAATATTCTACTCGCATATACGACATTGTCTTTGTACTCCAAGCCTTCCCAAGAGCACAAAGACAATGCACTACTAACCTTATTTCAAGGCACTAAGCCAACCCGGCACATAGCCCAAGCGTCGTTTCAATTGTGCTTCATAAAGAGAATTTGGTGACACCGGTGCATCCAGACTTTCGTAGTACTTAATCTGATTTTCAGAGGTATCAAATGGGACTGATGTACCTTTCCAACCCACAATGATTGGCGGCATGTTTTTCCACCATTGGTTATTGTCATCCCACCAGATCCATTTATTATTCCAACTTGCATCACAAACCACTCTGGTAGCGGTCATATTCCATATTGTCAAGTCATTCAGATGGTTTGGCAACTGTGCCATATCACCACCTTCTCTCCATGCCACAAAACCACCTTGGCAAATATCAATCAAAGTAGCGCGCGGCTGAGTAGCATGCGATTCAAAGCAAGAATCATCTCCCCATCTCACGTTCCAGATAACAGCTCCCATACTTTGCTTTGATACCCCGCACCCATGATACTGACCTGCACCTTCCATATAGTCACCCAACTGGTTACCACCGGAATTCACAGCTATATATCCGTTACAATGATCATACACCTTACCAATAAACACACGCGAAGAAGCCTGTGAACGAATAGCAGAGTGTCCTCTGTTGCCTGAAATCTCAATATCATAAGCTGATACATTGGCACACGATACGAACGAATGTGCCTCGCTCACGCTCTCAAAATTCACCCGTCGCATCCAGGAGTTTGTCAGGCGAATCATCTGTATGGGCTTGAAGGCACCGTCATCGTCCGCGCTGCCATGGTGTTTAAAGTCATCTTTAGAGTGACCCAAGAATGTCAGGTCTTCCACTCCCACATTCTCATAATGCGGATATTGATAAACCTTCCATCTCCATTTAGCCTCAATCTTACGCATAATCGGTTCATAGAAAGTCAACGTATTGCCCGAAATTTGCTTTACCTGATGATAATCATAGATTTGCGCTCCATTATCATTAAGTTCCGTCCAATTAGAAGAAGTTGCATGAGGAGCCAATTCTTCAGCCACAAGTGCCGGATCATTATTCACCAATGACACGCAAACCCAGTCACCCACATTAATACCTGAAGTAGAAGCAACTTCTATTGAAAATGTTCCTTTCTCCGCATTTCCCGTCACAGTTGTCAACTCTTTCAAATCTGAATTATGCTTAAAGTCCAGCATATTAGGAGTCGACCACATTTTACTTGAATCTGTTGCTTTATTCTTAACTGCCATTTCAATAGTAGTCTTACCTTGACCAGCTCCCTTGAAAATAATATTTCCCATGGTCAATCGCAAGGTTTCTACAGTTTCCGCGTCATTTCCTCCACGTAAAATATACTTTCCTACAGGGAAATAGATAATTGCATTGGCATTGTTTCCTCCGATATGATATCTTAGTGTCTTACCTCCATCCGCTGTATTTTCCTCCTTACATCCCATCGCTTCTTTCAAAATCTTAATCAGCGCCGGACGGTCGGAAATCTCATCATTTCCATTGGCTCCGTAGTCTTCCACATTATATACCTTATATATGGCACTTCCCTGCGCCCCGCCGGTCAAGTAGCCGTTGTAATATTTATTGCCTGCCGCATCCGTCAGCGGAGTATCAAAATCTATCATCACATCGGGAGGAGCCACTTCGCCATGCATATATCCTGCATACGAAAAGTCCAGCAACACATTGTCGTCCGCCTGCATCATAAACTTCTTCCACGCTTCCGCATCCGCAGCAGCAGCTTCTACATCCAGGTTCAAGGCAAGTTCGCCTACTGCGGTCTGTAATGAGAATGCCCCGGTTTCCGTCACCGAAGCCGACTTGAACAGTGAATAGCTGGCCGTTGTTTTTTCTTCCAGCGAAGGCACAATGTCGGTAGAGAGATTCTTCCACTGCACACCGTTCAAAGACATTTTCCAGCATCCGTCTTCGCCCAGCGCAATCTGCGGAGTGAACACTCCCTTTCCGGTCTTTTTCAGGGCCGGAACCGCATTGCCGCTCAGGTCCGTCAACTCGGTCTGCGTGCCGTTCAACTGACAAACCCAATATCCGGCCTCATTAATGCCCATCAAAGGAATATCGTTATCCACTTCGGCAGAAGCAGACGCATTGACAGTCCATCCATTATCCAGCATTACTTTATAGCCTGACGTCCCGTTTTCCGTATAGGAAACCACCTTCGCACCACCTTCTGCCATCAATTGCAGTGCGGCCACATCCGTGTTATATTGCTGTAACAGATTCGCCACCTCTTCCGGCTGTTCAGGAATGACAACCGGTTCTGTCACTTCCTCATCCGAGCAGGAAAGCCAGAACAGAGAGGCCAAAAGAGTGATTCCAAAATTCAGTTTTTTCATGATATTATATTTTTATACGTATTCAGATGGTATTTAAATGGTGCTTAAACGCCATCTGAATACGGGTTAAAACCTATTTCTCAATAAGACTAATCCAGCGAAGCGCCTATCCCTTCATAACCTGCAGAAACCTTGAAGACTCCATTGGTAATGTCAAAGGTACCCCCGTCGAACGGATTTGCGTCCAGATAATTGAAGGTGTAATCAGCATGATTCTCCGGTCTATAACCTCTGTCATGTATCACAATCCAGTTCTTTTTATTTGCTATCTGGTCATAAACTGTGTTACCTGTCAATTCCAACTGTCCTAATTCTACGGCTTCATCAGCCCGTTTCGTCAAGAATAGCCAGGAACGAGATTCGGCATTATCATAATCATTCCACATCAGATTGGCATTGGAGACTACATTTACAGCCCTCGTTCTCATCATCGCATTCTTAGAGAAAAGATTCACAAACGTATTGTGATTGACAGACAAGCTGAAGATGACATCCAATTTGGTCTCATCCAGATTTGCCTGCAACAAAGAGAAATTAGAAATTCCCTGTCCCGACTGAGAAGCATAAATCACATTATTACTACATGTGAAGCTTTCATATCCGGAATATTTCGTCCCATCAGCAGGTGATAAGTTCACCAGAAAAGTATTTCCCGTCGATGGATTGAAAGCAAACTTGTTGCCATAGAAGACAATGTTCTTGATGTGTATATTAGCTTTGTTAGATAACTGAACCACATTGAAGTTCTTATTACCTGTATTTGGGAAAGCGGCTTTACACTGATCGAATATCACATAGTCTAAAGTAGATTCTTCATTTCCCGCATTGACCACATAAGCTGCTGTATAGGATGAAAGATCCATCTCTATATTCTTCAAGGCCAAGCCTTTTCCTCCTTCCCTTCCTATATTGAAATAGTCTGATACAGGTAACTTAGATTGCTTGTCAACATCAGTTCCTATGATAATCAGATTCTTTAATCCGAACCTTTTATACGAAACGCCCGTTACATCACTGTCTACAAAATAAATTCCTTCCGCAGCAATCTGCTTGTCAGTATCAGTTGAAGAACTCGTTATATGCTTTACGGTCAAATTAATATTCTTCTTATTAATCACCATGTGGACACCATTCGGGTCACCCACCACAATATCCATGCCGGCCTGATATTCATCCCAGTAGTTGGCTATTTCCGTCCTTGCCACAATCTCGTCCGTAACGGTGTTGGCACCACGGTTCACTTCCATCGTTACCACGCATTTGCTTGCACCGGAAAGAGGAGTCACCTTCACTTCCAATGTCTGTTCTCCCGACAGACCGGAATAATCAGGAACCTCCGCCTCCCAATCGGCAGGTACTATCGCGCGGATAATATCACCTGACTGAATGTTTACTCTCACTTGCAAAGTGGCGACACCGGTGCCGATATACCACATTTCACCGTCAGCAAGTTCCGGTTCGGTAATTTCACATACCAAATCCTTGACTACTGGAATGGTATAGGTATTGCCTTCAGCAAGGGTTATCTTGATAGAATTGCCATCAGTTGCAGGCGTCACGCTGGAAATCGGGCTGGTGCCGGATGCCGTACCCGTAGCCTTTACCCCAAGGTTCTGCCATGTGGCACCTCCGTCCAGGCTCACGCACCAGTTTTCATTTTCAATCTTGAACTGCGGAGTATAAGGCGCATCTTCACCGTCTTTTGCCTCTGCCCTTATACCCGAATCCGTACCGGCAATCACCCAGTTACCGTTTTCGCCAATCGTAATGGACGGGTAGTTGGCTCCTACCACGCCCTGAGTGAGCGTCAGCGTCTCTCCGTTACTCAATGTCAGGGTATAGTTCGCCCCATCGAATGAATAGCTGGTGATGGTTTTGTTTCCGTCCAGCAGCACACGGATGATGTTCATATCGTCATTCAGCTTCTGCACCTGTGCTTCGTAATCCTCCACACGGTCTTTCAGCGAATTTATGTCTCTTTCCAAATCGGTCGTGTCGCATGCAGCCATTCCGCACACCAACAAGCCGAACAATAATGATTTATATAGTTTCATAGGATTACAGTTTTAGTTATTCCACAGTTACAGTCAACTTCTTCACCAGACGATGGCCGGCGGCATTGTATATCTCAAAATAGATAGTATATTCTCCAGCAGATATAGTAGTTCCAGATCTTATTGTAAGAGTTCCATTGTTTTCCAGTTTCACATCTAAAGACGTAGGGCTTATCACTACAGTTACTACTTCCATTAAGGTTGCTGTAAGAGTTAAAGGTGTGTCAGCTGTCACCTTATGCTCGTCATTCGAGAAGTTTGAAAATGTCATATTCAGTCCGCCCAGCAAAGCGACTTCCACATAGCTGTCGGAGCCGTAAGGCTTGAACTGCAACACGTTGTTATTGCCCTCTTTCACCTTTACCTCTTCGAAGATGCTGGGGTTTATCTTATCCACCTCGGCCACATTATAAGGTCCGGGCACCCGTTGCACTGCTCCATCTCCAATCTGATAGCACCAGTAGCCCTCTTCGTCAACAGACATTTTAGGAGTCGAGCCGGACTTTCCATCCACGGGATTGGCAGTAGCCGGATTTCCCGCCTCATCTTTCAGTTCAATCACTTCACCATTATAGCTGAACACCCACTTTCCTTCCTCACTGATGGTCACTACCGGGAGTTCTCCTTCAGGCATTCCCCCATACACCGTCCAGGAAGTACCGTCACTCAGTTTCAGCGTATAATCTCCATTCTCACTCTGCGTATAACTCGTGAAATAAGTTTTTCCGTTCGCCAGATTGTAGAAAGTATTGATATTGCTGTTCAGCTTGTCAAACTCCACCTGCAAGGCATCCAGACGTGCAGACAAGGCATTGATGTCATCACGTATCTCGTCCCGGTCGTCACATCCGGAGAATGCAACGAGGGAGAATATGCTTAGAAATAGTAATATATGTTTTTTCATAACGATTCTTTTTTAATTAAGCTCTTCGGTGAACATGCGTTTCTCAAGGTGCAGAAGTAATGGATACCTGAAGTTTGTCTACTGCCCACAGCGTGCCCTGGTTGACACGCACAATGATTTCGGATGTGTTATCGGCTGTGACACTCCTGCTTCCTGCCGGGGCATACACGGTCAGTGTGTAGTTATATCCGTCTGCATCGGGCGTTTCCTTTTTGACCAGTTCTGCCCGCCAGCCTGCCGGATAAACCGGAGCCAGAGGTTCTCCGCCGGAGATTTTCACACCGAAGTCTTCCACATAGTTGTACGCAAATGTCGCAGTGGCATCTTCTATCTCACACGTCAAGGCCGCGGCTACCGGCAATGCATATTCCGTTCCGTCCGTCCTCAGTATGGTGAAAACAGTGCCGTCTTCACTCAGTGAAGCTGATTCGAAGAACTGGTCGCCCAGGCTGGTTCCCGTACCTAAATCACCTCCGTTCACGTCAGTCCATTCACCATCCCCGAAGCGAACCTGCCATTTTCCGTTCTGCACCCGGAACTCGGGATAGCCGTCGCCGTCCTTACCGTTTTCTCCTACCGCCTTCACGCCGGTAGACAAGCCGTTCACCACCCAGCAGCCGTTTTCCACTGAGATAGCAGGCTGCACGATGCTTCCGGCTTTTCCCACGTTCAGCGTCATGGTGTATCCGTCGCTCAGCGTAATGACATACTGCCCGTTATTCTCAGTCACACTGCGAATGGTCTTCTGCTGAGGGTCGAGCACGTAGGCCATCACCTCCACATTGTCATTCAGAATCCTGACCTGCTCTTCTATCAATGCCACACGATTCTTCAGGTCGTTCACATCGTCTTTCAGGTCGTCTACCTTACATCCCACCAGAGATACTGCCATCCAAGTGAGAAGAATATACGATTTTATATGTTTCATAGAACAAGTAATTTAAAGTTATTCAACGACATTCACCGTCACTTCATACACACCGCCATCCTCATGCTTGTAGTTGGTGTTATGAATCAGGAAAGTAGCTTTGTAAGTACCTACCTTTTCATAAGTATAAGTATATGAACGGATGTCCTGCGACAAGTTCTTGATACTTATCCCCTGATCCGGTTCGCATGAGGTGATATTAATGGGGTCTGACACCAGCCAGGCAGTCTTCCAGGGATTTCCGCTGGCCGTGCTGTGGATATAGAATCCTCCGTTTGCCACGTTATTCATGTTCCACATGCCCGGCACATTGGCTGTCACCGTGCCATAATCCATATCTTCGGGCAGATAGCTTTCCAGCGCCTTTCTGTCTGCATAAAGCGAATCCTTGAAGTTCAATGCGGTAAACATGAACTCACCCGCATACTGACGGGTCACACTGTTGTTACGCAGGGTATTCTCTATGTTCATCCCATCAAAATAGTATTTCAACTGGGCTGTTGCATCCGGCTTGTTCGCCTCACCCGGATTCGGCCGTTCCTCTCTGTTGTAAGCAATCGCTATCACCAGATTCTTTCCGACAAGGTTCTTCACATCCAGTTCACAAGACTTTGCCGCAGTTATATTGTCTCCCAGGTCATCATACGCTGCTTTAGGAAGGATTTCTTTCCAGTCGTAACCCACGACTAAGGTTGAATCCGCATCAAAATCACTTTTTGACAATCCGGGGAAGCCTTCCACTCCCTTGTCCGGATCACTGTATGCATAGTACACGTCGATGCAATTAGTGTAGCGAGGATTATCTTTAGGATAAGACGTCCCTTCCCGGTAAATATTGAATTTCAGTTTGGAAGAAACTATATCCGAAGCCTCCGTCTCCACACGCTGGCGATATATATACTGGTGTCCTATTTCCCCACTGAAGAAAGTGATAAAGTCCGGTTCTCCGGCAATGGAGAATTCCACCGGAGTTCCCTTCCTGACTGTCACGATGCCTCCTTCCATAGTGACATTCTCAGATGCCACTACATTTACATCCACCTTATCCAGCCCCTCTGTCAAATCTTTTGTACAGGCTGTAAAAGCCAATGCAGAAAGCAAGAAGATATATAATTTTGAAGTTTTCATTTATTACTAACTTAATTATTGTCATTAATACATTTACATTACCATCCCGGATTGTTGCTTGTGATGGCTTTATTCACAGCCATTTCCGCATCGGGTATCGGGAAATAATTCTGCGCAGATGACACCTGGAAATAGGTATATACATTCGACGGTCCCTGGTTCCATTCACCTCCGGCACGGGCATTATCCACCAATGCCTTCATGCTCGTTTCAAACTCTCCCCAGCGAATCAGGTCAAAATGACGGGTGTACTCGAAGCAGAGTTCACGCGCACGTTCATCCCTTACCATCTGGCGGAATCCTTCTTTATCCAAAGAACCTTTTGCGACGGTACTTGCTCCCGCACGCTCTCTCACTTTATTCAGGTAGTCATAAGCGGCATCCGGACCGTTGAGTTCATTTTCCGCTTCCGCCACCATCAGCAACACATCGGAGTAACGCAAAATCGGGAAATTGATGGCCGTACTGTTCTTGTCTTTCTTGTCGGCCTCATACTCACGGCGGAACTTGGCACACGGACGGGCAATATTCTTGGTGAAGTAAGACTTATAATCGTAGTCCCCGGCCAGCGGCTCGGTATCTCCATCCCATGTGGCATCTCCATACGAGTAAGAACGGCCCATGTCATGCGCATTCACCAGGTCACGGAATCCATACTCATAGAATCGTCTGCCGGTTACTCCCGTATTCTTTCCATTTGCTTCCACGTATGCAAACGGAGCAATGTTCCAGAGGAAGCGGGTATCCTTCGTTTTAATCTGATAACGTTTCCACACTTCATTCTCCGAATCCTTATCCTCGCATATCTTCTTGGTCAAGGTCAAGTCGCACGACATATAATCAGACACCTGAGTGCTCGGTTCTTCTATGCAATACAAACGGTAAAGCTTGGGAGTGGCAAAGATGAACTCATAAGCATATCCCGGGTCGGCGGAACCGATGACATTGGTTTTGGACGACATGTCCGGCGCTGCCAGTCCGATGATGTTTCCAATACGTCCTTCTGCCTTTACATCGGAAGTGTTGTTTCCGGAGAACTCGGCTTCCCAGATACTTTCATTGGCAGTCGTGTTGTATTCGTCTGAACACAAGTCAATGAAATAGTCCCAATAGTCCTTGGCCAGGTCATGCCCCTGGTTGGTACATACTTTCAGCGCATAATCTTTTGCAGCCTGATAATAGTCTGTTCTTTCAGCCTCAGTAGCCGCACGGTTATCGCGATGGAATTCTCCGGCACGGAAAAGGTAGATGCGTGCCAAGATGCCCCAAGCCGCCGATTTCGACACCCGTCCCGGCTTGTAGTTCAGCTGTGCCGCAGTCAGCAGGCCTCCGGTGTTCTCGTCGGACACTTCCTGCATTTCCTTGATGACGAAATCGTAAATCGTCTGTTTGTCCGTACGGGCGATGTCCAGCCCTACGACATCCTTGGTAGATTCCGTCTTAAAAGGCACGTCTCCCCAGCACTGTATCAGGTTGAAATAGTAGAACGCGCGCAGGAACCTTGCTTCGGCTATATACTGGGCTTTCAGTTCCGAATCAATATCGGAAACCCTGTCAATATTTTCCAGAAAGATATTGGCACGGTTGATGCCCGAATACAATGTGTACCAGAATCCCGTCACGGCGGGGTCGCTGGAGGTGGCGGTATTGCATATCAGCCCTTTCGTGGCAGGAGCACGTCCGGAACCTCCATAGTGGGACAAATCATCTCCACCGGCAAGGTACATGTAATCGGCTCCGTAGAATGTAGACTGTCCCAGTTCCGCATAAATACCTGTCAGGAAAGAACTGGCCTCATCCGCCGTATTGAAATAGTTTGGCAACGTAATCTGGTAAGGGTCCTTATCCAGAAAGTTACAAGACGTCAGCGCACCGCCAAGCAACAACGTGAAAATCGTATATTTTAATGTTTTCATAATTAATTCCTTAAAACTTTGATAAACTGTAATTAGAAACCTAAGTTCACTCCGAAACTGAGAGAATAAGCCCTCGGATAAGAAGAAAAGTCAAGTCCCGGAGTCAATGCGCTGTTACGGACTGACACTTCAGGGTCATAACCTGAATAGCTGGTCCACGTCCACAGGTTCTGTGCGGCAATATACACCCTGGCATTGCTCAGCCTGGCTTTTGCTATCAATGCCTTCGGGAAAGTGTAGCCCAGCGTCACTGTCTTCAAGCGCAGGAATGAACCGTCTTCCACGATACGCGAAGAAATCACGCGGTTGGAGGCGGAAGTGGTGGCTGCCGGAATGTCACTGTCCGGGTTTTCCGGTGTCCAGCGACCGGCATAGCTGGCATACTGGTTCAGCTCGCGCGACTTGTTGTTCGAGCTTTCAAAGAACAGACGGTTGGCATTCATGATGTCATTGCCGTATGACCACTGGAAGAACACGCTCAGGTCAAATCCTTTGTACGTAAAGTTATTGGTGAAACCGCCGGTATGAATCGGCAGACCGCGGCCGATGATGGTACGGTCGTTGGCATCGATGATTCCGTCACCGTTCACATCCTTGTATTTCGGCATACCCGGCTGGGTGTTGGTTTCCGTGGAATAATAAGGTACTCCCTTCTTCAGCGTATAGGTATTGCCCGACTTGTTGAAGTCATCGTACTTATAAGTTCCCTCATACACATAGCCGTACATCATCCCCATCGGCAAACCTACCTGGGCTATGTAGCTGGACTGTGAATTATAGTTCTGGTCGAATGAAGCGGCTGTCAGCAGGCTGTTCTGCCCTTCGGACAAGGCCAGCACCTCATTCTTGTTGAAGGCAATGTTGAAATCGGTAGACCAGGTAAAGTTCTTGGTCTGGATATTTACCGTGCTCAGGCTCAGTTCCAGTCCGTCGTTACGCACCTTACCGATGTTCTTGGTCGCACTGTAGAAGCCGGAAGTCAGCGGCAGGGAAGCTTCCAGCAGCAGGTCGCGTGTAGTCTTGCGGTACACATCGGCCGTAAAGTTGACGCGTTCCTTGAAAAGGCTCAAATCCAGCCCCACGTTCCACTGTTCAGTGGTTTCCCACTTCAAGTTATTGTTGCCTATGGAAGTAGGCACCGTCCCGGCACTGGTGTTGGCTCCGTCAATCGGATAGACACCGCTCGGGATACTGCCATTGGATATATAGTCGCCCACTTTCGACTTCAAGGACTGCAACAAGGCATAATATTCGTATTCACCGATACGGTTGTTACCGGTCAGTCCCCAGCTCACACGCAGCTTGCCGGCATCCAGCACTTTGCCCAGCGGTTTCATGAAATCTTCTTCCATGAAGTTCCAGGCCAGAGAGCCTGAGGGGAAGTAACCGTAGCGGTTCTTCTTGCTGAACTTGGACGAACCGTCGGCACGGAACGAGGCCGTGGCATAGTATTTTGACTTGTAGTTGTAGTTCAAGCGTGCCAGATAAGACATCATCGACCAGGAAGTCTTGTAGGAATTGGTCGTACTGGCCTGTCCTTCATACATACCTGCCATGCCCAGCGATTCGTTCGGGATATGGATGGTCTTGAATGAATAATATTCATAGTCTGAATTCTGGAAGGTGATACCTACCAGCGAATTGAAGAAATGCTTCTTCTTGATGTTGGTCTGATAGGTCAGCGTGTTTTCATTCAACCAGGTCAGGCGTTCGTTACGGATAACCTGAGCGTTCACCTTGTCTGTAGAAGTGTCGCCTCCGTAGCGTGTCTTGGAGTTGTTGAACTGGTCGTTCTTGCGTGCATCGTATGTATAACCCCCTGAAATCTTCAGTTTCAGTCCTTTGATAAATTCATATTCCACGAAGCCGTTCAGCTGCAAGTTGTTGATATAATTCTTGCGGTATTCATTCTTCAACGACATGATGGGGTTGAAACGGTAGTCGTTGCTGTTGTCCACCGCATCATCCAGTACATTGTCCATCAGGGAGCTGAGCGGCTTGTTCGGGAAGGTGACCGGACGATAGCCCCATACGCTGTAGAACAGGTTGTTCATACCACTGTAAGAGTTCTCGGAAGGAGTGGAACCGGTCTGGATGGAACGGGAGTAGTTGGCAGTCAGGCTCATGTTCAGCTTATCCCGGCGTACCACCGTATTCATACGTGCCTGCAAACGTTCATAACCGGAGTTCAGCAGCACACCGTCCTGGTTATAATAAGAAAGAGAGGCATTGTAACGAACTCCTTCCGTACCACCGCTCAAACGCAGGTTGTGGTTGTGCTGCAAAGCGGTACGGAAAATCTCATCCTGCCAGTTATACTGGTCAATATTACGGTAATCTTCCAAATTCCATGGATGTTCCTTATCATCTCCCTTAGGATATACCATAAAGTAACCGCCATTGGAGGAGGTCATGTACGAAGGATACATTTCGGCCTGCAACTTTACAAACTCGTAGGCATCCATCATCGGAATAGTACGCGTTACATGTTGCATGGTCACGCTGCCGTCATAGCTCAATTGCGCCTTACCAACCTTTCCTTTCTTTGTAGTAATGATAACAACACCATTCGCACCACGGGCACCGTAAATAGCCGTAGCCGAAGCATCTTTCAGGATGTCCAACGATTCAATATCCGAAGGGTTGATGGTGCTGGCAATGGCCGCGTCTTCCACCGGGAAACCGTCGATGACATAAAGCGGAGAGTTGTCCTGCGTCAGGGAGTTGTTACCACGAATCACGATGTTCATGGTTCCGCCCGGCGTACCTTCGCTGGAAGACACGTTCACACCGGCAATACGTCCTCCCAGGTTCTGGTCGAACGAGCCGACCGGCGTATTCAGCAATTCGTTCATGTCCGCCTTGGCCACGGAACCTGTCAAGTCTTTCTTTCTCACCTCCTGGTAACCTACCACCACGACTTCATCCAGCACCTTCGTGTCTTCTTCCAGTACGATAGACATCGGTTTGGTGGTATCCACCTGAAGTTCCTTGGTGGCATAGCCGATAAAAGAAACGATAATGACAGCTTTTTTGTCGGGTACCCCCAATGAGAATTTACCATCAATATCAGTAATGGTTCCCTGAGTAGTACCTTTCACCTGGATACTGGCACCAATAACGCTTTCACCCGTCTGGTCAACCACAGTACCCCTCACGAGTACCTGGGCCATAGCCACAGTTACAGAGAACAAGACGAACAACATCATGCTCAATCCCCTTCTCCATAGAATAGTTCGGAATTCGGTTTGCATACAAGAATTTAGATTAAATTTAGATTTTAAAGTTTTCGTCACAAATGTACCGTTTTATTATAGAAAGAGGTGACAAAATAGTTCATTTAAGGGTACAAAAATATTCATCACCTAAAATACGCCCCAAAGAGCAAATTCATAACCGAATGATTCACAGCAACATACAAAACACAATATGATAAAGAACATCTATTAAACGCCACTAATTTCACCCTCTTAAAAACGCTTCGACGTTTAATCCAAAACGCAAGTACGTTTTAGTTAAAACGCAAGTGCGTTTGACTTCAAACACAAGGACGTTTTAATCCAAACGCACTTGCGTTTTCAAAAGATACCAAAAATCATCTTTTTTTCCTCTTTTAAAAGAGGAAATACGTATTCGGAATCGTTTTTCTGTTTCTATTATTTGCAGAGTTTTCAAATTAGCCCTATCTTCGCATGATAAAAACATTCAACTTTTTATGACCCGGATGAACAGAATAAAGAAACTAAAAAAAATCCGCCTCCACCATGAAGGAACCCACATCCTGATTACCAGTGCAGTCCTGCTGCTGCTTATCAACGCGGCTTTATACTGGGGGATAGAGTGCCGGATACCTTTTTATATCGTGGCAGCCGTAAGTGTCGTAGTCTACTTGCTGATGGTCAATTTCTTCCGCTGCCCGATTCGGTTGTTCAAAGGAGACACGGAGAAAACCGTGGTAGCTCCGGCAGACGGACGCATAGTCGTGATAGAGGAAGTGGACGAGCATGAATATTTCCACGACCGGCGGCTGATGATTTCCATCTTTATGGACATCACCAATGTACACGCCAACTGGTATCCTGTAGACGGGGTGGTAAAACATGTAGACCATCATAACGGACGGTTCATGAAGGCGTGGCTTCCTAAAGCCAGTACGGAAAACGAACGTTCCATGGTGGTAATTGAAACCCCTGAGGGTCATACGGTTATGGCACGGCAGATTGCAGGTGCGGTGGCAAGACGCATTGTAACATACGCCGTACCGGGTGAAGACTGTTACATTGACGAACACATGGGATTCATTAAATTTGGTTCGCGAGTGGATGTGTACCTGCCGTTAGGTACGAAAGTTTGCGTCAGCATGGGGCAAAAAACAACCGGTAACGAAACGGTAATTGCCCGCTTGCCTTAATCCTGAAATACAATATTTACACCTTATTATATTTATACCTTTTATATATAGGATATGGCTAATGTGATAACCCGGAATATTCCCAATACGATTACGAGCTGCAACTTGTTTTGCGGATGCATAGCCAGCTACATGGCTTTCCATAGCAAATATGAATTAGCCCTGCTTTTCATCGTGTTAGGAGCTACATTCGACTTTTTCGACGGGATGACCGCCCGTCTGCTACATGTCTCTTCTCCCATCGGAAAAGAACTTGACTCTCTGGCAGACGACATCACGTTCGGACTGGCACCGGCTGCCATCGCTTTCTCCCTGTTCAAGGAAGTGCATTACCCGGATTTTCTTCAGCCGTTGTCAGGAATCATGCCCTATACGGCTTTCCTGATAGCAGTCTTCTCTGCCCTGCGACTGGCCAAGTTTAACCTGGATGAACGGCAGACCTCTTCCTTTATCGGGATGCCAACTCCGGCTAACGCATTATTCTGGGGCTCACTGACCGTAGGTGCACACAGTTTTTTGATGTCCGACCATTTCAACGCCTTATATTTGTTCATCTTGGTAGTAGTCATGTCATTGCTACTGGTGGCAGAACTCCCGATGTTCTCCCTGAAGTTCAAAGACCTGTCATGGGGACATAACAAGGTAAGCTATATATTCCTGATAGTCAGCATTCCTCTGTTAATCATTTTCCAACTGAGTGGATTCGCGGCTGTCATCGTCTGGTATATCATTCTGTCATTACTGACATATAAGAAATAGCTTAGAAATCGTATGGCACATTTTTTGCATATCTCACATTAAAAACAAAAGACAATGTTCCATATTTTAGGCTTTCTATTTTTTATCATACTGGTTGTTCTGGTGATTGGATTGCTCATTCTTTCCAAAGTCGTCAGTCTGGTATTCGGATTCAAGCGTCGTATGCAAGGTAAGAATTCGGGTCAGCGAACAACTTACTCTTCTCAAAACTATCAGTCGAACCCTCGTCAGGAAGAGACAACAGATTCTTACTCCACACAAGGAGATGTACCTGTGCGTCAACGCAAAAAGATTTTCGATAAAGACGAAGGGGAATACGTGGAATTCGAAGAAATCAAATAAATCTTCATCTTCTCTTTCGGAAGAAATCTTTCATCAGCCCGGCACATTCATCGGCCAGTACTCCTTTCACGACCACGGTCTTCGGATGCAGGGCTTGAGGAGCATAGCGCTGATAGCCTCTTTTCTCGTCTTCTGCACCGAAAACGAGCCGACCGACCTGTGACCAGGCAATGGCACCGGCACACATCACACAAGGCTCCACTGTAACGTAGAGCGTGCAATCTGTCAAATATTTTGCTCCTAACGAATTGGCAGCGGCAGTAAGTGCCTGCATCTCGGCATGAGCTGTCACATCGTGCAGTGTTTCGGTCAGGTTATGCGCACGTGCCAGAATACGGTCACGACAGACCACCACGGCTCCCACCGGAACCTCTCCTCTTTCTGCTGCCCGTGCGGCCTCAGCCAGCGCCTGTTTCATGTAAAAAGAATCATCTGCCATAACTTATCTGCGCATATCGTGTTCCTTGAAAAGTGTAGGATAATCTTCCTCCATATTCTGATGGATAAAAGCCAATACGGTCTCGCGAAGCCAGCGTGCCTTGTTGGTTATCTGGTATTTCTCCAGATAACGGTCTACAATTCGCACCTCTTCTTCGCTCATCAGACAAACCATCCGCTGGCGGCGGGGAGGATTGCTGACTGGTACTTTTTTTCTTTTTTTTCCGCTATTTACCATCTTCGGTGCAAAATTAGCGTATTCTGTTAAAATGGAAGCATAAAAATGCGTATTTTTGCGAAAAAGCGGAAAAATGGCATCACATAATGAACTGGGAAAAGAAGGAGAAAATGCGGCCGTGAAGTACCTGCTGGAAAAAGGATATGAAATCAGGCACCGAAACTGGCACTCCGGACACCGCGACCTGGACATCGTGGCACAGAAAGACGGTGAGCTGGTCATTGTGGAGGTAAAGACGCGAAGCGATGCCTGTTTCGGACAGCCGGAGGATGCGGTGGACAGGCGTAAGATAAGAAGCATTGTGGCCTCTACGGATGCGTACGTCCGAAAGTTCGCCATTGACCTTCCGGTTCGCTTTGATATTATCACGATAGTAGGAAACCGCCCTCCCTTCCACATAGAACACATTGAGGACGCCTTTTTCCCGCCCGTGTGGAACTAACTTTGAAACAGAAAAGAACAATGACATATCCTGAACCTATTGTATTGGCAGAAACGACTTCTACCAACACGTATCTGGCGACACTCTGCCAGAAAGAAGCGTGTGCGGAACTGACCACCGTGTATTCATCTTTCCAGTCGGCTGGGCGCGGACAGCGCGGCAACAGCTGGGAGTCGGAAGCCGGAAAGAACCTGCTCTTCAGTTTTGTTGTTTATCCGGAGTTTCTGGAGGCACACCGTCAGTTCTACCTTTCACAGGTGACTGCCTTGGCACTGCATGATGTATTGTCCTCTTACACGGAAGGCATTTCCATCAAATGGCCTAACGATATTTACTGGAAAGACAAAAAGATTTGCGGCACACTGATTGAGAATGACCTGACAGGCATCCATATCAGCCGTTCCATTTCGGGAACCGGCGTAAACCTGAACCAGGAACGTTTCCTCAGCGATGCACCCAATCCAGTATCATTATGCCAGATTACGGGCAACCAATATAACCCGCGGGAGATACTGGAACAGATTATGGAAAAAGTGACGGAGTACTATCAACTTCTGAAAGAGAACCGGACAGAGGTGCTGGAAACACGCTACAAAGAGGCGCTTTACCGAAAAGAAGGGCTGCATCTGTTCCGCGATAAAGACGGGGACTTCCGGGCACGCATTGCCGACATTGAACCGAACGGACGACTGATACTGGAAGACGAGAACGGACAGACAAGGGGATATTTATTTAAGGAAGTGGAATACATCTTATGACACGTACTGACCGACAGATTCTTCACATCGCCCTTCCTTCCATCGTTTCCAATATCACAGTTCCCCTGTTAGGCCTGATTGATGTCAGCATTGTAGGGCACTTGGGAGCTGCATCTTACATTGGTGCCATTGCAGTGGGAGGCATGCTGTTCAATATGATTTACTGGTTGTTCGGTTTCCTCCGCATGGGAACCGGAGGATTGACCGCACAGGCCTACGGCAGACATGACCTGCAGGAAGTGACGCGCATCCTGCTTCGTTCACTGAGCATCAGCCTGTTACTGGCGCTGGCCTTGCTGTTACTGCAATATCCGATACGAAATATCGCATTTATGTGCATGGACACCAGTGAGGAGGTCCGGCAATTAGCTACGTTATATTTCCACATCTGTATCTGGGGGGCACCGGCCACTTTAGGGCTCTATGGCTTCACAGGCTGGTATATCGGCATGCAGAATTCCCGCTTTCCGATGTTCATCGCCATCACCCAGAACATTGTCAATATAGCAGCCAGCCTGTTCTTTGTATTCGTACTGAAGATGAAAGTAGAAGGCGTGGCATTAGGCACGCTCGTGGCACAATATGCCGGACTGGGTATGGCCTGTCTGCTCTGGCTGGCTTATTACCGTCCACTCCGGAAATACCTTCTCCAGAAAGCCCTGTTCGACCGTACGGAAATGAAGCGTTTCTTCCAGGTAAACCGGGATATTTTTATCCGCACGCTCTGCCTGATTGCAGTTACCGTCTTCTTCACCTCTACAGGTGCAGCTTACGGGGACGTGGTATTGGCCGTGAATGCCCTGCTGATGCAGCTATTCACCCTCTTTTCTTATTTCATGGATGGATTTGCCTACGCAGGAGAGGCGCTGACCGGAAAATACATCGGGGCCAAAGACAATCAGTCGCTAAGACTGACCATACGACACCTTTTTAAGTGGGGAATCGCCTTGTCACTGCTGTTCACGTTACTCTACGGAGCAGGAGGAAAAAGTTTTCTCGGCTTGCTCACCAACGACACTTCTGTCATTTCGGCTTCTGAGGAATATATCTATTGGGTACTGGCCATTCCACTGGCAGGATTCTCGGCCTTTCTGCTCGATGGAATCTGTATCGGTGCCACAGCCACCCATTTGATGCTCCGTTCCATGCTGGTAGCCTCGGCCAGCTTCTTTCTGCTCTATTATGGATTGCATGACACATTAGGAAATCATGCGTTGTGGATGGCTTTTATTGTCTATCTGGCACTACGAGGAATTGTGCTAGGAGGAATACTCTACCGGATGCGACACACCAACCTCCACCGACAGGTATAGTTTTAACGACAAGCCTCGGGATATATGCAAATTATTACTAACTTTGTAGCAATCTAAAAACAAATACGATTATGGCAAAATTCAAACGCATCCTGTTAAAACTCAGCGGCGAAAGCCTGATGGGAGAAAAAAAATACGGTATTGACGAAAAACGTCTGGGCGAATATGCACAGCAAATCAAGGAAATCCACGACATGGGGGTACAGATTGGTATCGTGATTGGTGGCGGTAACATCTTCCGCGGATTGTCTGGAGCCGGAAAAGGATTCGACCGTGTGAAAGGTGACCAGATGGGTATGCTGGCTACGGTTATCAACAGCCTGGGATTAAGTTCTGCCTTGGTAGTAGCCGGTGTAAAGGCCCGCGTACTGACAGCCATCCGCATGGAACCCATCGGTGAGTTCTACACCAAATGGAAAGCCATTGAAGCCATGGAAAACGGAGAAGTAGTGATTATGTCAGCTGGAACAGGTAATCCGTTCTTTACTACAGACACTGGATCTTCTTTGAGAGGTATTGAAATTGAAGCCGACGTAATGCTGAAGGGTACGCGCGTGGACGGTATCTATACTGCCGACCCGGAAAAAGACCCGACTGCCACCAAGTTCGATGACATCACTTACGATGAAGTACTGGCAAGAGGACTGAAAGTAATGGATCTGACCGCTACTTGTATGTGTAAGGAAAACAACCTGCCGATTATTGTATTCGACATGGATACAGTGGGCAACCTGAAAAAGGTAATGTCTGGCGAAAACATCGGTACACTGGTACACAACTGATTATTCATTTGAAGCAAAAAATATACGGCAAGCCTGGAAACGCATCCTGGTCTTGCCGTTTTTGTTTATTCACGTGTCAGTTCATAACGATGAAGTTCTGCATTTTTCATCAGTGGAACCGTACGCAGTTCCTCCAGCGGAACGCCTGTAATACGGGCTTCCAGGCAACGGTTGATTTGTCCGTGTGCCACTACCAACACACGTTTTCCGTCATAATGCTGCCACAGATAGTCCAAGAAAGCACCGGCCCGATCGTACATCATCTGGCGAGTCTCCACTCCAGCGGGAGGATTACTTAAATCGACACTCCCCACGGACAGCCCGGTCCAAGGCCCCCAGTCTATTTCTCTCAACAACGTAGTCTGCTGCCAAGGCAGCTGCCGGCTCCCAACAGCCAGTTGCACGGTATCCACTACCCGTTGCAGATCACTGCTGACCACTGCATCCAGTGCAATATCCCGCAGGGACTCTCCTAATTCCATCGCCTGTTTTTTTCCTTCTTCTGTCAATGTACCGGGCAAGTGCCCCTGAAAAATACGGCTCAGGTTTTCCACCGTCTGCCCGTGGCGTGCCAAATAAAGTGTAATCATACAACCGTGCTGTTTTATAGTGATAAAACAAAGATAAGAAGTTTTTCAGGATATTTCCGAAACCGAAAGACACAAACTTATTTTCAGAAGTATTGCAAGGAAATAAAAAATAGCTTATTTTTGTTCACATAAATACTTATCAACGAATATAAAACCTATAAATGCAAGAAATATATGGCAGATTCTAAAACAATTATCAGCGAAGCTGAAGAGAAAATGGATATGGCAGTCATGTACCTGGATGAGGCACTGGCTCACATCCGTGCCGGAAAGGCTGACGTACGTTTGTTGGACGGTATCCGCGTAGATTCTTACGGAAGCATGGTGCCCATCAATAATGTAGCGGCAGTAACTACTCCTGATGCGCGCAGCATCGCCATCAAGCCGTGGGACAAGAGCATGTTTCGCGTAATTGAAAAGGCTATCATCGACTCTGAACTGGGTATCATGCCGGAAAACAACGGTGAAATCATCCGTATCGGTATCCCGCCGTTGACAGAGGAACGCCGTAAACAGTTGAGCAAGCAGTGCAAGGGTGAAGGTGAAACTGCAAAAGTAAGTGTGCGCAACGCACGCCGCGACGCCATCGACGCTCTGAAAAAGGCTGTGAAAGATGGTATGCCGGAAGATGAACAGAAGAACTCGGAAGCCAAACTGCAGAAAGTACACGACAAGTACATCAAGCAGATTGACGACATGCTGGCTGCCAAGGACAAAGAAATCATGACAGTATAATCTTATTCACCATACACGAGGAGAGAGGAGTCCTTATGGTCTCTTCCCTCCTCTTTTTAATTTTGCACATATTCATTTTGGAAAAAGGTCTGGTCATTAAAAATACGGGAAGCTGGTACCTGGTCAAGACGGACGAGGGAAAGCTGATTGAATGTAAGATAAAAGGAAATTTCCGCCTGAAAGGAATACGCAGCACGAACCCCATTGCGGTGGGCGACCGTGTACAAATCAATGTCAATGCGGAGGGAACCGCATTCATTACTGAAATTGAAGACCGGAAAAATTATATCATCCGCCGCTCCTCCAATCTTTCCAAACAGTC
>ERZ779797.271-NODE-271-length-24092-cov-5.847693_pt1 | contig 24092 bp, 17 predicted proteins | sample MGYA00511886_ERZ779797 | MGnify/ENA primary metagenome ERZ779797 (study PRJEB29588, sample SAMEA2155055) | human gut metagenome | biome: human gut; feature: human-associated habitat; material: faeces | place: Denmark | collected 2008/2010 ... | reverse complement strand
ATTAGATTTAAGGTTAACAAAGGTTGGAGTTCAGCGGAACTCCTTTTTTTATGTCTTTATCTAAGCAAAAGAAAAATACCCCCTTGTTTACAGATAGTAAAGAATAGAGAAATGGCAATACTTTCACCTGACACATGGCAGTTTATCTGTGCACATCGTACGGAAGATGTACGTACATTAGCTTTGCAGGCCCGTAAGTATCCGCAGGTAGATATGGCGGCAGTAGTGGTACAGATTGCCGGCTGGCAGATTGCCGAGAAAAAGGTTCCCCTTTGGGCACAGACGGAAGGAGTGCAATATCCGGCTCACTTGTCCATGGAGCAGTGCTCTTCGGAAATCACGGCCCGCTACAAGGCCTCGTGGCTGCAAGGTGATACGATGACCGATTTGACGGGAGGTTTGGGAGTGGACTGTTCTTTCCTGGCACGAAATTTCCGGAAAGTGGATTACGTGGAACGTCAGGAAGTGCTGTGTGAACTGGCCCGCCATAATTTTCCGTTGCTTGGTTTGCCACAGGTAACAGTGCATTGTGCCGACGGCGTGGAATACCTGCAAAAGATGGAACCGGTGGATTGCCTGTTCCTTGATCCGGCCCGTCGCGACAGTCAGGGAGGAAAAACAGTGGCCATTGCCGACTGCGAACCCGATGTGCAGAAACTGGAGCCGCTGTTAGTAGAAAAAGGCCGGACCGTAGTGGTGAAACTTTCACCCATGCTGGATATTTTTTCTTCTTTACGGGAGTTGAAATACATCCGGCAGATTCACGTAGTAGCTGTGAATAACGAGTGCAAAGAGTTGTTGGTTGTGCTACAAAAAGAGACAAAATCCCCTTCAGAAGGCTCTGGAGAGGTGTGGATAAGTTGTGAACAGGCTGTTAATAACTTTTTGGCAGAACCGTTTGTTTTCACTTATTCACAAGAGAAAGAAGCACAATGCCCGTTGACTGACGAGGTAGAAAATTATCTTTATGAACCGGGTGCTTCCTTGCTGAAGGCGGGGCCTTACCGGTTGTTGGGCACACGATTCGGTGTCAAGAAATTACATGCAAACAGCCATCTTTATACTTCCGATACATTAGTCGATTTTCCGGGACGTCGTTTCCGCGTGCTTGAAATGTCTGGTTTCGGGAAAAAAGAGCTGAAACAGTTGTTGCAGGGAGTGGATAAGGCCAATCTCACGGTACGTAACTTTCCGGCTTCGGTGGCAGAACTCCGAAAAAAGTGGAAACTGAAAGAAGGAGGAGACGTGTATTTGTTTGCCACGACACTGGATGGTGACCGTCATGTGTTGATAAAGTGTGTCAAGGCATGATATTTTTCAATATCCTTTAAAATATTTCCTGAAACGCTTCAAAGAATTCTCTGTTTCACAGTGCGGGATTTGTATCCCACAGTGTGAAATATGTATCCCACACTGTGGTTTTTGTATTTCACAGTGTGAAACAGAGAATTTGCCTTGAAGTTTTTCTTTTTATGCAAGAGCGTACAGAAGAATTCTTACTGCTTAATCATGATTATTATTTCTCGTTTTCGTGTATACACGTTTGACTATTGTCAAAAAATCATACAGCAGGTGTCTAAAAATTAGACACCTGCTTTTTTATGTAAATCTGATCTTGTATTGATAATCAGCTATTTAAAGTGTTGGCATGGACTTTGTATAGAAATTGATGGAAATGAAAGTCCGAAATGTAAAATACAAACTCTATAAAACAATACGATTATGATTAAGATTGAAAACCTGACAAAAACTTTTCGCACCACGGAAGTAGAGACACTGGCACTGAATAAAGTAAGCTTGGAGGTAAGAGACAAGGAATTTGTGGCAATTATGGGACCTTCCGGTTGTGGAAAGTCTACCTTATTAAATATTATGGGGCTGTTGGATAATCCGACTTCCGGAAGTTACTTTCTGGATGGAAAGGAAGTAGGCAGTCTGAAAGAAAAAGATCGTACGAATGTGCGTAAGGGAAACATCGGCTTCGTGTTCCAGAGTTTCAACCTGATAGATGAGTTGAACGTGTTTGAGAACATTGAACTCCCGTTGACTTATTTGAAGATTCCGGCTGATGAACGGAAGCGTCGGGTGAATGAAATCATGCAACGGATGAACATCAGTCATCGTGCAAAGCATTATCCGCAGCAGCTGTCCGGTGGTCAGCAGCAACGTGTGGCCATTGCCCGTGCCGTGGTTTCCGGACCGAAGATTATTCTGGCCGACGAGCCGACCGGTAACCTGGATTCCAAAAACGGACAGGAAGTGATGGAACTGTTGACCGAACTCAATAAGGAAGGGACAACTATTGTGATGGTGACACACAGCCAGCGCGATGCCGGTTTTGCCTGTCGTGTAATTAATTTGTTCGACGGACAGATTGTAGCTTCTATTGCAGAAATGTAAAAATAGTATCTTATGAAACGTGCATGGAAAGGACTGTTTCGAAAAGGAGAGGCCAATGTGGTCAAGATTGTCTGCCTGAGCGTGGGACTGGCCATCGGCCTGGTCATGCTGGCGGAGGTCATTTTCGAACGGTCGTATGATAACTTCTTGCCGGGGTTGAAAGAAACTTACCGGGTGGAAGAACGCTACAAACAGAAAGACACCGACTGGAGAGAGCATGCGCAGACTCCTGGTGCCATCGGACCGGGGTTGCAGCGCTATTGTCCGGCGGTGGAAGTGGCCACCCGTTTCACGGGAATTGGGTCGATGACGCTGACGACGGAAGACCATAAAGAATTGGAGGGGCAGGCTTGGTTTTGCGACAGTACTTTCTTTCGGGTCTTTCCGCGGAAATTGCTGATGGGCGAGGAGCCTTATACGGGGTTGGAAAAGGCCAACAATGCCTATATCTCTTCCAAACTGCTGGAGGTGGCAGGCGAACAGATTATCGGGAAAACATTGTCGTGGAAACAATATCCTGAGTTTCATGTGACCGTAGTCGGGGTGTTCGAGGCTTTTCCTGAGAATACCCACCTTCCGCAGATGGATGTACTCATTGCCCTGCCGACCATCGGGCAGGTGGCTTATGATGGAACGAACAACTGGTTAGGAAATGACCGCTACAAGACCTATGTCCGCCTGCGGAAAGGAAGTACTCCGGATGACTTGAAGGAAGGCATGGAGCGTATGCTGGAAGTGAATCATGTGACGGAAGAGATGGCTCAGTCTGGTACGGGTTTTGAGCTCTCTCTCCGTCCGGTAGCCGAAATATTTACCTCGTCTGATTATAACCGCATCATGAATATCGTGTTTCTGAGTTTTGCGATTATCATGCTGCTGGTGGCTGTGCTGAACTATATCCTGCTGGTTGTTTCGTCCATGGTGAGCCGTGCCAAGGGAATTGCCACTTACCGTTGCTACGGGGCCGGAAGTGGTGACATTTACCGGATGATTCTTTCGGAATCTTTGTTGCACGGATTGATCAGTCTGGCTTTGGCTGTATTGATTATTTTCGGCTTGCAGGATTTCTTGCAAGAACAGATAGGACACAGTCTGGAGTCGCTTTTCCCCTTGTCTACCGTATGGGTCTGTCTGGCAGTGACGGCCGGAGTGATTCTGCTTTGCGGGTTGATGCCGGGGTATCTCTATACCCGTATACCGGTGACGTATGCGTATCGCCGTTACACAGAAAACAAACGGAGGTGGAAATTAGGTTTGCTGTGCTTGCAGTTTGCCTTGACAGCTTTCTTCGTTTGTCTGCTGGCAGTCATCGGTCTGGAGTATCACACGCTGATGAACTTCAATCCGGGATTTGAATACCGGAATACGTTGTATACCAACTTGTCGGGCACCGAGATGGTGGAACGGGAACGTTGTGTGCAGGAATTGAAGAAACTGCCGGAGGTAAAGGCTGTGACCTGGGGCTACCAGCTCCTGTCGGATCATTGCAGTGGGAATAATGTATACAATCCCGAAACAGGAGAAGAATACATGAATATTGCCGACATGTATTATGTAGGTCCCGATTATCACAAGGCTTTCCAGATTCCGGTTATCGAAGGAAACGTATTCACGCCTACGCTGACGGATACCTTGTCACAACAAGTAATGGTCAGCCGTCAGTTTGTGGAACGCATGAAAATGCTGGCCGGATGGACAGGTTCTCCCATCGGGAAGCCAGTGTATATCACCGAACATCGGACAATGGCTACTATCTGTGGGGTGTACGAAGATATTCACTTAGGCTCTCAGGTTATGGAAAGCTACGACGAACGTCCTACGGTGATGTTCTATCGAAATAAACCTTCGAGTTATTTGTATGTAGCCTTGAACCGGATGTCGCCTGAAACGATGAAAGAAGTACAGCAAGTAATCGACCGTACCATTTCCTCCCAGCAGTTGAAGGTATATAGCTTGTCGCTTGAGATGGGAAATCTTTACAATGCCGTGTTGCATGTACGCAACAGTGTGCTCTTTGCAGGCTTGTGTATCCTGATTATAGCCCTGACGGGACTGGTGGCGTATGTGCGCGATGAAGTGTCACGCCGCCGTTCGGAGATTGCCATTCGCCTTATTCACGGAGCTTCCATGGCCGATGTACAGAAAATCTTCCTGCTCGATTTGCTGAAGATAGCTCTTCCGGCTGTAGTGATAGGTGCTTTGTGCGCCTGGAAGGTAGGCGAACAGCTTTTGCAATTGTTTGCTGTCAAGATAGACCTCGCGTGGTACCTGTTTGCCGGATGTATCCTTATCGTATGTCTGGTAGTGTGGCTGGTAGCCTTCGGGATGGTATGGAAAGCGGCACGGGCCAATCCGACTGAAAATCTGAAAACAGAATAAATAGAATGTATAACTATAAAAATAAAGGAGATAGAATAATGAGAACTAGAATGAACATACTCACATTGGCTTGTGCCTTGACCTGTTTCAGCTGTATAGGAACTGCTCATACTATTCAGCCGAGTAAAAACTACCAGACGGAAAAACGTTCCCTTGGTGATATACGGGAAGTATCTACACTTTCTTCCATTGATGTGGTGTATCATCAGACCTCCGGCAGTCCGTATGCAGAAATCTATGCTTCAGACAATGTCATGCCCTATGTGGTACTGAAGGAGTCAAAAGGTGAACTGAGGGTTTATTATCAGGACGGTACCAGCATCCAGGGCGAGAACCGCTGCCGGGTAGATGTATATGCGCCCTCTGTCAGTCGTTTTACCACAATGGCTTCCGGTGATATATCTATTCCTAAAGGATTGAAAACACAGGGAGACATACGTTTCCAGACAAATGCCAGCGGTGATATTGAATGCCCTACGGTGCAGTGCAGTAGCTTTCAGTCTGAAATCAATGCCAGTGGCGACATTGATGTACAGCAGGTCAACTGCCAGAAGTTACATGCCAGTATCAATGCCAGTGGAGATATGACGGTTCACAAAGCCGTATGTCAGTATGCGTCTTTGACCATCAATGCATCCGGCGATTTGATGGTGCCTAATCTGCAATGTCAGGAAGTGGTGACGGCTACGGTTAATGCCAGTGGCGATATGGTCATAAAAGGCAGCTGCCAGGAAGCCGTACTTCGTGACAATGCGTCCGGTGATTTGTCGGCAGATAACCTGAAAGCCGTTAAAGTCGATGCGGCTGTATATGGTTCGGGCGATTTGTCTTGCCGTGCCTCTCGTTCGATTACGGCGAAAACGTATGGCAGCGGAAGTATTAGCTATACCGGTAACCCCTCTCAGGTAGTAACCGAAGGAAAACACATCTATAAAAAATAAAATCTCTCTTTTTGATAGGCGGGGTGAAAAGGCTGTGAAGTCTTTTCACCCTTTTTTGTGTAAGGCAAATCAGAATGGCTACCTGATTTGTAGATGTGTAGGCTTTGTTTGAGACAATGCAAGGGAAGTAATTGAACAACGTTTTTGTATGTTTTAGGTTTCTCCTTGCAGAACCGTATGTTTCCCTTACGTGAAACGTACGGTTCTGTCGAGAGAAACATACGTTTCACGTAAAGGAGACATAAAAAAGAAAAGTATATGTAACTTTCTTTGTAGGCACGTTCTTGACTTTTGTCCAGAAGATGATTTATTCTCCCACTTCCTCAATTCCCATAACTTCCATTACGCCTGCATATTCAGCTGCAAAGCCCTCGGAAGAAGGGCCCTGGATGCGGACTTTCAGTTTGGCAGGTATGGCTGTATAGGGTTTTGCATCGGAAGGAAGAGTTGCTTCATAGCGCTTCTTCAGCTCGCCCGACTTGTCAACAACCCAATAGGCTGTAGTGTCTGCATCGGGAGTGAAGCTGTAGGCTTCGTGTCCCATGATAAGTTGTCCGTGGAGTACCTGAATGGAGTCGAATAGCTGGATGCTCTGTTCATCAAACAAAGGCATATCTTGTCCCACCTCAACGAAGACTGCTTTCTGGGGATGGGTGTGGAATACCTCAAAATAACGTGCTCCGCTGTTGCCTACTCCCCATCCATAGCAAGTAAAGGGCACAGGTTCGTGTTGGCCGCGGTCAGCCAGTTCTTTCGCTGACTTCCCGGTAGGCTCCAGGATGTAGCGGGTTACTCCAGCACGGTTGGATTTTACTTCACGGAAATCGCAGGTCAGGCTGTCCGTCCAGTTCTTATCCATGAAAACACGTGGGTGAGACTGCAGGAACGGGATAAGTGAATGGATGTTCTTGCCCGGTATATCCAATATCTGAATAACCGGGTCCGAAGTTTGTTTGTGGCCATTTTCCATACGTTCTATGCGTGCACCCGGAATAGAAGCGTCGGTGACGATACGTAGATTTTCGTTGCATTGTGCCCATAGCCGTAAACCGGCTCCCGTGACAGTCTGCCACTGGAAGCCTTCGTAGCCTTCTCTGGAGGGATTCTCGGGGAATACTTCACTTAGTTCCGTCTGAATGACGGAATCTCCGGCTTGTTTTTTAGAAGACGGATTGCAGGCTGTCAATAGGCAAAGACCTGCCAAAGGGATAAGAATTCTTTTCATGATTAATATTTAAACAAGGTTCTTTATTGTTGTGAAATAAGGAAGGCCGTGTAAGCGATGTAGCATGCCACTAACAGTCCTCCTTCTATGCGGGTGATGGTCCGTTTCTTGAAGAACCAGCCCACCAGCCAGAACAGGATGGAAGAGCCTACCAGTACAGCCATGTCGATGTTGTTGATATTTCCCATAGGGAGAGGGGACAGGCTTGCACTACATCCCAATACAAAGAATACATTGAACAGGTTGCTGCCGATGACGTTACCAATGGCAATACCCGGATTCTTTTTCAAGGCCGCCGTGACGGAAGTTGCCAGTTCCGGCAGAGAGGTACCTCCGGCCACCAGTGTAAGTCCGATGATAGAGTCGCTGACACCTAATGAACGGGCAATACCACTGGCACCGTCTACAAAAAATTGTCCGCCAAAAATTAATCCGGCCAGTCCTCCTATAATATATAGGGCTGATTTCCATGCCGGCAGTTCCTTCACCTTCTGCTCTTCGCCACCATTTTCGTTCCCGTTGCAGGCGATGGCAAACGTATAACGCATAAAAATAAGGAAGAAACCTAATAGTACCAGTCCGTCTATCCGGCTGATGATGTCCCGGCTTCCTCCGTCGAGTATGCAGTCGTTGGCAAAGCAGGTGAGTACCAGTGCGGAAAGGATGACCAGCGGAATTTCCTTACTCATAGTGCCCTGCCCCACTTGTATGGGGAGGACCAGAGCGGTGCATCCGATAATCATCAACACATTGAAGATATTACTTCCTACCACGTTACCGATGGCCATTTCAGCACTTCCTTGTAGTGAGGAGAGTACGCTGATAACCAGTTCTGGAGCAGAGGTCCCGAAGGCTACAATGGTCAATCCGATAACCAGGTCGGAGATACGAAAACGTTTAGCTACAGAGGCTGCTCCGTCTGTCAGTCCGTTGGCTCCTATTAAAATCAAAGCTAATCCGCCGATTAATAAAAGTAGATTTATCCACATACGATATTGTTTTTAGTTTTTTTCTGTTAGCTGGAAGGTTTTTCCGTCTGTACTACGTGTCAATGTAGCTTCTTTTCCTTTGCCACGCAAATCGAGAATGGTGTTCTTGTAACCGTAACCTGAGGCTGTGCGGTACTGCGAGAGTAACATGTATTGTCCGTCCAGACAGACTTCAGCGAGGGCTTCATGCGGATAGAATGCCACAGGGATTTCTGTCTTTTCCTTGGTGAGGAAGGAGGTTTCTATTTTTTTATCGGTTCCGTGTGTGCTATAAAGCAGTCGTCCTCTTCTGGATACAATCCAGGAGTCTGCACAGGCTTGCACCTGATAGGTGTCGTCGTCTTCTACGTTCCAGACAGAATGCCGTCAGGACGTACACGGCGGTCGAGTATGACTTTGGTATCAGGTAAGAACACTTCTACCTTTGAAGAATCAGTTGCAAACACTAAGAAGCCGGCTTGGGTTGCCTGGCTGTCGGTGGAAGAGAGTACTTTTTGTCCTGTCTCAAAAATCCGGATGTCTTTTTGTAATACGTCCGACCAGGTGTATCCTGTAGAAGCCTTGTCTGTTCCGACTAGTGGTGCTGATTCCGGCTGGCGTACATATTTTATCTGATAATCGGCCCCTTTCCGGAGGGTGAGAGTGTCTTGTTGTAAAGACAGGATGGCCAGTGTATCTGAGAATGAAATTGTCTGTCCGTTTCCGATGCTTTTTCCGTTCAGAATGAGCTGTCCGTCCGGCAGAAGTTGCCAGCTTTCATATTGCAGAGTGGCCATGCCGATGGAGGAGGCTTTTCCTTCCTTGGCCAGTGTCATTCCTTGTACGAAGTTGGATGAAGGAGGAAGTATTTCTGTCCAGTTGCCCAACAAGTCTGTTTCATTTACAGCAGTTTTCGGACTGCATGCTATCAAACCTCCCAGAAAGAGAGGTAAGGCGATTTGTTTCATTTGTTTTTTCATGGTGATATGTTTTTGTTTATAATGCAGTGGTATAGGCTTATACTGCATGTGTCACAACTCTTTTTATGGTTACAGTAATTGCAAATATACAAATTACTTTAAGTTTCCAGGGTAATAACGGTTTATAGGTTATAAAAATGCACGATTCTCCTCCTTTTTTGCATGATTAATAGTTGTACGTGATACACTAATTCCCTATCTTTGCATCAAACGTTAACATATAAAGTATATGAGAAACAGAATCCTGTCTTTGTTATTCTTACTTCCGTTTATTTCGGAATCAGTGTCTGCCGCGTTGGTGGAAGAAAAAGATTATGTAGCTTATTTGTTTACTTATTTTACGGGAAATCATATCAGTGAAGAAGCCGTATGTTATGGGGTAAGTATGGATGGATATACCTATTATGCCCTGAATAATAACAAACCGGTGCTTGATTCAAAAGTAATCAGCTCTACCGGTGGCGTGCGCGACCCTCATATCCTGAGAGGAGAAGACGGTCAGACTTTTTATATGGTAGTGACCGATATGGTATCGGACAATGGTTGGGATTCTAACCGTGCGATGGTGCTGTTGAAATCTACTGACTTGGTAAACTGGTCGCATTCTGTCATTAATATGCAGAAACGTTATCCGGGACAGGAAAAACTGAAACGTGTATGGGCTCCTCAGACTATTTATAATAAGGAAGTAGGAAAGTACATGGTATACTGGTCCATGCAGTATGCCGGTGGGGTAGACGTGATTTATTATGCGTATGCCAATGAAGATTTTACGGACCTGGAAGGGGAACCGAAACCTCTTTTTATCCCGAAGGACAAGAAATCTTGTATAGACGGTGATATCGTGTATAAAGACGGGGTATATCATCTTTTCTATAAGACGGAAGGACACGGTAATGGTATCAAAGTAGCAACTACTCGTTCGCTGACTTCCGGAGAATGGGAGGAACAACCGGACTATAAACAGCAGACAAAGGAAGCGGTGGAAGGTGCTGGTACGTTTAAACTGATTGGACAGGACAAGTACATTCTGATGTACGATGTATACATGAAGGGAGCTTATCAGTTCACGGAAACAACCGACTTGAAAAACTTCAAAGTGATAGATCATGCGGTGAAGATGAATTTCCATCCTCGTCATGGTACCATCATTCCTATTACCCGTGCAGAATTGAAGCGCATTACAGACAAATGGGGAAAACCGGCTGAACTGGGTGAACTACCGGTAAATCCGGTATTGCCGGGATTCCATGCAGACCCTGAAGTGCTGTATTCACAGAAAACTCAACGTTATTACATTTATTCTACTACAGACGGACAACCGGGATGGGGAGGATGGTATTTTACCGTATTCTCTTCGGCTGACTTGAAAGACTGGACTTACGAAGGAGTGATGCTGGATTTACGCTCTCCGCAGGTTCCATGGGCGAATGGAAATGCCTGGGCACCGGCTATTGAAGAGAAACTGATTGATGGAAAATATAAATATTTCTTTTATTATAGCGGTAACCCGAACGATGATTCAGGAAAGAAAATCGGAGTGGCTGTAGCCGACTCTCCTGTAGGGCCTGTCAAGGATATGGGCAAACCGATCATTACAGATTCTCCGGTGGGACACGGACAGCAGATTGATGTGGATGTGTTTACCGATCCGGTTTCCGGTAAATCTTATTTGTATTGGGGGAATGGCTATATGGCCGGAGCTGAACTGAACGATGACATGGTGTCTATCAAGAAGGAAACATTGAAGGTGATGACTCCGAAAGGAGGTACATTGAAAGATTATGCGTATCGTGAAGCGCCATACGTGTTCTATCGTCAGGGATTGTACTACTTCTTGTGGTCGGTAGATGATACGGGTTCAGCGAACTATCATGTGGCATACGGCACATCGGATTCTCCTCTAGGTCCGATTAAGGTGGCTAAGGACCCGATTGTGATGATACAAGATCCGTCGAAAGAAATTTATGGTACGGCACATAATTCCGTAGTCCGTAAACCGGGTATGGATGAGTGGTATATCGTGTACCATCGTATTAATAAAAATTACCTGGATAAAGACAAAGCTCCTGGTGTACACCGCGAAGTTTGTATCGACCGAATGGAATTTAATGCGGACGGCACGATTCAGCGGGTGAAAGTTTCCAAATAATAATCTTAAATAAAACCTTCTTACCTATGAAACACCTGACACATTTGGCAGCCTTATGTGCGTGCCTTACCAGTTTCCCTGTATCAGCTCATGTGCAGGAAGTGATGAATGAACCGGATTCAGTATATCTGTTTTCGTATGCTACCGTGAACGATGCGGGGCGTAGTGGCCTGAAATTAGCTTGGAGTACAGATGCAACACGCTGGTTCAGCATCGGCAATGGATATGGATATGTGAAATGTGACTACGGCGCCTGGGGAGCTGAGAAACGTATGTTTAATCCTCATCTGGTGCGGGATGAAAAAGGAGTCTGGCATTGCTTCTGGCAGTTGAACGAAAGTGGAAAAGAATGGGGACATGCCACTTCGCCGGATTTAATGAAGTGGAATCCGCAGATTTACTATATGCAGCCGGCTCGGGCTGGTGAACAGGTCCCGACCGTAAAACGAGGAGGTGAGACGCGCAAGAAAGCGGTGGTGGAAGGTGTGTTGGAACAAGGATATGTGCAGAAAGTAGCCTGGGAGGACGTAGATCGTCTGTTGAAGTTCGTGGATTACCGGGCCTACAGAGACCAGTTGCACAATGAACGTACAGAACAGGATGCACAACGTTTTGCCGGACTGGCTCCTGTATCCTTGCAATTGACGGTACGTCCGGAAGAGGCGAAGCCTATCAGCGACAAATTGATTGGTATTTTCTTTGAAGATATTAATTACGGAGCTGATGGCGGACTTTATGCGGAACTGGTACAGAATCGTGACTTTGAGTATTCTCCGAAGGATAATGCGCGTCAGGGATTTGACAGCGGCTATGCCTGGAGTGTATGGGAGAACGGACAGTCATCAGCCGTAAAGGTGGCAACTGAAAATCCTTTGCATGAGAACAATCCGCATTATGTCGTATTGCAAGCCAAGCCGGGAATCGCTCTCCGCAATGCGGGTTTCGATGGAATTACGTTGAAAAAAGGAGAAAAGTATGATTTTTCTGTCTTCTCTCGTATGCCTAAAGGAAGCAAAGGTGGAACAGTAATAGTACGTTTGCTGGATAATCAGGGAAAGGAAGTGGCGAAATCTTCTGTGCGGGTAGCAGCCGGAAAATGGAAAAAGCAGTCGGCTGTATTGACGGCTCAGACTGATGTGGATGCGGCTGTGCTTTCGGTGGAACCGGAAGTGACGGGAGAATTGCATCTGGATATGGTTTCTTTGTTCCCTCAAGAGACTTTTAAGGGGCGTAAAAATGGATTGAGAGCCGATCTGGCACAGACTTTGGCCGATTTGCATCCGCGTTTTGTACGTTTCCCGGGCGGTTGTGTGGCACATGGAAACGGAATTGATAATATTTATCGCTGGAAAAACTCAGTAGGTCCGCTGGAAGCCCGTAAACCGATGGGGAACTTGTGGGGGTATCATCAGACATTAGGTTTGGGATACTTTGAGTATTTCCAGTTCTGTGAAGATATAGGAGCAGAGCCTCTTCCAGTGCTGGCGGCAGGTGTTCCGTGTCAGAATTCGGCTTGTATTCCGGGAAAACCTTTGAGCGGCGGACAGCAGGGAGGTATTCCCATGGAAGAGATGGATGCATACGTGCAGGATATTCTGGACCTGATAGAATATGCCAATGGTGACCCGAAAAAGAATAAATGGGCAAAGATGCGTGCGGAAGCTGGTCATCCGAAACCTTTCAACCTGAAGTACATCGGCATTGGAAACGAGGATTTGATTACGCCTATTTTTGAGGAACGTTTTGAGATGATTTTCAAGGCAGTAAAAGAAAAGTATCCGGAAATCACGGTGATTGGTACGGTAGGTCCTTTCTATGAAGGTACAGATTATGAGGCTGGATGGAAGTTTGCTACGCGCCTGAATGTGCCGATGGTGGACGAGCATTATTATAATACTCCAGGCTGGTTTATAAATAACCAGGATTATTACGACCGTTATGACCGTGCCAAACCTAAAGTATATTTGGGAGAATATGCCGCACATTTGCCGGGACATCCCAATAATATTGAAACAGCTTTAGCTGAGGCCTTGTATCTTACTTCGGTAGAACGTAATGGCGATATTGTATCAATGACCTCTTATGCTCCTTTGTTGGCAAAGGAAGGACATACTCAGTGGAACCCTGATTTGATTTATTTCAATAACCGTGAAGTGAAACCCACTGTGGGATATTATACTCAGTTGCTTTATGGTCAGAATTCCGGAGATTCTTATTTGCCTGCCGACCGGAAAATCGATAATCCTCGCCAGGATGTACAGAAACGAATAGGTACTTCAGTCGTACGTGACAGTAAGACGGGAGACTGGATTGTGAAACTGGTGAACTTGTTGCCAGTTCCGGTAAAGGCGAAAGTGGAAGGCTTGGTGCAAACTGAAAAGGGGAAAGCTGTTTTGCAGGTGTTGAGTGGAAAACCCACCGACAAAAATGCACGACCGGTGAAGAAAGATGTATCCGTGGCAGAATTATCGCAATATGAAATGCCGGCTTATTCTTTGAGCGTGATTCGTATAAAAGCGGATGAAACGGCAAAGTAACCATGCCTTTGAATGATTTTTAGGTTATAATTGATTGATTTCTATTTCTACAGTTTGGTAGCAAGTCTCTATTTTTGTAAAAGTGAAAAATGAATACCATGAATAAATTATTGAGAAAATTGTCATTAGGGGTGGCTTGTCTTTTGATGGCGGCTTTTATCAGCTCATGTCAAAGTTCGCAAGCCGGTGGAACGTTTGAAGTAGGGAAAAATACGTTCCTATTGAATGGAAAGCCTTTTGTAGTGAAAGCTGCGGAGGTACATTATCCGCGTATCCCGGAACCTTACTGGGAGCAGCGTATCCTTTCTTGTAAGGCTTTGGGTATGAATACCCTTTGTCTGTATGTGTTCTGGAACTTGCACGAACAGCAGCCAGGTAAGTTTGATTTCTCCGGCAATAACGATATTGCCAAGTTCTGCCGTTTGGCTCAGAAGCATGGAATGTATGTCATTGTACGTCCGGGTCCGTATGTATGTGCAGAATGGGAAATGGGTGGATTGCCCTGGTGGCTGTTGAAGAAAGACGATGTGCAGTTGCGTACGCTGGATCCTTATTATATGGAACGTGTTGGTATTTTCATGAATGAAGTAGGCAAGCAGTTGGCAGACTTGCAGATTTCTCGTGGTGGAAATATCATTATGGTGCAGGTAGAGAACGAATATGGTTCGTATGGAATAGACAAGCCGTATGTATCGGCCATTCGTGATTTGGTGAAAAAAGCCGGCTTTACAGATGTACCTTTGTTCCAGTGTGACTGGAGTTCTAACTTCACCAACAACGCACTGGATGATTTGTTGTGGACCGTAAACTTTGGTACGGGAGCCAATATTGACGAGCAGTTCAAGAAACTGAAATCACTGCGTCCGGAAACTCCGATGATGTGTAGTGAATTCTGGAGCGGCTGGTTCGACCACTGGGGCCGGAAGCACGAGACTCGTGATGCGGCTACAATGGTGAGCGGTATCAAAGATATGCTGGACCGTAATATCTCTTTCAGTCTTTATATGACACACGGAGGAACAACCTTTGGCTGGTGGGGTGGCGCCAACAATCCGGCTTACTCGGCTATGTGCAGCTCATACGATTATGATGCGCCTATCAGTGAAGCGGGATGGACTACACCGAAATATTTCCAGTTGCGTGATTTGCTGAAACAGTATCTTCCGGAGGGGGAAACCTTGCCGGAACCTCCTGCTCAGTATCCGGTGATTTCTGTACCGGCTATCACAGAATGGGAAGTAGCACCCTTGTTCGATAATTTGCCTCAGGCTAAACAGTCGGAAGATATTAAGCCTATGGAACAGTTTGATCAGGGCTGGGGAAGTATCTTGTATCGTACGACATTGAAAGAAGATGTAAAAGGTATTTTGCATATTGATGAAGTACACGACTGGGCACAGGTATTTGTTGATGGAAAATTGTTGGGTCGCTTGGACCGTCGTCGTGGTGAGTTCACTTTTCCGCTGAAAAAAACCTTGAAAAAAGGTACACGCCTGGATATCCTGGTAGAAGCCATGGGACGTGTGAACTTTGACAAATCAATTCATGACCGGAAAGGTATTACAAACAAAGTGGAAGTGGTAAGCTGTGAACAGGTGAAGGAACTGAAAGGCTGGGAAGTATACAACTTGCCTCCGTTCTATGAGTTTGTCAGCCAGAAAAATTACCAGGCAGGCAAGCCGGTTGACGGACCTGCATATTATAAAGCTACCTTCCGTTTGGATAAGATAGGTGATACTTTCCTGGATATGCAGACTTGGGGAAAAGGTATGGTTTGGGTAAACGGACATGCTATGGGACGTTTCTGGGAAATCGGTCCGCAGCAGACTTTGTATATGCCGGGTTGCTGGTTAAAAGAAGGAGACAATGAAATTATTGTGCTCGACCTGAAGGGACCGGCTGAAGCAAAAGTGGCTGGCGTAGAAAAACCGATTCTGGATATGCTGCGTGAAAAAGCACCGGAAACTCATCGTAAAGACGGACAGAACCTGAACTTGAAAACTGAAAAAGTGGTAAATGCAGGTACATTCAAAGCTGGAAACGGCTGGCAGGAAGTATGTTTTGCACAGCCTGTAGCAGGACGCTATTTCTGTCTGGAAGGTATTTCCAACTATGAAGGAAACAATATCGCAGCCATTGCAGAGTTGGATGTGCTGGATAATAACGGAAAACCTGTTTCTCGTGAGAACTGGAAGATTGTGTATGCCGACAGCGAAGAAACACGCAGTGGAAACCGTACGGCAGATAAAGTCTTCGACTTGCAGGAAAGTACTTTCTGGCAGACGGTAGATAATACCGCTTATCCTCATCAGATTGTCATAGATTTAGGTAAGGAATATAATGTGACCGGTTTCCGGATGTTGCCTCGTGCAGAAGCCGGTGCACCAGGTTTGATAAAGGATTACAAAGTATATGTAAAGAAATCTGACTTTACGTATTGATTTTCAGTTCGTATTAAAACTTAAGGTGTTGAAGATGGAAATATCCCATGGACGGTGAGTCTGTGGGGTATTTTTTGTCTGTAGAAATAAAAATAAGCTCATTCTGCTTTCATTATGGCATTTTTTTACGAACTTTGCCACCCAATATGAAAACAGGCATGCAGGGAATACTTGCATGTGACAAATTTGATAAGATGAATAAGCCAAAAGCTGTATTTAGAGAAATAAACGAGAGTTATACACTACAGGAGGCCATAGCTGAAGCAAAACGTTGCTTGAATTGTAAGAATCCTTCTTGCAAGAAAGGATGTCCGATAGAAAATCATATCCCGGAGTTCATTCATGAACTGTCAAAAGGCAATATGGGAAATGCCATGGCAATTATTAATGAGAAGAGTAACCTGCCGGCTATTTGTGGCCGTGTCTGTCCCCATGAAAAGCAATGTCAGGGGCATTGCGTATTGTATCCGAGAGGGAAGGGAATTGAAATTGGTAAGCTGGAACGTTTCGTGGCCGATTTTGATACGGAAATGAAGTTGATTCGTGAGAAACTTCCTCAGAAAACACGGGGAAAGGTTGCCGTGATTGGTTCGGGACCTGCCGGACTAACCGTAGCCGGAGACTTGGCTCGTCAGGGTTTTAATGTGACAATTTTTGAGAGTCAGGCAGAACCAGGTGGGGTGTTGATGTACGGCATTCCGGAATATCGTCTTCCCAAACAGGTGGTTCGTCAGGAAATTGAGAAGATTGAAGCACTGGGGGTGACTTTCCTGTTAAACTGTGTGGTAGGAAAGCAGCTGAACATTGATGATATTTTTGCGCAGGGATACGATGCTATTTTTATTGGTTCAGGTACGGCTCTGCCTAAATCATTGGATATTCCGGGGGCCGGATTGCGTGGAGTGATTCAGGCTACTTATCTGTTGCACATGGCCAATATCTATAATGAAGGCACAGTCGGCCGTGATAAGGTGCCGGTTATCGAAGGAGAGCACGTGGCAGTGATGGGATGTGGAAACGTGGCCATGGATGCGGCCCGTACGGCCGTACGTATGGGAGCGGCCAGTGTGACCATTGTGTATCGACGTACGGAAGCTGATATGCCCGCTATACAGGCAGAATATCAGGCTGCTTTGCAGGAAGGTGTGAAATTCTTATGGCAGACTTCCACGACAGAATTCCTTGGAGATGAAGACGGGAAGGTTGTCGGACTACGTGCCAATACGCCGGAGGGAGTCAAGGAGTATGCTTTCGATCGCATTTGTCTGGCTGTGGGTTCACGTCCGGCCAGTCGGATTGTGTCGACTACGGAAGGCATAGAAACCGATGATAACGGGTATGTACTGGTGAAAGAACGTCCTTTCGGTATGACAAGCCGTAAAGGAGTATTTGCCGGAGGTGATGTGGTGCATCGTCCGCAAACGGTAGTGATGGCTATGAAAGCAGCAAAGAGCGTGGCAGTGGGTATCGCACAGTATGTTGATGCTGTAAAATTGCTGAGTGAATAACCTAATTATAAAATAAATACTAAAGTTTAAGGACTATATCCTGATTACTCAGGAAAAAGCATTAATTTCGCGAATTCAAATGAAACTTTAGAATTTAGATACCAAAAAAACTTTACGATAATGATGGAACTTGATTTACTCACGGCTGTATCACCGATTGACGGTCGCTACAGAAGCAAAGCAGGAACTTTGGCTGCTTATTTTTCAGAATATGCGCTCATGAAGTATCGTGTGCGGGTGGAAATTGAATATTTCATCACTTTATGTGAATTGCCTTTGCCACAGTTGGCGTCATTTGATGCGACTCGTTTTGAATCTCTTCGTGATATTTACCGTAATTTCTCAGAAGGAGATGCGGCACGTATCAAGGAAATTGAAAGCGTGACAAACCACGATGTGAAAGCTGTTGAGTATTTCATCAAGGAGCAGTTTGATAAACTGGGTGGACTGGAACCTTACAAGGAATTCATTCACTTTGGACTGACATCACAGGATATCAATAACACTTCAGTTCCTTTGTCTATCAAGGATGCACTGGAAGAAGTCTATTATCCGCAGATTCAGAAACTGATTGACCAGTTGACTACCTACGCAGAGGAATGGAAAAATATTCCGATGCTGGCAAAGACTCACGGACAGCCTGCTTCTCCTACTCGTCTGGGTAAGGAAATCATGGTCTTCGCTTATCGTCTGAACCGTCAGATGGCTGTATTGAAGGCTTGTCCGTTGACTGCGAAATTTGGTGGAGCAACCGGAAACTACAATGCACATCATGTAGCTTATCCAAATTTTGACTGGAAGGCTTTCGGTAATAAGTTTGTTGCAGAAAAATTAGGTCTGGAACGTGAAGAATACACTACGCAGATTTCAAATTACGACGGACTGGGTGCCATCTTCGATGCAATGAAGCGTATCAATACCATCATGATTGACATGAACCGTGACTTCTGGCAGTATATTTCCATGGAGTATTTCAAACAGAAAATCAAAGCTGGTGAGGTCGGCTCAAGTGCCATGCCGCATAAGGTGAATCCGATTGACTTTGAAAATGCAGAAGGTAACCTGGGAATGGCCAATGCAATATTGGAACATCTTTCTTCCAAACTGCCGGTCTCTCGTTTGCAGCGTGACTTGACGGACTCTACAGTGTTGCGTAATATCGGTGTGCCTTTCGGACATACGGTGATTGCCATCCAAAGCTCACTGAAAGGCCTTGGAAAATTGTTGTTGAATGAACATAAAATCTATGAAGATCTTGATAATTGCTGGAGCGTAGTGGCTGAAGCTATTCAGACGATTTTGCGCCGTGAAGCTTATCCACATCCGTATGAAGCGTTGAAAGCGCTGACTCGTACGAACCAGGCTATTACAGAAGCTTCAATCAAAGATTTTATTGAAACACTGAACGTCAGCGAGGATATTAAAAAGGAATTGCGTGCGATTACTCCGCACAACTATACTGGAGTCTAACTTTAAAAAATAAATATCGCCCGAGAGGGTGTTGAGTATTAATATTAGCATTAAACAAAAAAAATTATGGCAGAAAAAGAATTCAGACAAGATGGCGAAAACAGCCAGTCTGGCCGCGATGGTTACAAGTCTTACAACAGAGAAGGATATAACAAATATGGTAGAGGCGAGAAAAGCAACAGCTACGGTCGCCGTCCGTATAACAACAATAGAGAAGGGGGAGAAGGTTATCGTTCTTCTTATAATCCTCGCTTTAATAATGGAGAGGACCGTCCGCAGAGAGGTGGTTACGGTAATCGCCCGCAGCGTTCATACGGAAACCGTTCCTACAATAATGAAGGAGGAGAACAGCGTTCTTCTTACAATCCTCGTTTTAACAACAATAATGGTGGACGTCTGCAGCGTGCGTACACTCCTCGTTTCAACAACAACCAGGAAGGAGGAGAACAGCGTTCATATCGTCCGCGCTTTAACAATGCACAACAGGGTGGAGAACAGCGTCCGTATCGTCCTCGTTTTAACAACAATGGCGGACAGCAGGGTGGATATGGTCGTCCACAGGGAGGTTACCGTCCGCGTACTGCCGACTACAACCCGAATGCAAAATATAGCATGAAGAAGCAGATCGAGTATAAAGAACTGCTGACTGATCCGGATGAACCGATTCGTTTGAACAAGTTCCTTGCGAATGCAGGTATCTGCTCTCGTCGTGAAGCGGATGAGTTTATCACTGCAGGAGTGGTATCTGTAAATGGTGAAATTGTAACGGAACTGGGTACGAAGGTGAAGCGTTCGGATGAAGTGAAGTTCCACGACCAGCCGGTAAGTATTGAGCGTAAGGTGTATGTGCTGCTTAACAAACCGAAGGATTGTGTAACGACTTCGGACGATCCGCAGGAACGTAAGACGGTGATGGATTTTGTGAAAGGTGCCTGCAAGGAGCGTATTTATCCGGTAGGACGTCTGGACCGTAATACTACAGGTGTGCTGCTTTTGACAAATGACGGTGACCTGGCATCGAAACTGACTCATCCTAAGTTCTTGAAGAAGAAAATCTATCATGTATATTGCGACAAGAATGTGACAAAGGCAGACTTGGATCAGATTGTACAGGGTATTACGTTGGATGATGGTGAAATCCATGCTGATGCTATCAGTTACGCATCGGATACAGACAAGTCGCAGGTGGGAATTGAAATCCACTCTGGAAAGAACCGTATCGTGCGTCGTATTTTCGAATCACTGGGCTATCGTGTGATTAAGTTGGACCGTGTGTACTTTGCGGGATTGACCAAGAAGGGATTGCGTCGCGGTGACTGGCGTTACCTCACGGAACAGGAAGTGGCCATGCTTCGTATGGGATCTTTTGAATAATGATAAATAGTAGAACACAGGGATACGCGGAAACGGAGCATCCCTTTGTTTTTTAGGTTAATTGATAAAACATAGAATCAAAATGGAAACAATTCGTAGAACAAAAATTGTTGACCTGCTGAAGCGTGAAGATTTTGGCGCGATGGTCAATGTGAAAGGTTGGGTGCGTACTCGCCGTGGTAGCAAACAGGTAAACTTTATTGCATTGAATGATGGTTCTACTATAAATAATGTGCAGATTGTAGTCGACTTGGCTAATTTTGATGAAGAGTTGCTGAAGTTGATTACAACAGGTGCATGTCTGAGCGTGAACGGAGAGCTGGTGAAATCAGTTGGTTCCGGACAGGCTGCGGAAATTCAGGCACGTGAGATTGAAGTATTGGGTACTTGTGACAATACTTATCCATTGCAGAAAAAAGGACATTCAATGGAATTCTTGCGTGAGATTGCTCACTTGCGTCCTCGTACGAATACGTTTGGTGCAGTGTTCCGTATCCGTCATAACATGGCTATTGCAATTCATAAGTTCTTCCATGAAAGAGGTTTCTTCTATTTCCACACTCCTCTGATTACAGCATCAGACTGTGAAGGTGCCGGACAGATGTTCCAGGTTACTACCATGAACCTCTATGATTTGAAGAAAGATGAAAACGGTTCTATTATTTATGATAATGACTTCTTCGGAAAGCAGGCAAGTTTGACAGTTTCCGGACAGTTGGAGGGTGAATTGGCTGCTACTGCTTTAGGGGCAATCTATACATTCGGACCGACATTCCGTGCGGAAAACTCAAATACACCGCGTCACTTGGCTGAGTTCTGGATGATTGAACCGGAAGTTGCTTTCAATGACATCAATGATAACATGGATTTGGCGGAAGAATTCATCAAATACTGTGTACAGTGGGCATTGGACAACTGTTATGACGATGTGAAGTTCTTGAACGATATGTTTGATAAGGGCTTGATTGAACGTCTGCAGGGGGTATTGAAGGAATCATTTGTACGTCTGCCTTATACAGAAGGTATTAAGATTCTGGAAGAAGCAGTAGCTAATGGACATAAGTTTGAATTCCCGGTTTACTGGGGCGTGGATTTGGCTTCAGAACACGAACGCTTCCTGGTGGAAGAGCACTTCAAACGTCCGGTTATCTTGACCGATTATCCGAAAGAAATCAAGGCGTTCTATATGAAACAGAACGAAGATGGCAAGACTGTACGTGCTATGGATGTGCTGTTCCCGAAGATTGGCGAAATTATCGGAGGTTCAGAGCGTGAAGCAGATTATGACAAATTGCTGACTCGTATTCAGGAACTGAATATCCCGATGAAGGATATGTGGTGGTATCTGGATACCCGTAAGTACGGTTCATGTCCTCATTCTGGATTCGGATTAGGTTTTGAACGTCTGTTGTTGTTTGTAACAGGAATGGCAAATATCCGTGATGTGATACCGTTCCCGCGTACACCGCGTAACGCAGAATTCTAAAAGAAGATTCTATTTATCTATAAAAGAAAAAGTCATTCCGTTTGGGATGACTTTTTTTATGTTTCTACGATAGAAAAACGTACATAAAATGCGTGATTCTCAAATTATTTTATAATTTTGTAGGTACCTGATAGGTAATTCTAATACTTTTAGTTATGAAAATACGTTATTTTTTTCTGGTAGCATTTCTAATGCTCTTAGCTGTCGGCAATTCGATGGCCCAGGCTGTGCAGGAGAAGACTCCCGTCAATTTGCAGGGAGTTTGGCAGATGTGTTTCTATCGTTCTAATTCTCCGGATATTCCGGGTGAACTTAAGACAAGTAATTCCTTGAAGATTCTTTCTGACGACGGACGCTTTATCAATTTGTTGATGATGCAGACGGGGGCCGTTATTTTGGGATATGGAACTTATGAGATGAATAGTGAAGGAGTATATACGGAATGTGTGGAGAAAAATGTGCATCTACCTCAATTGAATGGAAAGAAAAACGAAATGCACTTTGATTTGAAAGAAAACGGTACGTTGATGTATGTGAAGTATTTCCTGGAGAGCGATGCCAACGGGAATAAGATTGATTCCTGGTGTCATGAAATCTGGAAGAAAGTAGAGATGTCGCCGGTTTATCCGGGCGATGAGTTACGTTGACGGAAATGAGATAATAAACCGGGAAAGGCCGTTGCGACAGGATGTCCGTAACGGCCTTTCCTGGTTTTATGGCATTAAAGTGTGATTCATAATCAATCGGTTATCCAGCGAAAAAAAAACTTAAAATCTTTGTTGGTTAAAAGAAAAGCCGTACCTTTGCAAGCCGATTATTATCAACTAGTGATAAATTTTTAATTCTGAGTGCTTTATTCTTCTTTGTCCGGGAAGGGTAAGGTGGTAGGAATTTGTTTTTTAGTAGTTAACATTTTAAAAAAGATTTAAGAGTGGATACTTTAAGTTACAAGACCATTTCTGCAAACAAGGAAACAGCAACTAAAGAATGGGTTGTTGTGGATGCTACCGATCAGGTTGTAGGCCGTCTCGGTGCAAAAGTTGCAAAGTTGTTGAGAGGTAAGTACAAACCTAACTTCACCCCTCACGTAGACTGCGGTGATAACGTTATTATCATCAATGCAGACAAAGTGAAATTTACAGGTAAGAAAATGACCGATAAGGTTTACCTGAGCTATACCGGTTATCCTGGTGGTCAGCGTGAAATTACTCCGGCTCGTCTGTTGGCAAAACCGAATGGCGCTGAAAAATTGATGAAAAAAGTAGTAAAAGGTATGCTTCCTAAGAATCGTTTGGGAGCTAAATTGCTGGGCAACTTGTATGTTTACGAAGGAAGTGAACACAAACACGAAGCTCAGACTCCGAAAGTAATTGATATTAATACACTTAAATAATAAAGAATGGAAGTAGTAAATGCATTAGGCAGACGTAAAAGCGCAGTAGCTCGCGTTTTCGTTAGCGAAGGTACAGGAAAGATTACTATTAACAAGAGAGACCTTGCACAGTACTTTCCATCAACTATTCTGCAGTATGTAGTTAAACAGCCGTTGAACAAATTGGAAGTGGCTGAAAAATATGATATCAAAGTTAACTTGTGTGGTGGCGGTTTCACTGGTCAGTCTCAGGCTTTGCGTCTGGCTATCGCTCGTGCACTGGTTAAAATCAATCCGGAAGATAAGAAGGCTCTTCGTTCTGGAGGTTTCATGACTCGCGATTCTCGTTCTGTTGAACGTAAGAAACCGGGACGTCCGAAAGCACGTCGTAGATTCCAGTTCAGTAAACGTTAACGAGGGGACAAGTTGGATAAGGGACAAGTTAGCAAGGTGGTTCACTCGTTGGGTCTGTCCTTGTTGCCTCGTCAACTGATACCTCGTCACCTAAAGAAGCGTTTAGTATCTAAACTGTCAGGATTCTTCCTGCAAGTTCTTGTCGGAAAGACTACCGGGCAGTTGGTTCAATAAACAAAAAAGAAAGTAAACGATTAAAATTAAAAACAATGTCAAGAGTAAATTTTGATACATTATTGGAGGCTGGTTGCCACTTCGGACACCTTAAAAGAAAGTGGAACCCTGCAATGGCTCCTTATATTTTCATGGAACGCAATGGTATCCATATCATTGACCTCCATAAAACAGTTGCTAAAGTAGATGAAGCTGCTGATGCACTGAAACAAATCGCAAAATCAGGTAAGAAAGTCCTGTTTGTTGCTACTAAGAAACAAGCTAAACAAGT
>ERZ779797.252-NODE-252-length-25228-cov-5.163151_pt1 | contig 25228 bp, 17 predicted proteins | sample MGYA00511886_ERZ779797 | MGnify/ENA primary metagenome ERZ779797 (study PRJEB29588, sample SAMEA2155055) | human gut metagenome | biome: human gut; feature: human-associated habitat; material: faeces | place: Denmark | collected 2008/2010 ... | reverse complement strand
TGTTCTGTCTGATAAGGTCGAGTTCAGCCTCTGAATATACAGGGGTGTCTGAACCGTCAGCACAAGCCTCCCTGTCCATCTCGGCAAATTCGAGCAGACTCACCTTCTGCATGACATTGGTAGGAGTCTTCATGGCATAGTATGCATTGAAGTCAATCTTCACCCTACCTTCTCCGGCAGACTTGGTGGTAACGAGGATAACACCGTTCGAAGCCCTGTTACCGTAGATTGACGCCTGCGCATCCTTCAGTACAGAGACGCTCTCTATATCATTAGGGTTCAGCGAGTTGATATTTCCCTCAGCACCGTCGATCAATACCAGCGGAGCACCGCCGTTCACTGACGAGATGTCTCTGACCACGATCTTCGCCTCGTCACCAGGACGGCTTCCGTTTCCTGAACTCCTGTTCACCACGACACCAGGGAGCACACCCTGGAGAGCATTGGTCGGAGTGGCCGACGGCTTGCTCTGGAAAGTTTTCTTGTCAGCGGTGGAAACGGCGCCGGCGAGGTTCGCCCTCTTGGCAGTACCGTATCCGATGACCACCACGTCGTCGAGAATGTTGCTGTCAATTTCGAGGACGATATCGACTATCGCTCTCTTGCCCACCTTTTCAGCCAATGTCTTGAAGCCCAGGCAAGAAGCCTCGATCACATCGGCATCAGTTACGTCAATGCTGTATTTTCCGTCAATGTCGGTAATAGTTCCCACTCCGGTCTTGTTCTGGATTATTATGCTGGCGCCAATGACAGGTTCGCCGTTATTGTCCGTCACCGTTCCGGAAATCTTCCTGCTCTGCGCGAAGGCAGTCATCTGCACCAATAGCAGACAGGTGATTCCTAATATTTTCGTTATGATGTTATTGTTCATTTTGCTGTTGAGTTTGTTGCCGATTATTATTTTTTCATTGCATAAGCTCTCATAAGGAAGTTGTCAAAAATAATCTGACAATTGCCCAGCGAGGTCTCCGCCAAAGTAGTATCGAAGAACCATCCGTTATATTCAGGGAATTTTCCCTTGTCTTCTTTTTCAAGCCATACTTCCGGATGATAGTTGTCGCTTCCGGCCGCTACAATCCACTGTCCGCCACCTTTTCCGAATCCGACATCGCAGCCGCCATTCTTGAGGTCATAATCAATTGTCCACCTTGCCGGACAATTCTTGGCATCAATCTGTGACATTGCAGGATAATCTGCCCAACCATAGACGAAGTACATTTCACCGTATTTGGACTCAGGAGTTGCCAATTTCTCCACAGAGTAAGTACCTTCCAGGAGATTGACACTGATTTCATAATAGCCTGCTTCAGCGAGAACGAGCGGATTAGGGTTATCTGACTTGACGAAATATTTCTTGTCATTGCTGATACCGTACTTCACCTGCTCATCGGTCTTCACAGAACTTACGAAGAACACCTCTGTATTTGCCTTTTCAGCATAGAAACGGCCTGTGAACTTGTCGCTGTCCTTGATCTTTCTTTCAGCGAGAATCGGCTGGCCGAACACTACCTTGCTCATATCCATAGCCTTGTCCTGGATGAACATTGCGCTGTGCTTGAGGTTGTGTCCTTCAAATGTAGCCTTCACTGCCACAGTAGGAGAATAAACCGCAGTATTGCCCTTCTCATCAGTAAGGGTGAATGTGATGACATGCTTCTGGTCATCTTTGGTAGTCAATGAGATAGACTGGTCGACGACGGCCTTCATTCCTTCATCAGTGCTGATGGCGGTAAGGTCGATGGTCTGGTCAACACCGAAGTCTGCAGACTTGATGGTCAAGGTCTTGAGTCTGGTGTTGTTACTTGCCAATGTCATCTTCACCGGAAGATGGATTCCGCCAGGTGCATCCACGAAGACAACATCATTATTTGTCACTTTTGCCACCTTGCCTGCGATGGTTATGCTGAAGCCCATTTCCTGTACGATGGAAAGACGTGCAGGTTCTGCAATTACAGAGATTACCGCAGTGCCTTCGCCCTGCTTGTCCTCGAAGTCGAACACTCTGACAACCACCTCGCCTGAGGTTCCGCGCTTCGCTTCCGCAGGGATAATAACAGATTCGGTCAGGTTATATTCCTTTATATAATTCTGGTTGCTGAAATTAATTCGCTTCGAGAATTCCCAGTCAGTGCTTTCCACGACAATGTACTGAATACCAGTATCATCGGTCACTTTAGCGGTTAAGTTTACGCTTTCACCAGGCAATCCCTCGAGATCCTTGGATGTAATTTCCACAACTGGATCTGAGATGTCGGTCTTGTTTTCTTCCTGTTTGCACGACGGAAGAAAGAGAGTCATCGATGCGATGACAGATAATAATTTTAAAAAGTTCTTTTTTCTCATAGTGTTATTAAAATCTATGGTATAAACATTTTTTGATGCTGCAAAATTACTTCACGAATATTTATTCTTAGATAAGAAAATGACATTTCACCTTTTGTATTTGATACAATTTTTGGCACAATGTCACAAATGGATCCTTAACCGGATCAGGTGTTGGTAAAGATTGCCTTGGTTCCATGGAACTTGGCAATGGACTTCCCTGGCACATATTTAGCGAGATATATAACACACTGATAATCAAAAGAAAAGAGCAGCCGTTTTCCGGTTGCTCTTTCCCTGATGAATCAATTTTTTTAAAAGACGTACTGTGTCGAATTTAAAGACGATCTGTGTCAATTTTCGGAACTACCGGCTTTTGTACGGTCCGGAGACATTCTTCACGGTCATCTTGCCGTCATAGTCGGACACCTTGTTGATTTTTCTCTCGGCTATGATGAATTGAACGAGAAGTATTGTCAAGATAATGGACGTATTGTCATGCGTGTAAGTTTCCGCAGATTTTGCGGATTATTTATCGCAAGTCTTGAAGCCATTTGCATTTGCGCATTTCCGGATTTCACACAAGAAGTTGCAGTAAAAGGTCTTAGCCCCATTCATCCGGCAGCCCTCGCATAGGCATCGCACTTTTCGCAGTCAAGCCCACAAATGGCTATCAATCGTTTCATACGTCTGTCATATATTTCGGTTTATCTTCACAAACGCCATATCTCCGACATACAATCGAGTAGGAGGAAGCTGATACTGAGTAAAAACTCGAGTAACGACGAGTAAATTTCGAGTAATTTCAACAAGTAAAAACAAGCTCAGAAAGTTTCCAAAGTATCTTTTCAACAAAAAACGAGTAAGTAAACCGTCAAAAATGACGAGTAAATTTTACTTACTTTTTAAGCGTCCACTCTTTATTGTTGTTCAGGTAAATCTGTTGTCTTCTTTTCAGTTTTGCAAGAAGATTGCCAATCTTGTAGATTTTGTTCTGCATATCTCGGTCTGCCGGAAGATAATCAAGGACAAGTTCGTTTATCTTACTTCGAGACGAGGTTTACGCTTCTGCACGTCGTCCTGCTGGCTAAGAATTATGGAATCATTTCTTGTAAGCATAGCCAAATCAGAATATTTCACCACTCCATAACATCTTCAGGAAATCCAAGACATAGATCAGTTCAATGTCTCCAGAGGGCCTTGTAATGGGATCAAGGGAAATAAGAATCAGTCGGCAATCAGGATGCTCTTCCTTGAAGGCTTTCAATCCATTCTTATGGCGGGTCTTGACTTCCTCGCTGGACTTGATCTCAATGGCAACCTTTGCGTCTCCGATAATGGCATCGACTTCCTGGTCGTTGTATGTGTGCCAATAGGAGATTTTCTCACGGCGGCGGTTATAGCCGCGATATGCAATAATCTCCTGCATAACGAGATGCTCGAAAGCATGGCCATAGTCATCCGAGCCTCTCCGGAGGTGGTGACGGCCCATCAGATAGTTGGCAAGGCCCACATCGAAATAGTAGAACTTGGGAGCCTGGACTACTTTCCGCTTGACCACCTTTGTGTAAGCGGGTACCTCGTAGCCCATAAGGGTATCCTTCAGAATCTGATAATATGCCTTAACGGTCTTTGCTGCAACTCCGCAATCGCTGGCGATGTTGGAATAGTTAATCATTTCACCATCGGAAATGGCGGCCGCTTCCATAAACTGCTCAAACGCTTCGACATCCTGGACGGCGGCTTCGTCACGGATTTCTTCCCTCAGATATAATTCCACATAACCCTCAAGGCGGTCCGTAGCATCATCCACAAGATAGTGGCGAGGTATCATTCCATTCTGTACAGCCTTGTCAATCTGGAAGTCTGTCACTTCCTTCCAGACCAACGGGAAGAGTGTCCTGGGGATTGCCCTACCACCAAGGGTGTTGGCTCCGGAACGCTTCAACTTGCGTGCGCTTGAACCGCTAAGGATGAAATGCAGTCCACGGTTCACCATAAGCCAGTGGACTCCATCCAGAAGTTCCGGTACTTTCTGAATCTCATCGACGATTACCAGCGTCCCTGCAGGCTTGTCTATAAGCGCCTGCCGGAAGGAATCAGGGTTGCGCTTGAACGCTTTCCTCACTGTGTCAATCAGAAGATCGTAGTAGATTGCATCAGGGAACCGCTCCTGCAGGAGTGTAGATTTACCTACCTGGCGTGCTCCAAAAAGGAACATCCCTTCATCCAACTGATTTTCTATATCGAAGATTCGTTTGTACATGGGTTCATTAGAATTTAAGGCTATTAAGTCCGATTTTCCTATGAAATTCGGGAATCTGGGTACAAATTTAATAAAGTTTATCTTAGTACCAAAATCTTTCCGGTCTATCCGATGTGGAGATCGTTGACAAATGGCGGATAATTACTCCTCATCTATCGGTCCAGGAATCAAGTTTTTCTTGTCGGAAATCTTAATTCCGTAAGCAATATTGCGAATTTTACCCTCCTCCGGAATCAGGATACCTATCTCTGCGAGGTGCTGTACATCACGAACTGCGGTATCTGGGGATACCTTGGCGAGTTTCGCCCAGCGCTTGGCAGTAAGTTTACCCTTTTTACCGTCCAGGAAGAGGTTGAGAACGGTGCGTTGACGCTCGTTGATATCAGCTTGGGAGTGGTTCTGCCAAAAGACGGCTTTGTCCAGAATGGAAGACAGCATCTCTTCCGCACTCTTGATTGCCCGCAGCATACAATCCAGGTACCACTCAATCCAGGCACTGATGTCAGTTGTGCCTTTCTGGCAACGCTCTAGCATGTCGTAATACTTGTTCTTCTCCTGCCCTATCTGGCGGGACATACTGAAGTATCGCAGCGCCGAGTTGTCTGCCTGGCTCAGCGCCATGTCTGCAATGGCCCTGCCGATACGACCGTTGCCATCGTCAAAGGGGTGGATACAGACGAACCAGAAGTGAGCGATAGCGGATTTGACGTAATCTCTGGGGGTAGAAGGGTCATTGAACCATTTTAGGAATTTGTTCATTTCTTCCGGAACTCTCTCCGGTGCGGGAGCGTGGTAATGGACCTTTTCCCTTCCCAGAGCACCAGAAATGACGTTCATTTCATCTACGCGGTATTTCCCCACGTTGATTTCCTCGTAACCGTTCCTGCCATTCGGGAAAAGAGCGCAATGCCATCCGAATAGCCGGTCATTGGTGAGAGGCTTGTCGTAACCTTGAACAGCATCCATCATCATTTGCACGATTCCCTCTACGTAATGGCCGTAAGGGACCTCACCTGTAATTTGGACACCCATCCTCCTGGCTATGGAAGAACGAATCTGGTCTGGATTCAGCAACAGGCCTTCAATCTCTGAAGACGCGACGATGTCATGCGTGTAAGCTTCCACTGCTGCACGCTCCTTTACGTCGAAACCAATGGAGGACAGTATCCCCTCCAGATAACCGGTGGCTTTATTTACGGCAGCAAGTTTGGGATCTATACGGCTCCGGTCCCAATTGAAATGCGGCCAAGTGGCTGTCTCGTGTATATACATTGCGCTTCAATTTTCGGCAAATATAATACTCTGCGGCAAATAAAACGCAAAATTTGCGGATTATTAGCCGCAAATTCGGCATCCTCTTGATTCCAGATACCGTCGATGTAAACGGCGCGGGGAGCTGTAAGCCTGTTCAAGTACGGACTGGGCATATCCATTTCGGTTGCAACCATAAATTTTTCAAAATTCTTATGGTTTGAAATGTAAAATCACTATCCTTGCCCAGTAAACAAAACGGTTATTGTCTTGGAACAAGCAGAACTTCAGCCACTGATCCGACAAAAACCGCCCCTTGTTATCGATAAAATTCCACCCTCCATTTTTCAACCATACGGAATCGACGCCGTCATGCGTGTAAGTTTCCGCAGAATTTGCGGATTATTTGCCGCAAATGTAATCGACATCTAAATCTTTGCAAGATTTACCATAACTACCGGCTTTTGTACGGGCCGGAGACATTCTTCACGGTCATCTTGCCGTCAGAGTCGGACTAAATAATTTCACCGGCCCAGAGGGCTTTGAAGAAGTCGGTTACATAATAGAGGTCCACATCACCGCTGCGGCGGCTGATACGGTCTCTGGACACAATGATTTGCCTGGTATCCGGATGCTCTTTCGCGAACTCCGTTACGCCCTTCTTGTCATCGTGGTCAATGTGTTCCTTTGATTTGATTTCAATAGCCACACGGGCATCACCGATGACGGCATCAACCTCGAGGTTCTCATAGGTGTGCCAGTAGGTCAATTCCTCATCGCTGTTTGTATAACCAAGATAAGCGGCAATCTCCTGCATAATAAGATGCTCGAATGCGTGGCCATACTCTGGTGTCCTTGGCGCAAGGTGGTATCTCTTGGTAAGGTGATTGGCAATACCGACATCGAAATAGTAAAATCTGGGCGCTTTGTACAGTTTTCTCTTGATGACCTTCCTGTATGCCGGCACTTCAAATCCTAAAAGCGTATCCACCAGAATCTTATAGTACGCTTTCACTGTATTGGCAGACACCTCGCAATCACTGGCCACATTCTCGTAATTGAGGATTTCTCCATCCATAATGGCCGCCACTTCCATAAAGCGGACAAACTCATCCGCATTCTGGACAAGCGCCTCTTCGATAATCTCCTCCTTCAGATACAGGTCAATGTATGCTCTCATACGGTTCCGGGCATTGGCAACAGCGTAATGACGGGGAATCATACCATTCTGAACGGCACGCTCCAGATCGAAATCCGGAATCTCTGCACTTACCAGAGGGAACAAAGTCTCCGGTATAGCTCGGCCGCCAAGGTTGTTCGCACCGCTCTTCTTGATTTTGCGTGCACTTGATCCGCTGAGGATGAACCACAGCCCTTTTTCGACCATCAGCCAGTGGACTTCATCCAGAAGATCCGGGACCTTTTGGATCTCATCAACGATGACTAGCGTCTCGGGCGGATACCTCAGAAGGCTCTCCCGGAATTCTTCAGGATGCTGCTTAAAGCGATTTCTCACATCTGACTTCAAAAGGTCAATGTAGACCGCCTTAGGAAAACGCTCTTTCAAAAGGGTTGATTTTCCTGTCTGGCGGCCGCCGAAGAGGAACATTGCCCCATCAAGCCGGTTCTCTATGTCAAATATTCTATGGTACATATCAGTTATGAATTTCCTCAAACAAATTGCGGATTTTCTGGAAATATCCGCAACAACAATGCGAATTTAACAAAGATTTATCTAAACACCAAAACCTTTGTGAGATATACCCGCTGATAATCAAAAGAAAAGAGCAGCCGTATTACCGGCTTCTGCCTTCACGCACACGGACCACGATATTGCCGTCATAGCCCTTCACCTTGGCAGCGTCAGCATCGGACACCTTGTTGTCCACGATGGCGAGCACTGCAATAACTACCTGGTAGATAATGGAACCCGCCGAACTATCTCAGAGGGCGATGTAACAATTTTGAATTTTCATGGAACTACTTGTTCCCGCAATGGTCATTCATCTTTGGCAACCACAGATTAAACAGGGGGTCGGTTATTCGATAATGAGCGCCTCTAGTAGACTGAGTCTCTTTGGAAATCAGGCCGGTTTCAAGCATTCGGGTGATGTAAGGGGATATCTTTCCGGCTTCCTGCCCTGTTATATTGCGGATATCAGACAATTTGAGCCCTTCCGTTTCGCCCGCCAGGGCACACATGACTCTTTGTTGCTGGGGAAGAAGTTTGTCAAATATGTTTTGATATAGCGGCGATATGCGTTTTACCAAAAGGCTTAAATCTTCTTCGCTTGTCGGGGAATTGTAAACGATTTCTTTCACCATATCGACGGCGCCGGGTGTTTTAGGCAGATATGCCATAAGGGCCTTTGCCCTTTTTATTTGAGTGACATCACATCCGATAATAAGACGGTAGTCATTGTCGGAAAGCGGCTTAAGGTAGTGAATGTGAAAACCTTCGAACAACGCGGCTCCGTAATGTGTCAGTTGAGGCATTACGGTAGGGGCTGTCGCAACAAGTATAGGACCGTCCGTTTCTGAAAGGATGCCGCGAAGTGCAAATTGTTCTTCATTGGACGTTCTTTGCAGATAATAATGAAAGTCATCCACAAACAGGACGCTACGTCCTTCATCGGGCATGCACAGCATATCCTTATTGGAAAAAACCATACGTCCGTCTATCCATGTCGGCATAACCCCGGAGTGGGCAGATGCTGTGTCAAAAAGCTGTCTCAACATGAAAGTTTTGCCACCTCCACGTGCCCCGATTATAATCTGAGGCTGCCCCGCACTTCCTTTAGACTCTTTCTCTAAATCATGAAGGACTGCCTTGAATACTGCTTCGTTAAACAGTACTCCGTTATTGGACAAACTTCCCATACCAGTAATCTCTTAAAAGCGGTGAACGGAAAGAGCGAACGGGACCCTTGCGGAGAAGATAACCGTCATTCTCCAGCATTTCAAGGACTTTGCTGAGCAAAAGGTCAGTTTCTCCTGCATTGGAGGGGTCCTGTCCAGTCATCAAAATGCCAAGCAGCGTTTCACGCCTGAGGCCGCTTCTCCTTGCTGATAGTCCATTCAGAATCAAACGTGCCGGTCTTTCCATTTCACGGTACTCCGCAAGGCGCTCTGACCAAGTATTCAGGTAACTCTCGGAACAAAGTTGCCCGTAAGCCGTATCTATGTCTTCTTTGGAAACGGCTCCAGTATAATTGTCACGCAGTTTGGAGAAGAGGATTTGGATAAAGTATGGAATATTCCAGTGTAACTTTTCCAATGCATATATTATGCTTTCTTCATCCATATTCATCCCTTCTCCCTGGCACAGCCCCTCCATAAGGCCACGGGCTTCCTCCGGGGTAAGTTCATCCAAGCTGAAATCCGTCAGGTCATTTATAGCATAACTGAGATTCAGGGATGCCGTAAAGTTTTTCAGCCCGACCGAACCACAAAATAGCCACCGGACTTTAGTCCCGGCAACCTGTCTGAGACTCCGGAGCCAATTTAGGATAAATGACACTATTTCCTCGCCGCCATCACTTTTCAGGAGTTCCCCAAGAAAGAGCGTAAGTTCATCAACCACGATGAAGGTTTCCTCATCGTGACGGATCAATTCTTTCAAGGACTTATATAGGTCTTCTTTCCTCTCGGGAGAAGACAGATCAAAGCCAACAGGGCCGATTGAAATCTTATTGATTCTGTCCAGTATAGCCTTTGCACCTTGGAGTATCCCGTCGGTTTTCTGCCTCCATACGTGATTCCTTTCAAAATATTCGATAATCAAATACAGGAAACCGTCCTCTGTGGTAGTCTGTTCCAAATCGATATACACGCATTTCCATCCCTGCGCTTTTTTGTCCTCTATCAAACGCTTGGCAAATGACGATTTGCCTATACGGCGAGGAGCAGACAGCAATAGTGAATGTCCGCTATCCAACAAACGGTTTGCAATTCCCAACTCTTTCTCTCGCCCGTAAAAATCTTTTCCTTCTACCGGAGGCCCTATTCTGTTTTCTATACTCATAAGAGAATCTATTTCAACACTCAAATATAGAAAGATTTTTCTATAGAAAAAACTTTTTATAGAAAATAGTTTATATTATTGCCCGGTGTATCTGCTACGCAATTCCTGTGATGATATTATTATAGGGCCATTAAAAAAGGCAGACCTTCCGGACGGTACGGCCGTTCTCGATAACCTCAGCGATATTCTGAACGTTTCCAAGGTCCAGGATGAGGTAGTCAGGTAGTTTAGAAACAGGCCTTCAATCTCTGAGGAATATAATACTTTGCGGTAAATAACACGCAGATTTTGCGGATTATTTGCCGCAAATGTAATCGACATCTAAATCTTTGCAAGATTTACCTTAACTACCGGCTTTTGTACGGCCCGGAGACATTCTTCACGGTCATCTTGCCGTCAGAGTCGGAGGTCGTCATCACGTAGTACTGGCTTCCGCCTTCACGTACACGGACCACGATATTGCCGTCATAGCCTTTCACCTTGGCAGCATCTGCGTCGGACACCTTGTTGTCCACGCCTGCAGGACGTTCGCCCCTGCAGAAGTTGGTTATGAACAAGTCCATTGTCGGAAGAGTCTTCCACATCTGGGACATGATGGAAGTACGCGGATGAACATCAACCCAAGAATTCACCACTATTACCTGAGGTGAAAGAATGGTAAGGGCCTCAGGGCTGTTGGTGGCTTCTGATCCATGATGGTCAGCCTTCATCACCTCCACTCTGCCCGCAACCTTCGCACAAGGCAGTTCCGCATCTTTCCAGGAGAAGTTGGACCTGTTGTTGTACTGCAGGTCGCCTCCGGTAAAGAAGTCGAAATTGCCATAGGAGATTTTCATCACGCAACTGCAGATATTCTCGGCAGGGCACTTGTCCGTACCGGAAATCTTCGCAGGATTTGCCACGACAATGTCCTTTTTCTCCGGGAAGGTCATCTTGGTTTCAGTACCGTTGCCGGTCCAGATGTTTCCGTTCACGGCTATGTTGCGGACAGTTACCTTGTAATCGGAAGTCTTCGGGACAATCTGGTCAGTGACGCCGGCGCGGAACATTTCCGCCTTCACACCGGAGTTCGCCACATGCCATTTCACCGCATTGACATAATTCTTTACAGCAGCCTTGTTGCTCGAAAGCGTCTGCATATCAAACGGATAGTCATAGTCCGGCCAGCCTCTGTCGAGAACTGCGCCCACCTTGAAATTGTCGAGAATCTCAGGGATTCCGTTCAGTCTGTAGGTGGAGGAGTTGGACGATACCGGCAGCGACGAGTTCGAGTCTCCGAAATGGTCGTTGTGCAGATGGGTGTTGACAATATAGTCTATGGTATTGTTCCCCGTCCACGCCATACATTTCTTGAGATACATGCCGATCAGCTGCGAGCCGCGCGTGCCGGTCAGAGTCGGGTCCCACCTGCTGCGGATACCGGTGTTGGTAGTGCTTCCGTTGGAATTCGTCTTTACCAGGGAACTTGCAGCATCGACAAGGAGCTGGGTTCCGTCAGGCATTATCACGAAAACGCACTCGCCGGTCATGGTATTGATGAAATGGATATCCATCTCACCTTTGGACCAGGCAGGAAGCACTTCGCCCACCTTGATTTCCGAAGTCGGACCGGACGGCACATTGCCGCCTCCCGGCTGGGGCTTGATTATGGGTGCAGTCTTGCTGTCGGAAGAGCAGGATACCAACATCATTGACACTGCTATTGCCGGCAGGGCCGCATATTTTATCAACCTTTGCATACGATATGAAGATTAAGGAACATCTTGCCGCCTTCAATATTGACATAGAGGCGGATATAGTTGCCGAAATTCGGCTGGACCTTGACGATGTGCAGTCCTTCTCCCGTAAAAACGGACGGGGTGCTTCCGTCATCTGCCCAGTGCACTCCGTCCTGCGAAAGCTGGACCTGTGCCGTCAGCATCGGATTTCCTTCGATTTTCTCCACCATCACGAAGAATATCGCCTCATCTGCCCAACCGACTTCGTAAGGATGGGTTCCGAATGTACCGGAGAAGTATTTTTTCACCTCGAGGTGAGAGTCATTGACCATTTTCATAATTTCGGCCTCCTATTCTTGTGAAACAACTACTGAATCGACATAGAAGAACACTCTTCTGTTGGTGTCGGTCCCGACCCAGAAAAGAGGATTGATGAGATTGTCAATGCGGTCGTAACCGTCACGTGCATCTGCCTTGGTGCCTCTCATATCCCAGATCTTGTCCTGACATTGGAATTCGACGTATTCACGCAGTTTGGTGTCGATTTTCAGTCTCATATACTGCCAGTTGAGCTTGCAGTCAGTCTCATTGTAAATGAGTTTCTGACCACCGTCCGGCAGGTTCATGAAACCATCATGGTCACCATTGGGATAGCGTTTGCCGAACCACCACGGGTCCACGCCTTTCTTGCACCAGTCCCCTTTCAAGCCATAGGCCCATTCTTCGTCAGTGACACCGTCACGGGAATGTACATACTGCCATTTCTGGGTAAGTTTTCCGTCCACGGCGTTGAGATAACGCATTCCCACGAAATAGCGTTTCCCGTGTTCCTGTACGTCGAATCCCATTCCGAAATCTCTGATGGAGTTCTCATGGAGTCCAGGCTGAGGGCGGTCACCACCGTCCACCACGTCCTGTTCTGCCGTATAGGAGAACCAGCACTCGATCTGGAGGAACCTGTTTTCCGGCCTGTAGAACGAGAGTCTCTTGATGGCGTGGCCAAGTGAGCCTTCTGCAGGTTTTTCCACATATGGGGCAGCCACCGGGCGGGTCGAGAGTTTCAGACTGTATGTTCCGGACATTGCCCCGTGAGTTCCGGGATAACGATATGTCGCTGAGCTGAGCATTACCGGCGGCCACTGGTCTTTGCAGACCAGGGTTGCCGGAACGTCGAAGTCAGGATATTCAGTAAAATTGGGCATCAGCGTCATCCAGCCATTGAATCCGGTGTTGAAAACGTCATACGCCAGGATTCTTTCGAGCGGCTGGAATCTGCTTTTCAGAAGAATTTCATCTACACTCATTACTTATTCACTTAAATAATAATTCTAATAACCAGGATTCTGTTTGAGAATACCGTTCATAATCTGCACGTCATCATTCGGCAAAGGCCAGAGATAGACCTTCTCGTTGAACATGCGCTCACCGTTCTGCACGATGAACTTGCCGTCCACCATCGCCTCGAATTCAGGGAAACCGTCCTCATCGAATGTCGGTGCCTGAGGCCAGAACCATTTTCCGTCAGCGAAACCGGCTTTGTTCGCAGCTGCATTTCTGGAGAAGCCGAACATGTTGTGGGAGAATGCATTCTTGAACTGACGCCAGCGGACGAGGTCGAAGTAGCGGAGATTCTCCCATGCCAGTTCCACTCTACGCTCTCTGCGGAGGACTTTCCTCAACTCAGCCTGGTCAGTCGTGGTAATCGCAGGATATGAACTTACATCGGTCAGTTTCACATCGTATGCGCGTGCACGTACAGCATTGATACAGTCGAGGACAGTGCCGTCGATCTTATTCAGTTCTATCTTGGCCTCGGCATACATCAGCAGGACGTCCGCGTAACGCATGAGGACTACAGGGTTGTCCTTGAAGCGGCTGCTTCTCCAGGAGTCACGCACGCCTTTTGCGAGGCAACATCCGTTATATGAGCAGTTTGCGGCATCACTGCCACCCTTGCTGTCTTTGTTGGTCACCATCTTGCCTGCTTCATAATCGTAAGTCTCCAGTTTGTCAGGAGCAGGATTCCACTCGATGTTACATACTTTTTCTCCCGGAGCCACGAAAGTCTGGCAGCAGCGTGGGTCTCTTCCGGCAAACGGGTTGTGCGGGTCGAATCCGCTGCCCGGCTCGTCAATGGTCTTGCCGTTGGCCATTTCATACACTGCCAGGAGTTCCCATGAAGGCTGGGCATTATGGGTTCCGCCTGCTGAACGAGGAATGAACGAGCCGGCTGCAGGAGTCATAGGCTTGCCGTCCGCGTCGATTTCAAGTTCGTTTGAGTGAGGAATCGAGAAAATGGTCTCGCAAGTCATGGATGTCTGCTGGAACAACTGGCCATAGCTGCCGCGTCCATAGCTGTCCTTCGCCGACGCATAGAACAGAGAGTACTTGTTCAGGTCCATACAAGCTTTCGCGGCCTCTGCAGCAGTCTGATAATCATACTGATACAATGCGATTCTCGCCTTGAATGCCAGTGCGCAGCCCTTGTCCACGCGGGTGCATCCTGCCGTGGCTGAATTATTGTCCACCGGAAGATGCTCTGCCGCGAAATCGTAATCTTCGTAAATCTGCTTGAGCACTTTTTTCTTGTCGGTCCGGCCCATCAGGAAGGCTTCTTCTGGAGTTATGTCCTTCAGGTAGAACGGCACGTCGCCCCACAACGTGATCAGCCGGGCATAGGCATATGCTCTGAAGAACCTGGCTTCTGCGCGGAGCTTGTTCAGGTCGTCCTCTGACATTTTTCCGGACATCTTGTCCAGCGCCTCGAGGATACGGTTCGCCCTGCTCACGTTCTTGTATGAATAGCTCCATGTCTTGGCCACATATATCTGACCTTTGCTGGTGGTAGCGTCGATGGTTCCGGCTGCTACAGGATATATGTTGTTGCGCTGGGCCCAGTCGTCGGTCTGACGGTCCATCGCCAGGTTATGTTCTATTATAAAGAAGGACTCTCTGTAAAAATCATTGAGAGAAATGCGAATCTCCTGCGGGGTGGAATACCAGTTCCCGCTTGAGGCTGAAGACAGCGGATTGAGATTCAGGTCAGCGCAGGAAACGACGGAAAGGGTTTCGAGCGCCGCAACGAATATATTTAATAACTTTTTCATACTTCATCAGAATTTAAGATCGAGACCGAATGTCCAGGTTCTTGCGATATAGGTAGATGCGCCGGCCTCCGGATCCCATCCCTTCAGGAAATGGTCGAAGCAGAACGGGTCATCCACATTGAAATAAACGCGGAGTCCTTTCAGATTCACCTTGCTGACAATGGCTTTCGGGAATGTGTAGCCCAAGTTTATGTTCTTGATTCTCAGGAAAGCACTGTTCATGAGCCACCAGTCGGACATCTTGTAGTTGTTGTATTCACCACCGGCGTAGGAGAGTCTCGGATAACGTGCCTTGAGGTTCTGTTCCTCAGTATTGTACACGCTCCAGTAGTTTCTGCTGCCGTCCGAATTCATCATGACGGAAGGAACCGGGAGCCACTGGTTCTGGAACGCCCTTACCATATCCTCGGTCAGTCTGCTCATCTGCTTGCCGACTCCGTTGAACAATACGGAGAAGGAGATGCCTTTCCATCCGAGGTTGATGTTGCCGCCATAGATGTAGTGCGGGAGTGAACTTCCGAGAATGGTCCTGTCGTGGGTTTCATTGACAATGCCGTCAGGTGTTCCTTCCGGTCCGCTAATATCCATATATTTGATGTCACCAGGTTTTGAAGCCACGAGCTGAGGGCTGCCTGCAACATCATCTGCAGACTGGAACAGGCCGGCTGCCTTGAGACCATACCAAGACTTGTATTCTTCACCTTCAGTGATGATCGTACCGCTGCCGAATACCTGCTTGCCGCCAAGATTTCCCATAATGGACTTGTAGTCAGAGACATTGACACTGATGCCGTAGTTGAAATCTCCGATGGAATCGCTCCAGCCGAGTTTGACTTCCCATCCGCGGGTATTCATTGTACCGGCATTGCGGTCAGGTGCAGAATATCCTGTGAATGAAGGGATCGCGACTGCGAGCAGCATATCGGTAGTCTTCTTGTAGTAATAGTCCGCAGTCAAGTCGAGACGGTTGCCGAGGAATGTGGCGTCGATACCGACATCCCAGCTCCAGGTCTTCTCCCAGTGGATATCCTGGTAAGCGTATTCTGTCTGCGCTCCGGACATCACGTAAGTAGGAGCATTGCCCTGAGTGTCATAGACCAATGCCTTGTTGAAGGAGATGTAGGTCTGGTACGGATAGTTGCCGATTCTCTCGTTTCCGAGGCTTCCCACTGATGCACGGAGTTTCAGATGGTCGAGCCAGCCGACATTGACCATGAACTTCTCATTGGAAATCACCCAACCGAGAGATGCACTCGGGAAAAATCCCCATCTGTGGTCTTTATGGAAACGTGAAGAAGCGTCGCCGCGGGCATTGAGCTGAAGATAGTAACGACCGTCATAGTTGTACATGATGCGGCCGAAGAATGACCTGTAGGCGTTCTGGTAAGAGCTTCCGTCCACTGTCAGGGAGTTCTTGTTGGCAAGGTCGAGGTACGGGAATGAAGCAATCTCCATATCGTTGGAACCGGCAGCAAGCGACTCGAACGTGTACATATAGTCCTCGTAGCCGGCCATGACATTCAGGTTATGCTTCTTGGCGATAGTCTTGTCGTAAGTCGCAATCACCTGAGTCTCATAGGTTTTGGACTCCGATCTCGCTTCTGTCAATGAATTGGTCTTGTAGCCTGAAACATATCCGAGGAGCAAGTCGGTATCATATGCGTCATAGACAGGTACGGCCTTGGCCATGTCCTTGGACTTCGCATATGTGAATGTCGGTGTGAAATTGGCAGTGATGTCGAGTCCTTCTATCGGCTTGTAGCTGAGGGAAATCTTGGCAGTCGCCATAGAATTCTCGCTCTTCTTCTTGCCGCCTTCTCGCCATGCTGCCAGCGTATTGGAGAACGATCCTTCCTTACCCGGAGCGATACGTCCGTCAGGATAAAGACCGGCATAGATTGAAGGATACATGTTGCCGCCTTGATCGGGCTTCCGGAGTGAGGGTCTTTCTTGATGGCATGGCGGAAGGAGAAGTCCAATGAACCGGACCACTTCTTGCTGAAGTTGATGGTATTGCGGGAACGCAGTGAGAAGCGCTCGTAGTTAAGACCTTTATAAAGGGCGTCAGTATTCTCGTAAGAAGCTGATGTACGGCTCTTTATGGTCTTGTTTCCGTAAGTCATCGTCACATTGTGCTTATGACGCATACTTGCCTTTTTCAATATGGCCGATTTCCAGTCATAGTTAGGGTAAGTAATCGGGTCATAGGCATTGTTCTGCATGTAATTGTCAATGTAATCCTTGGAATATGTATTGTATTCTCCGCCTTCAGGGTTGCCGGAATCATTCCAAGTATATTCATTGTATGTGTTCATATAGTCCAGGACACCTGTCATATATGAAGGCAGTTCGGTAGGAGTGATGGCTGACACCTCTCCGTTGTAGCCGATCTGCAGCTGGCCTTCGGATGCATCCTTGGTAGTGATGAGAATCACTCCGGATGCAGCTCTCGCACCGTAGATGGCAGCGGATGCGGCATCTTTCAGGACTGTGATCTGGCGCACGTCCTCAGTAGGGACCAGGTCCAGACTGCTGACAGCCATACCGTCCACGAGGATGAGCGGGCTGGAATCAGACATTGTGGTGATACCGCGGACTTTGATCGTGGCACTTGCTCCAGGCATACTGCTGGAACGGGTCACGCTCAGTCCAGGGACAACTCCCTGAAGTGACTGGGAGAGCTGGGAAGTACTCTGCTGGCCGATAATCCTGTCATTTACGACACCTACCGCACCGGTGAGGTCCTTCTTCTTTACGGAGCCGTAACCGATCACGACTGTTTCGTCCAGTTCGACTGCATCCGGGTTCATCACCACGTTGAACGGATTGCGGCCGTTCCACACCTCCACTCTGGTGACAAAGCCCATGCACGTGAATTCTAGCTTCTGGCCTTCTTTTACGTTTGGCAATGTATAGTTGCCGTCAATGTCGGTAGATGCCCACTTTCCATTGTCCTTATTCAGAATCATGACTCCGGCAAGAGGACCGGAAGCATCAGTGACAGTTCCTTTCAGTTCGCTCTGAGCGAAAACCCCTACAGGGAGCAGCAATGCTGCCAGAAAGACTAATATCTTGGTTTTCATAATAATGTTATTCTTCGATTGTAAATGTAGCGTGCTCGTCGTATTCCTTCACCTGCGCACCGGTGTCAGGATTGTTAGGTTTCTGGCCTGAGAAACGGGACTGGCCGCTCGTGTGAGTCTGGTCGATGTACAGGCCCTGGAACTTGGCTCCGTCAAGCCCCAGATGACCGGCTTCCCTGAAACGGAAAGCGAATGTGGTCATGTCGGCTGCTGTGGTGAAGGTTCCTTCAACCGGAATATATGCTCCATTGTTTGAAGGATCGAGGAATGTAGCGGCGAAATTGTATTTTACGACTGCTGAGTATTCCACATCCTTACCTGAAAGTGCCTTGACAGCGGTTTCAGCAAAATCCTGAACCGGAGCGGTAGGCAGCCATTCTTCACCTGACTTGTATTCAGTCATCCATCTGGTAGAGCAGGCTGTACCCATCTTGGTGATGAAACGGAACTTGATCTTGGTACCGGCAGGAATGACTTTTCCGCCCATAGTAGCGGTCACGAGCCAGTAATCTCCAGGGATTGTTCCGGCGACATAAGGGTCTCCGCCGCCTTTGGCTCCGACACCACGTTTGCAGACAGCCTTGGACTTGCCGGCAGCAACAGAATATCCTGTCCTCTCCACTGCATAATATTCAAGTTTGCCTTCTCCTGTACTTGCAGCCACATATTTGCCGTTAGTTCCAGGGAATACAGACTGATCCTCAGAATCGGCAAACGTCTTCTGAGTTTCGGAAAGCGACTCTTTGAAAGCCCAGTCAGCAAGAATGCCGACGTACTTCTTCTGGTCGATTGCGAAAGTATATGTCTGGTCGCCCTTGATAGCGACATTGACATTGATCTTCCTGCCGCTGATGGTGCTGTTTTCAGGCAGGGTAACTGTCACATTGGTCACTCCCTTTCCTGACGCAGGAGAAATGACGACTTCCTTGTCCTCGCACTCGGCGGTCCACTCTCTTTCGTCCAGCACCGTGAACGTAGTGTTGTTCTCCGTGAACGGCAGCTCCACGAAATTAGGATTGATGCCCTTAGGAGCCACAGCCTTCTGGTTCAATGTCAATTTGAGCGGAGTGACACCATCTCCGATAAAGCGTACAGTGCCTGTCCTGACAACTGATTTTTCATTCGCGTCATACTTGATATGAAATGTAGTGGCATCGCCATCCACTTCAGTATCAGTAATTCGTGCCCAATAATTGCCTGCATCGTCGGTGCAGTCATTATTGACTCTGTAATACACGTTGGTGAACAGTTTCACGGTTGCAGTACCGCCATCTACCTCCAACGAAAGCGATTTTGTCTCGAGCGTCATATACGGATCAGACGCAGTCTGACAAGAAGCAAGCGCCACAATGGCAGTACTTGCCCACAACAGCTTGTTAAGATTCATAATTAGGGTTATTAGTAATTTATGTTCTTTGTTTGTTCCAGTGATTTCTCCACAGCATCACAATGTGCCAGATAATGCTGCAGGACGTCGTCCCATTTATAGTAATTGCCTTGTACCGGCGTGAGAGGAAGCGGCAAATCCTTCTCATTCAGCATCATGCGCACGAGAATTTCAGGATTTGCGGCACTTCTGTAGAAGACCAGCTGAAGGTTTGTGCCCATCGGAATGTTCCAGTTCTGCCAATACCGGATGGCCTCTTCAGGACGCGAAGTGGATTTCCCCCAAGTCCCTGAACCGAGATTCGCCATCATTCCGAGCAAGGTACCGTCGTGTCCGAAGCTCAGGTCAATGCCGGTGCGGCCAAGGTCAATGTCGTTCTTCGCTTGTGTCAGCAGATGTTTCAATGTCCTGGCTGCCAGTCCTGAACCTCTTCCCTGCGTCACCGGTTCCGGACCTTTCTGCGCATAGTATTTATAGTTCTCGATCTGCGCCATCGAAAGGATTTCATCTTCCGTGAAGACATCCCACAGAGGGACCTGTCTGTCAAGGCATTGCATCGTACCTGCCATCAGATAGAAGCGGAATTCCAGATCGTGCGGGTCGTATTCCGTCGCGATTTTTTCCGGGGAGATGAACAGACGGGACATGAACGCATCCACATCCACGAGAGAGTCTCTGAAGTGCTCATACTTCTCACGCCAGAATCCTTTTCCGCTGATGATGTCGGCGTCGATTTTCAGACGTCCCGGACACACTGTGCCATAAGGATTGAGCTGCTGCAGGAAGGCTCTGGAGTTGTCCACTTCATTCCATTTCAGGTCCGGCCTGCGGGAAGTGATACCCTGCACCAGCCCCATCATCGTGGCTGTAGTGCGCAGGACATTGGTCGAGCGAGTCCTCATATACGGCTGTCCTTCAAACACTTCCGGATAATTGTCCACCATCCTCTCTCCGAGCGTCACGGACTGTCTCCATCCCAGCTGGGTGAGGTCCGCTTCCCGGTATTCGATATTCTTGCGGAACGGCTTCAGGCGCTCATACACTGCCTTTCCGAGTCCGGTAAGATTGGACTGCGATTCGGCCAATGCCAATGAGCCGTAAACTGACGCATAGGTGATATTGTCATCCACCTGACGTGCTCCGTGACGGAAGAAGCCATTGATATAGAACGGCTTGTATCCTGCCGGGGCTGCCGGGGCGGTCCTGTCCGAGAAGTCTTCCACGTAGTACACGCCTCCGGCCTTCTCTGGGCATTGACGCAGTTCTTCAACATATGTCTGCGGCTCCGGTTTCGGCTTCGGCAGCGACACCTTGTATATGCAAGGCTTGCGGTTTGTCTGCTTCGGATGGGTGTTTGTGTTCACGTACATCCAGCCGTCCACGATGGCGATATCCTCCATTTCCACAGGAATCTGCTCCTGGAGCTCGTACCTTGCGGACATCGTCCTGGTATCGGTATCATAGACACGGATGCGGGAAGGGCGTGAGGCATCCCTTTCTCCCAGACCGAAACAGTAATATATCTTGCCGTCTTTTACGCAGCCCGCCTGGGTGAACCATGTATCGAACGGGAACACCACCTGGTCCTCTATGTCATTGAGAGCGAGAGTGACCACCTTTCCTTCGGCCAATGCAGGGACTCTGAATTTCGTGGCAACGTATTGATTTTCGTAGGCATTGCGCGTCACCTTATGAACGGTCCTCTTACGTGCGGAAAATACCCAGAGGGAACTTCTGTCCATGTCCACCATCCATGACGGGGCACCGAAAATGCCTGCATATCCTGCTCCTCTCCAGCCTACCGTGTCGAGTTTGATGGTCTGCACGATTTCGGAGGAGAACTTACGGCCACGTCTTTTTATGCTTTCCACGAAGCAGGACATTTCTATCTCGCTGCCGACCTTGCCATTGGTCACATAGAGCAGCGGGAAAGAGCCGCCCGGAGCTGTCTCGATGCCGAAGCTGGCATTGTTCGCGTGGTTGTCAGGTCTGGCTGAGGCCAGATCGAATTTCGCAACCGGCTCCCCCGATGCGGTACGGAAATCGAAAACTCTCACGTGCCCGCCGTCTTCCAGGGCGAACACATATCTTTCCCAGATTTCCAGGCCCTGCTGCGCGTTCTCGCCACGTTCTTTTTCAATGAATACGGAACAATCCACGTTCTGTTCCGGTTCCACGTAAAGCTGGGCGGAAGATACTGCGGGGAAGGCCACGAGGGCAGCTATGTAAAGTACTGTCCTTTTCATCTTCATTTGCTTTCTACGGATTTCTGTTTTCTGCTGTCAATGAGCCTGTAAACTACATAGACTGCTATGAGGGCGAATATCGAGAGCACGAATGACAATACGATATTCTTGACTGCCAATGTCTTAGGGTCGTCTGCCGCCAAAAGTCCCACCAGCAGCAGGGCTATCACGCCGAGTGTTATGCAGAAGCAGGAGATGGCCATGAATGAATAAGCCTTGACGCTTTTCTTCGCGTGCTCATCCGGTTCCTTGTCGGCATCCGGGTCGGTGTATTCGCAGATCGCGTCATATCCACGGTCTTCGAGTCCTTTGTACTTGGACCATACTTCCATGCAAGCCAATATGAGTACTGGAAGGACGCAGCCGGAAATGGATTCTATCATGCTCTGGCTCAATATGGAAGCCGACACGGTGAGCTTGGCTGTTATGCCGACTGCCCAAGTCAGAAGCATTGACCATATCAGCTGGCGGCCTGTGAGTCTCTTGGAGAAGAGTCCCCAGATGGACGGGATGTACAGTGGGCACATTATCATTGTCAGAAGTGTCACGACCACTTTTTCCGCGCCTCCGGCCAATGGAATCAGCATTGACAGTCCTATGATAACCAGTCCGAACACGATGGTGAAGATTCGGCCTACTTTTATGAGCTGCTTTTCGTCTGCGTTCCTGTTTTTCTCGCTATGTTTCCAGATGTCGTATGTATAGACATTGGCATAGACGTTCAGGATGCCGGAAACGTTGCTGAGGGTAGCTGAAAGCATGGCTGCGAGCATCATGCCTAACATTCCGCTCATGAGCACCATCTTGCTCATATTGACATAGGCGTGTTCTCCGTTGTATGTCATCGTGACTGCGTCTGCATCAAGCGCGAGGACAGGCTCCATGACGCGGTAGATCATTGTCGGAAGGTACCAGATGAGCGGTGTGAGGAAATAGAGCAGGCCAATGAGATATGTGCTTTTCTTGGCGTCCTTGCGTGTAGGGACGCTGATGTACCGCTGCACGAACGGCCAGTCGCCTCCGATCATCGCCACGTTCAGGAAGAGCCAGAGCAGGAGCCAGGCCCATGTGTAAGTTTCCGATGTGCCGGAGAAGAAGCCCGGTATCTGAGCCGCGCTGTCAATGAAATTGCCAACTCCGCCTACTGCATTGAATGAAAGCGGTATCATGAACACTACTACCGCCAAGAGCACTCCGAACTGGATGACGTCGGTCATAAGTACGGCGAGAAAGCCGCCTACTACTGTGTAAATCAATGCGATGGCTCCGAGGATAAGCAATGCCCACCAGATGCTGAGGTAGCCGGCTGCCGTATCTCCTGCCATTCCTGTAGATGCGAAGATGCTTCCGTCAGGGACTTTGATGAGGGCGCACATCACCACAGCGACTGCATAAAGTGCTACGGCTGTATGTACGGCTCTCGCCACGATTCCGGAGATTGTGTAGAAGCTTACGGAACTGTGGCCGAAGCGGATTGTAAGGAATTCGCCCGGTGATTTGATCCTGAGGCTTCTCCATTTGCCTGATATCCAGCGTCCTACTATCAATGACGCGAAGCCGAGGCAGATGGCGACGACTACGGCGACGAGTCCGGATTTGTATGCGACTCCTCCCCATACGACGAATGTGCTGGCGGAGAATATGGTCATGTAGGAAGATATTCCGGAAAGCCACCATGAAGAGTTTCTTCCCGCGATGAACATGTCTTCGGAACTCTTTATCTTTCTGGACATTACGATGCTCACGGCTATCAGTCCGAGGAAATAAAACAGTATAACTATATAGTCAAGTGTTCCCATTGTCGGTTATTGGTTTTCGTTTGTTATTTTATTTTTTATCAGCTACTTACGACTTTGTAATTTTTCCAGTGCGATGGTTGTTGCCTTGTTGCTTGGTTACTTGCCGCTTTTAGTTTTCTTTCGGATGTCTCGTTCGGTATAGGGCTGTCCTTATACACCCGGTTCATTGACCTAAAGTTGGGCGCCCATTGCCACGAGTCTGGCTACGAGAGCCTCTACATTGACCTCATCCACCGGCATTCCGGTCCTGGCGCACTGCGCGGCAGCGACTCCTGCGGCCTGTCCCATTTCCATACAGCTGGACTGGACCCGGATGGATGCGAAGGCGGTCTTGTCCGCGCTGATGCATCGTCCTGCGACTATGAGGTTCGGGAAATCCGGTGCGATCAATGAGCGGAACGGTATGTAGGCCGGTGTCTTGAGGAACGTGATGTTCTGCTTCTCGCCTTTCGACACATGTATGTCTATCGGATGCGCGCCTCTCGAGATGCTGTCCTCGAAATGCACGGCATTCAGGTATTCTTCTCCTGTGAGGGTATGTACGCCCTTGATTCTGCGTGTCTCTCTTACGCCTGCCTGAACTGAAACGGCTGTCAGATAACTGTTTTTGAATTCCTCGACATTGTCCTTGAGTATGGCAGCCATGCGGAAGGCGTCTTCTCTGAGGCGGCATTCGGCAGCGGTGAAGTCGCGGTTGTCACAGGCATCGCCCGCGGTTCTGGTGATGTTCACCGTCACTGTGCCAGGTTGCATTGTGGAGCAGAACCACGGTCCGCCGAATTCTGGCATGTGGAGTTCTTCCATCTTGCTGATCAGCAGTTCTCTTACCGGGAGGCAGTGGCAGTTCACGCCCTGTTTGTTATGATGTATGGCATCCTGCATCATCGGGGTGCTGAGGTCAACGCCTGACAATATGAAGTAGGATGACATCGGCTGAAGTGGTCTGCCCTCTGATTCCTGCATCGGTACTCCACTGATGTGAGCGAGGTCGGCATCGCCGGTACAGTCAATGAAAATACGGGCTGCAAGTGCCTCTGTGCCGTTTTTGTTGTTTATCAGTACGTGGGTAATCCTGTTTCCTTCCTGGATACAGCCGGTCAGATAGGAATGCATGTACATATCCACGCCGGCCTCGAGGACCATGCGCTGCGCCTCAAGTTTGTAGTGTTCCGGCTCGAAGGCGACATTGGCCAACGGGCTTTCTATTTCGCATCCGTCGATCTTGGCCAATCTGTTCACGAATTCCCAAGGGATGCCGCCGTTGACAAGTTTTCCGTTATATGAGAATACGCTTATCGGGTTCACGAAGCCGGCCGTCGCCATGCCTCCGAAAAAGCCATACTGCTCTACTACAGCGACTTTCGCGCCTTCCCGTGCAGCTGCTATCGCTGCAATGAAGCCTGCAGGTCCGCCTCCGCAGACGACCACGTCATAGGTCCCCGCTACAGGCGCCGTTCCTGAGAACTTAATATTTTTATCGTTGTTCATAAGACTGATTTGGTACCGTTTCAGTATTTGAATCGTTTCAAACTTTTTGCAAAGATAAACACTTTTTGAATCGGTTCAAAGTTTTTTTTGATTTTTTTGCAAGTCGTGTACTTCGGCATAGACAGATAATTGCGGCATCAGGCAGATTTATCTGATTCCATTGCTCTCAGCGATTCATCTGATTCTAGTCCCCGGGCCAACTCTCCCCACTGCGACTTCTCTCTGACATTTCCTCAGACATCCCCTCAAGCATTCCCTCAAACATTTCCGCAGACATTCCCGCAACCAACCGAAAACATCAGCAACTCGATTTCGTCCGGAGAAAGGGGGTGTTTTACGGACAAGTGAGTCAAATGACCAACTCATCCGTAAAAAGGCGGGGTTTCACGGACACCCGCTACCTCACAAAGCGACCAAAATCAGGAACGACAGAGTTACTGTCTCAGATGGCTCGGGGCGGACTTACCGCCCTCGGTACTAGAGGGTATTCTAAGACTTTTCCAAGTCTTTTTTCAATTATTTTACTAGTGTGCCTTC
>ERZ779797.198-NODE-198-length-28691-cov-3.522838_pt1 | contig 28691 bp, 19 predicted proteins | sample MGYA00511886_ERZ779797 | MGnify/ENA primary metagenome ERZ779797 (study PRJEB29588, sample SAMEA2155055) | human gut metagenome | biome: human gut; feature: human-associated habitat; material: faeces | place: Denmark | collected 2008/2010 ... | reverse complement strand
TATATATAAAGCTCAGTTTTTTATATATAGAAAAAAAGGAAGGTAGGTTTTTCTATATATAAATAATGTATAGGAAAACCTACTGATCTAATGTATAGGAAAGACGCTACTGAGCGTTCTCTTCCTCTTTCTTGGTGAGCACGTGGTCCACACCTTCCATACGGTCTATTAGATAGACGGGGCGGCGCTTGGTCTCGATAAAGACTTTGCCGAGGTATTCGCCGATAATGCCCAGGGAGATGAGCTGCACGCCTCCGAGGAAGAGGATGAGGATGACGATGGTGGGGAAGCCTTGGACAGCTTCGCCAACCACGAGTGTCTTGATGAAGACATAGACCATGTAGAGGATGGCCAGTAGGGCACTGAGGAGGCCGATGAGGGTGGAAAGGCGGAGCGGGGCGGTGGTGTAGGAGGTTAGACCGTCGATGGCCAAGTCGGCCAGGCGGCGGAAGTTGAAGGACGACTGGCCTGCCGTGCGCTGCTGCTCGTGGTAGCTGATCTCCTGCTTCTTGAAGCCTATCCACACGTACATGCCCTTGGTGTAGCGTTGCGACTCGCGAAGCTGCCGCAGGGCAAGGATGCAGCGGCGGTCGAGGAGGCGGAAGTCGCCTACGTTTTCGAGTACGTCGAAGCGGGTGGAACGGTTGAGGAGGCTGTAGTAGAGGCGGCTCAGACGGCGCCGCAGCCAACTCTCGCGGGCGATGTCTCGCCGCGCATAGACGTCCTGTGCTCCCTCCTCCCAAAGGTGCAGCATGTCGGGTATGAGGGCAGGCGGATGCTGGAGGTCGGCGTCGAGGATGATGACGCAGTCGCCCGAGGCGTGGTCGAAGCCCGCCAGCATGGCATTCTCCTTGCCAAAATTGCGTGAGAGGCTGATGAAGGCCACCCGCGGGTCCTTGCGACGCAGTTGCCGCATAACGCTGAGCGACTGGTCGCGGCTGCCGTCGTCGATGAGCAATACCTCCCATTGGTATTGCACCTGGCTGTCCATGATCTCGCACAGGGCTGCATGGAGGGCGGGGAGCGACGACTCCTCGTTGTAGCAGGGAATGAGCAGGGTGACTTTCTTCATGTTTTTATTTCTTTTTTTGAGATTTCCGGTCCTTTCGAACAGATTCTTATTGTTGTGATGGAATCTGAAAAGGAGAAAATCAGTTGATGACGGCAATCTTGCAGACCACACCCTTGCTGCCATCCTCCGTGGCTGCCTCGACCATATAGACACCACTTGCCACCCGTTTGCCGTCGAGGTCGTTGCCGTCCCATGTGAAGGTGCCACCCTGGCTTCTACCCTCGGCCACGAGTGTGCCTGCGGTAGTGACGATCTTCACGTCGGCGTTGTAGCTCAGTCCTGTGACGGTGATGGTGCCACGGTAGTCTGGGCGAACGGGATTGGGATAGGCGTATGTTGTTTCCTTGTCCATCGTCTGCGAGGGCTCCGAGGCGTCGCTCAAATAGGAGCAGAGCCCCTTGTCTGTGCCGATGAAGACCTCTCCTGTCTTGGGGTCGATGGCCAGCGACTCGATGTTGTCGCTCACGAGGCCACTGTTGGAGGAAAGGAAATGGTGGACCTGCGTGTTGAGGTCGGCGCTGATGAGATAGACGCCGTTGCCACCCGTGCCAAACCACTTGCGGTTGCCACCATCGACGGCCATGCAGGTGATGTCGATGTTGGTGAGCAGGTAGTCGGCGAGGTTGCTGCCGTCGTTGCGTGGCACCTTGTACTGCTGGAAGACCACGCTTCCGGGATCGGTTGCCAGGTCGGAGGGCTGCAGATAGACAGGGCCACCGTTGAGTCCCGCCCAGATATTTCTGTCGCGGTCCTCTGCCAGGCAGCGCACGCCACCGCCGCCATTGACCTCGGCATTGTCCTCGTTGACGAAGCGCGTATAGCGGTTGATGCCCTTCGTGGAAGGCTGATAGACCACCAGGGCTGGCGTCTTGTAGTGGTTGTTGGCCAACCAGAGGTTACCCGAGGTGTCGAAGGTCAGGCAGCCGCCGTTGTTGAGCGATGTGTTATCGCTGCCCATGAACGACTTGTTGTGGTGGCTCACCCATTGTCCCTCCTTAGTGAGCTGGCTCAGGGAGGAACCATCGCTGATGCCATTGAAGACCCACAGGTCGCCCGTGGTGTCAAACTTCAGTCCGCTGACGATGACATAGTCCTTGTTGCCAGCCGCCACGCCATGGGCCACCTGCAGGCAGCCTCCACTATTATCGTAGTTATACTCGCGGACGAAGGTGCCGTTGCTAAACTCGTAGAGGCCGGTTCTGCCTCCCGCCAGGACGCGGGCAGGATTGGTGGGATCGACGTCTATACACATCAAATCGAGATACTGGTGGCCCGTCTTCGCCGCCACGTCGTCCTCATAGATTTTCCACTCTCCGCCGTCGAGCACCTGGATGGTGGCGGGACGGCGCAGCTCGGTCAGTCCGTAGCCGCCACCGACGGTATAGAGTTTGCCGCCGCTATAGCGCATGAAGCCGAAGTAATTGTATTGGGGTCCGCCCGGTGAAAGCGTCTTCGCTGTAGCCATCAGATCGGGGTCAGGACTCACGCTGCGCGCCACATAGTCGCCCGTGCGCCGCCAGTTGCCCTTGTCGAGCAGATTGTCCGTCATGAGGGCTCGATACTGTCCCTTCTGCTTCGACTCGGCGTAGATGTAGCCGCCCTCGATGTGGCAGTAGTCCACGGCAAAGCCGAGGTTGTAGGTGTTGGCTATCTCCGCCTGCGCCACATTGAGGCAGACGATGCCGAAGCCTGTGGCGATGTAGCAGAGCTTCCCGTAGTTGTAGATGCTATGGATGGTTTTGTCGGCGGTCATGGAGTGGTTGTAGTAGTCGCTGATGCTCACTACGTTGTCCTTGCCATCGACCAAGTCGATATAGCCCGACTCATAGATGACGACGAGGCGCGCGGCCCCCTTGTTCCACCCGATGAGCGTCACGCCCGTATCGGTCAGTCCGTTGGTCTTGTCGAAGGTGTGGATGCTCTGGTCCTTCTCGTTGTAGGCATAGAGGTCGTTGGAGGCGAGGACGTAGAGCCGGTCGCCTCCTTTCTCCACCCATGTGGGGTTGTGGTAGGACATATACGCCTTCCACGTTCCGATTTCCTGTGCCTGCAGGCCCGTGGCCGAACTCAGGAGTCCGGACAAGAGCAGGGCTGATACGAAATGTTTCATCATCTATGAGATATAATAGGTATAAATGGGGACGGACAAGCCTGGACGGGCAAGGATATCCGTTCCGCCTTGTGCTTACGCCTTCTCTCCGTGGAGAAACGCCACCAGTTTTCTGACGGCTCTTCCTCGGTGAGAAATTTGGTTTTTGACGGTCTCGCCCAGTTCGGCAAACGACTGGTCGTAGCCTTCGGGGATGAAGATGGGGTCGTAGCCGAAGCCTTCTGTGCCATGCTTCTCCAGGGCGATTTTTCCCTCCACCTCGCCGCAGAAGCAGTCCGTGCGGGGTGAGGCCGACGGCGCGTCCTGTCTCCTTATTAACGTGATGATGGTGCGGAATCGTGCCTTGCGGTTGTTATTATTTCCTAATTTGGCCAGCAGTTTGCGCATATTGGCCTCGCTGTCGTGGTCTGTGCCCTCGGCGTAGCGCGCGCTATGGACTCCAGGCTCGCCACCCAAGGCATCGACTTCCAGTCCCGTGTCGTCGGCAAAGCAGTCGTAGCCATAGTGGTCGAAGACATACTGTGCCTTGGCGAGGCTATTTTCCTCCAGCGTAGCCCCGTCTTCGGGAATATCCTCGTGGCAACCGATGTCGGTCAGGGAGAGGAGTTCGTAGCCCGTTCCCAGTATCTCGCGCAGTTCGTGCAGCTTGTGCGCGTTGTTGGTTGCAAAAACCAGTTTTATCTTGTCGTTGTTCATCTTCTATTCGTTGTTTATATTCTTCTATTCCATCATCTTCTTGTTGATCATGCTTTTTCCTCTGCGGCAGGTATTTCCCCCTTCATAGTGGGTTTCTGTTCCTTTGCGTCAGGAGCTTCTGTATGGTTCTTTTGGGCTGCTTTCTCGGTTTCCTCGCCCAGTGCCATTTCCTTGCGCATCTTCTCCGAGATATTGCCCTTGATCTCGTCGAAGCCATTGCCAAAGACGCCAATGACGGCCGACTGTGAGACGAAGGCGTGGGGGTCCACATACTTGATGAGGCGGAAGATATACTGGCTCTCGCGCTTGCGGGCCAGGACGAAGAGCACCTTGGTCGGCGTGTTGGTGAACCAGCCGTAGCCGTCGAGTATCGTCACGCCGTGGTGGGTCGTGCTGCCAATGGCGCTGGCTATCTTCTCATAGTTTTTGGAGAAGATCAAGAACTGCACGCTCTGTCGTCGCGAGTTGAATACATAGTCGAGCATGACGTTCTCCGTCAGCAACGTGAAGAGGCCGAAGACCACCGTGTGGAGACGCTCCTGCATCGTTGCGCCAAAGGCTGAGAAGAAGAGACAGGAACCGATGATGCAGAAGTTGACGCAGATGAGGACGTTGCCCAGCGAGATATCCTTGTACTTGTTGATGCAGGCCGCGATGATATCCGTGCCACCGGTCGATCCATTGCTCAGGAAGACGATGGCAAGGCCCGATCCGGTGAACATCGTGCCAATAATCAAGGCCATGAACGTGTTGCCTGCTCCGAGGATTTGGATCATCTGACCGTCGGCCCCCGTCATCCAACTCTGTGCCAGCGTGAGCATGGTGGAGAGCAGGACGATGGCGTAGATGGTCTTGAGCAGGAAGCGCAGGCCCAGGATCTTCAGCGCCGCGATGAGCATGACGACGTTGAGCGTCAGGTAGGTTTGGTAGATGGGAATGCCCGTGACGTAGAATACGATGGCGGAGAGACCCGTCAGCGCACCTGTCACAATCTTGTAAGGCAAGAGGAAGCAGGTCCATCCTATGGTGTAGAACATCAGGCCCAGGGCGATGCAGAGGTAGTCTAGCATCTGGTTTTTCATGTGCTCCCTACTGTTGAGAAAGTTTTTTACCGTTTTTGACATAATTGCTATTGAGATATACTGTTACTATTGATACTATCGAGATATTCTATAGAGATATACTATTGCTGAGACAAAATCTATTGAGATAATCTTGTGTCTGTGAAGAGGGGTCGGAAGATGTTTTCAGCTCCCGACCCCTGTTATGCTAATCGTCTTTGGTCGGTCTATTTTACCACGATATTGATGATGCGTCCCGGTACGACGATGGTCTTGACGACCTGCTTGCCCTCCAGGTACTTCTGGCTTCGCTCGTCGCTCATGGCCGCCTCGATGATGGCCTCCTTGCTGGCCGTGGCGGGCAGGTTGATCTGGAAGCGCGCCTTGCCGTTGAAGGAGACGGGCATCTGCACTTCGTCCTCGACGAGGTAGTCTTCGTTCCAGGTCGGCCACTCGGTGTCGCAGACGCTTCCCTTGCCGCCTGTCTGCTCCCAGAGCTCCTCGGCAATGTGGGGAGCGAAGGGTGCGAGGACCGTCACCAGGGTACGGAGGATGCGGAGGTTGCGAGACTTCTGCTGCGTCAGCTCGTTGGTGCAAACCATAAATGCGCTTACGCTCGTGTTGTAGGAGAAGACCTCGATGTCCGTGCTCACCTTCTTGATGAGCTTGTGGAGGCTCTTGAGTTCTTCCTTCGTCGGATCTTCGTCGACGAGCTCCTGCTGGAAGAGTTTCCAGAACTTCTTCAGGAAGCGGTGGCAACCGTCAATGCCGTTGGTGTCCCAAGGCTTGCTGGCCTCCACCGGACCGAGGAACATCTCGTAGAGGCGGAGCGTGTCGGCGCCATACTGGCTTACGATGTCGTCGGGGTTGACCACGTTGAACATCGACTTCGACATCTTCTCAATGGCCCAGCCACAGACATACTTGCCGTCTTCGAGGACAAACTCGGCGTTCTTCAATTCGGGACGCCAGGCGCGGAAGGCGTCGAGGTCGAGGATGTCGGCGTGGACGATGTTCACATCGACGTGGATCGGCGTGGTGTCGTACTGGTCCTTCAGTCCCTTGGAGACGAAGACGGGGTGTTCGGCAGCGTTGGCTGCATTGACACGATAGACGAAGTTGCTGCGGCCCTGGATCATGCCCTGGTTGACCAGTCGCTGGAAGGGTTCCTCCTTGCAGCTCACGCCGAGGTCGAAGAGGAACTTGTTCCAGAAGCGTGAGTAGATGAGGTGGCCCGTAGCGTGCTCCGTTCCGCCGACGTAGAGATCTACGTTCTGCCAATACTCGTCGGCCTTCTTGCCCACGAGTGCCTGGTCGTTGTGCGGATCCATATAGCGGAGGTAGTAGGCGCTGGATCCGGCGAAGCCCGGCATGGTGCAGAGCTCGATGGGGAAGACGGTCTTATGGTCGATGAGTCGCTTTTCGACCACGCAGCGCTTCTCCGTGTCCCAGGCCCACTTCTCGGCGCGTCCCAATGGAGGCTCGCCACTCTCGGTGGGCTTGTAGGCGTCGATCTCGGGCAGCTGCAGCGGCAGGCAGTCTTCGGGAATCATATAGGGCATGTCGTCCTTGTAATAGACGGGGAAGGGCTCACCCCAGTAGCGCTGGCGGGAGAAGATGGCGTCGCGCAGGCGGTAGTTGACCTTGACCTGGCCGATGCCCTGCTCGGTGATAAAGGCCTTGGTCTTGGCGATGGCCTCCTGAACGGTCAGCCCGTTGAGCGTGAGCGTGGAGTTCACACCCTCGCGCGGCGAGTTCATGACCGTTCCCTCCTTGGCGTCGAAACTCTCCTGGCTGACGTCGGCTCCCTCGATGAGCGGGACGATGGGCAGCTGGAAGTGGCGAGCGAAGGCGTAGTCGCGTGAGTCGTGAGCCGGGACGGCCATGATGGCTCCCGTGCCGTAGCCCGCGAGCACATATTCAGAGATCCAGATGGGGATGCGTTCGCCCGTGAACGGGTTGACGCCATAGGATCCGGAGAAGACACCCGTCACTTTGTGGTCGGCCATGCGGTCGCGCTCCGTGCGCTTGGCGACATAGGCGAGATAGGCCTCCACCTCCTCGCGCTGCTCGCTGGTGGTCAGCTGTGCCACCAGTTCCGACTCCGGAGCCAGCACCATGAAGGTGACGCCGAAGATCGTGTCGGCACGTGTGGTGAAGATGGTGAAGTGGCCGCGGCGTTCCTCCGTGCCCTCGGGTGTGATGCTCTCGAAGCGCATCTCCGCTCCCTCGCTGCGTCCCACCCAGTTGCGCTGGGTCTCCTTGATGGAGTCGCTCCAGTTCACGAGGTCCAGTCCGTCGAGCATCCGCTGCGCATAGGCCGAGACGCGCAGGCACCATTGGCGCATCTTGCGCTGCACGACGGGATAGCCACCGCGCACGCTCACGCCGTCCACCACCTCGTCGTTGGCCAGCACCGTGCCCAGGTCCTGGCACCAGTTGACCATCGTCTCGCCAAGGTAGGCGATGCGGTAGTTCATGAGCGTCTGCTGCTGCTCCTTCTCATTCATGCTCCGCCAGTCGCGGGCCGAAAAGACGAGCGGCTCCGTCTGGGCCACGTCCATGTCGAGCGTGCCCTCCTCCTCGAAGTGGCGCACCAGCTCGTGGATGGGGCGCGCCTGCTTCGTGCGGTTGTCGTAGTACGACTCAAACATCCGCTCAAAGGCCCATTGGGTCCAATGGTAGTAGCCGGCGTCGCAGGTGCGCACCTCGCGGCTCCAGTCGAAGCAGAATCCTATCTTGTCCAGCTGCTCGCGGTAGCGCTTGATGTTCTGCTCCGTCGTCACCGCCGGGTGCTGTCCGGTCTGGATGGCATACTGCTCGGCGGGCAGTCCGTAGGCATCGTAGCCCATGGGGTTGAGGACGTTGAAGCCCTGCTGGCGCTTGTAGCGCGCGTAGATGTCGCTGGCGATGTAGCCCAGCGGGTGGCCGACGTGCAAACCTGCTCCCGATGGATAGGGAAACATGTTGAGGACGTAGAACTTCTTACGTGTTGGGTCCTCCGTCACCTGGTAGGTCTGATGGTCCCGCCAGTGCTGCTGCCATTTCTGTTCGATCTCTCTGAAATCGTATTCCATTGCTATGTTTTTGTGTTATCGCTTGTACTGTTTGCCGCCCGAGGGGGTGTTTGGGGCAATTTGCGTGCAAATTTACAAAAAACTTTCCTCATTGAAGCGTTTTTTTCCGTGATATTCCCCTGTCGTTCCCTAAATTTGGAACGAATTGTTCCGAAAACCTTGTTAAGGCCCTGTCGGCTCACCCGATAATCCAAAATCACCCCAAAATAGGCTCATGAGACAAATCGGAAACAACTCATCAAAAACGCCTCAAATCATACTCAAAAAATGAAGTTATATTCATCGGCCTATGAAGTTAACTTCGTTGGCCTATGAAGTTGTATTCGTAGGCTTATGAAGTTAACTTCATTTTTGGAAGGTCTTAGAGATAGGTGTGATTCTACTAAATGACGTCATAGAGACTATCGCATTGACAACTCATGAGACACATAGAACAAGGAGCGACCCACGGTAGCTGAGGGCCCGTCTCAATGGTAGCTTATCCTTCGTCTCGGTCATAGCTTACCTTTCGTCTTGGTCGTAGCTTATCCTTCGTCTCGGTCGTAGCTTACCCTTTGTTTCGGTCGTAGATAAGATTCGGCTGCAGATCTCTTGTGGAACGACCTCATTCAGGCGGCGGATTGTTACAATTCGATGAAGTTTGTCTAAAAATATGTTTGGCTACTAATAAATAATTATAAATCGTTTGTTGCTCTTTGGTATTGTCGCTAACTTTGCATTCCTCAAAAAACGCCCCCTCCCTTCGCCTTAGGCTAAGGGAAAGAAGAGAGAAAGTGGAGTGGGGCGGTAAGTATAAGATTATCAATGATGAAAGATCAACAACACATCATGGGACTTCGTGCCGAGGAGGTGGTGGCCAGTCGTCAGAAATACGGGGAAAATGTCCTTACTCCGCCGAAAAAAGCGTCCGTCTGGTCGCTTTTCCTGGAGAAGTTCAAGGACCCGCTGATCATTATCCTGCTCTTCGCGGGTGTCCTCTCCATCGGCATAGCCTGCTACGAGTATTATGGTCTGCACCACGGCGCGACGGTCTTCTTCGAGCCTGTGGGCATCTTTGTAGCTATATTCCTGGCTACGGCTGTGTCCTTCTACTTCGAGCGCGAGGCCGACAAGCAGTTTTCCATTCTCAACCAGGTCCACGACGATGAGCCCGTGGAGGTGATCCGCGACGGCAACGTCACCTCCATCCCCAAGCGCGAGGTGGTGGTGGGCGATATTGTGGTGCTGCCGACGGGAGCGGAGATTCCCGCAGACGGCGAACTCTTGGAGGCGGTGAGCCTCTCGGTCGATGAGTCGTCGCTCACGGGAGAGCCCGTCTGCCGCAAGAGCATTCACCCCGAAGACTTCGATCCCAATGCCACCTTTGCCACCAACCGCGTCTTGCGCGGCACGAAGGTGATGGAGGGCCACGGCAGGATGCGCGTCACGGCCGTGGGCGACGCCACGGAAAATGGCAAGGTCTTCGAGGCCGCACAGATAGACAATAGTGTCCGCACGCCGCTCAACGAGCAACTGGACCGCCTCGGACTGCTGGTGACCAACGTCAGTTATGTATTCGCAGCCCTCATCATCGTGGGACGGCTCATCGTCTTCTTCGACTGGGCGCCCGTGGTCTGGACGCTGGCTCTGCCCACGGCGCTGTTCTTCTACCTCGTCATCTGCCGTTTCAAGCGCTGGCGCTGGACGTTCAAGGCCGTGGCTTCCACCAGCTACTTCCTCCTGCTGCTGGCCATGATCTACTATTTCCATCTGTCGCTTGGCGGCGCGGAGCAATGGGACGACCTGGTGACTTATACGCTCAACACGTTGATGATAGCCGTGACGCTTATAGTCGTCTCCGTGCCCGAGGGACTTCCCATGGCCGTGGCGCTGAGCTTGGCCTACAGTATGCGGCGGATGCTCAAGACCAACAACCTCGTCAGAAAGATGCATGCTTGCGAGACGATGGGTGCTACGACCGTTATCTGTACTGACAAGACGGGCACGCTGACGCAGAACAAAATGCAGGTCTATGAGAGCCGTTTCTTCGGGATGCCTTCGGGATGCCTTCGGGATGATGCTGTGGCCGAGGGAATGGCCGTCAACTCCACGGCCTCGCTGGATTTCTCCGACCCGAAGTCGCCCCAGGTGCTGGGCAACCCTACTGAGGGTGCTCTCCTGCTGTGGCTCGACCAGCAGGGCGTGGACTACCGCCAGTTGCGCGAGGCTGCTTCCATCGACGAGGAACTGCCCTTCTCCACAGAGCGCAAATATATGGCTACTGTCGTCCGCTCGCCTCGGCTCGGAGGGCAGCGCGTGCTCTACGTCAAGGGTGCGCCCGAGATCGTGCTCTCGCTCTGTGCCCAGACGGCAGGGGACGTGGCGCGCGAGACCATCGATGGCTGGCTGGCTGGCTATCAAGGCCAGGCCATGCGTACGCTGGGCTTTGCCTCGTTGCCACTCAAGGACGGCGAGGAGGCCATCGCCGAGGGCAAGGTGGTGGCGAAGGGCCTTACCTTCCAAGGTATTGTGGCTATCAGCGACCCCGTGAGGGCCGATGTGCCGGCAGCAGTAGAGGAATGTATGAAGGCGGGCATCTTGATCAAAATCGTCACGGGCGACACGCCAGGAACGGCCAAGGAGATAGGGCGCCAGATCGGTCTCTGGACTCCGCAGGACGGAGACAGGGAAATCATCACTGGACCAGAGTTTGCAGCCCTCTCGGACGAGGAACTTGCTCGCCGTGTGATGGACTTGAAAATCATCGCCCGGGCGCGCCCCATGGACAAAAAACGGCTCGTAGAGGCGCTGCAGAAACTCGATCAGGTGGTGGCCGTGACGGGCGACGGAACCAATGACGCACCTGCCCTCAAGGCGGCCCACGTCGGACTATCGATGGGCGACGGAACGGCCGTGGCCAAGGAGGCGAGCGATATCACGATCATCGACAACTCGTTTTCTTCCATCGGCAAGGCCGTGATGTGGGGACGCTCGCTCTACAAGAACATCCAGCGCTTCCTGCTCTTCCAGCTCACGGTCAATGTGGCGGCGTGTTTCATCGTCCTCAGCGGCGCCTTCATGGGCACGCAGAGTCCGCTCACGGTCACGCAGATGCTATGGGTGAACCTCATCATGGACACCTTTGCCGCCATGGCTCTGGCTTCGCTGCCGCCCTCGGAGCGCGTGATGCGGGACAAGCCGCGAGACCGCAAGGCCTTCATCCTCACCCGCGCGATGTATGAAAATATCCTGGGTGTGGGCGGCTGCTTCTTCGTCTTGCTCTTCGTGCTGCTCTATATCTTCGAGCACGCCGGCATCACGAGTCTCATGGACTTGCTCCACGTGCGCCTCGGAGCGTCCGACGGACTGACCCGCTACGAGGAGACGCTCTTTTTCACCATCTTCGTGATGACCCATTTCTTCTATCTCTTCTGTTCCAGGGCCTTCGAGACGGGACGCAGCGCCCTTCATTTCAAGGGATGCAAGGGACTGCTGCTGATCGTGGCCATCATCTTCATTGGACAGATAGCCATGGTAGAACTGCCGGGAATACAGCATTTCTTCAACGTCTGCGACCTCAAAGTGACGGACTGGGCCATCATCATCCTGGGCTCTTCCCTCGTCCTGTGGGTGCGGGAGGGCTGGAGCTGGCTCAAGCGCTGCGTCGGCTAAGGGCGCAGAATCTGTGTGCTGGGCGGGCGCGCCTCGAACTTTTTGCGCCCGCCAGGCACAAAAACGAGGGTATCATTTTGCCATTCGACCTTATTTTTGTATTTTTGCATCCTTGAACTTTCGCGAAGGGGAAGAGCCACGCTGCTTGCTTGATCTTTCCCCCCTCTGCGGCAACAATTCAACAAGGCAAAGGCTGACTATGGCAACAAACGACAAGGGACTTACCCCCATGATGCGGCAGTTTTTCTCGATGAAGGAGAAGCACCCCGAGGCGCTGCTGCTCTTCCGCTGCGGCGACTTCTATGAGACCTACTGCGACGACGCGGTGGAGGCTGCGCGCATCCTGGGCATCACGCTCACGCGTCGCAACAACGGAGCGGCGAGTGGGGCGGAGATGGCGGGTTTTCCCCATCATGCCCTCGACACCTATCTACCGAAACTCATCCGCGCGGGAAAGCGTGTGGCCATCTGCGACCAACTGGAGGATCCGAAGAAAAAGCGGGCCGCCATCAAGGGCAAGAAGGGCCTTTCGGAGATGGACAAGATGGTGAAGCGTGGCATTACCGAACTCGTGACGCCGGGCGTGGCCATGGGAGACAACGTGCTCAACTACAAGGAGAACAACTTTCTTGCCGCCATCCATTTCGGTAAGGGGGCTTGCGGTGTGAGCTTGCTTGACATTTCCACGGGAGAGTTTCTCACCGGAGAGGGCAACTACGACTATGTGGAGAAACTCCTGGGCAACTTCCAGCCGAAGGAGGTGCTCTACGACCGCACGCGCAAGCAGGACTTCGAACAGCAGTTTGGCACCAAATTCGTCACCTTTGAACTCGACGACTGGGTCTTCACCGACCAGACGGCGCGACAGAAGCTCCTCAAGCATTTCAAAACCAAGAACCTCAAGGGTTTTGGCGTGGATCACCTGCGCAACGGCATCGTTGCCGCAGGGGCCATCATGCAGTATCTGGAACTGACCCAGCACACACATATCTCTCATATCACTTCGCTGCGCCGCATCGAGGAGGACCGCTACGTACGTCTTGACCGCTTCACCATCCGGTCCCTGGAGCTCCTCCAGCCGATGCAGGAGGAGGGCACGAGTCTGCTCGACGTCATCGATCATACGGTCACGCCGATGGGCGGACGCATGATCCGACGGTGGACGGTCTTCCCGTTGCGCGATGTCAGGCAGATTAACGAGCGGCTCGATGGTGTGGAGTATTTCTACCGCGACACGGACTTCCGCGAGACCGTGGACGACGAGTTTCACCGCATCGGCGACCTGGAGCGCATTATCTCCAAGGCGGCGGTGGGCCGCATCTCGCCCCGAGAGGTCAACCAGTTGCGCCATGCGCTGGCTGCCACCGTGCCCGTGAAGGCGGCTTGCCTGGAGTCGGACAACGAGGCCATGCGACGCGTGGGCGAGCGGCTGAACCTCTGCGAGACGCTCCGAAAGAGAATAGAGCAGGAGATACAGCCCGACCCACCCTTGCAGATCAACAAGGGGGGCGTGATAGCGGCGGGCTTCAGTCCTGAGCTCGACGACCTGCGATCCATCCGCGACAATGGCAAGGAGTATCTGTTGCAGATACAGCAGCGGGAGATGGAAAAGACGGGTATCAGTTCGCTGAAGATAGGCTTCAACAACGTCTTCGGCTACTACCTGGAGGTGCGCAACACGTTCAAGGACAGGGTGCCAGCGGAGTGGGTGCGCAAGCAGACCCTCGCCCAGGCGGAGCGCTATATCACCGAGGAACTGAAGGAGTATGAGGAGAAAATCCTTGGTGCCGACGAGAAGATCATCGCCCTCGAGACTTCGCTCTTCATGCAGTTGGTGGAGGACATGAGGGAGTATATCCCGCAGATTCAGATCAATGCCAATGTCATAGCCCATCTCGACTGCCTGCTCTCCTTTGCCAAGGTGGCGGAGGAGCAGGGCTACGTGCGCCCCGTGGTCGATGAGAGCGACGTGATCGACATCAGCCAGGGTCGCCATGCAGTCATCGAGACGCAGCTTCCTGTCGGGGAGCGATATGTCCCCAACGATGTCTATCTGGACACGGAGCGCCAGCAGATTGTGATGATCACGGGTCCTAATATGTCGGGTAAGTCGGCCTTGCTGCGCCAGACGGCCCTCATAGCAATCATGGCCCAGATGGGCTGTTTCGTGCCTGCCGAGCGCGCCCGCATAGGACTGGTGGACAAGGTCTTTACAAGGGTGGGTGCCAGCGACAGTCTCTCCACGGGCGAATCAACGTTTATGGTGGAGATGACCGAGGCTGCCAATATTCTCAACAACGTCACGCCACGCTCCCTCGTGCTCTTCGACGAACTGGGGCGCGGCACGTCCACCTACGACGGCATCTCCATAGCCTGGGCCATCGTGGAATATCTCCACGAGCACAAGCGTGCCCAGGCTCGCACGCTCTTTGCCACCCACTACCATGAGCTCAACGAGATGGAGAAACGCTTCGACCGCATCAAAAACTACAATGTGAGCGTCAAGGAGATGGATGGCAAGGTGATCTTCCTCCGCAAACTGGAGCGTGGAGGCAGCGAGCACTCCTTTGGTATCCATGTGGCCGAGATAGCAGGTATGCCGCCCTCCATCGTCCGCAGGGCTTCGACGATCCTGAAGCAGCTGGAGGCGGACAACGCTCAGGTGGGGTCGGCGGGAAAACCGAATGTGGAGAATGTGGCGACGACCGACGGAATGCAGATGTCGCTCTTCCAGCTCGACGACCCCGTGCTCTCGCAGATCCGCGACGAGATACTACATCTCGACATCGACCACCTCACGCCGATGGACGCACTCAACAAGCTCAACGACATCAAGCGAATACTCAATGGGAAATAGCCCCTGGAGAGCGGCGCACAGCATAATAAAATATAATAATGAGTTGGAACGCATGGCTATACAAGCAAAATTGCGTAACTTTGCACCCCAATCGAGTGATTGACTCAATTTATAAGGTAATAAGAACTTCAACAAGGAAAACAGAATGGCATATCTTTTTTCATCAGAGTCTGTCTCTGAAGGACATCCCGATAAAGTAGCGGACCAGATTAGCGACGCTTTGCTCGACCAGTTTTTGGCCTATGACGACAAGGCACATTGCGCCATCGAGACTTTCAACACAACGGGACAGGTGGTGATCATGGGCGAGGTGCGCTCCACGGAGTATGTCGATTTGCAGACCGTGGCCCGCAAAACCATCGATCGTATTGGCTACAATAAGGCTGAGTATCAGTTTGACTCGAAGTCTTGTGGTATTCTGACTGCCATTCACGAGCAGAGCGAGGATATCGATCGGGGCGTCAGCCGCGAGGACGAGGAGGCGCAGGGTGCCGGCGACCAGGGAATGATGTTCGGCTACGCCTGCAATGAGACGGCCAACTATATGCCCGTCACGCTCGATCTCGCTCATCTTATCATGCGGACGCTGGCAGACATCCGCAAGGAGGGTAAGCAGATGACCTATCTCCGCCCCGACTCCAAAAGTCAGGTGACGGTGGAATATAGCGACGAGGGTGTGCCGCAGCGCATCGTCACCATCGTCGTATCGACCCAGCACGACCCCTTCATGGACGACGACGAGGCAATGCTGGCCCAGATTCAGAAGGATGTGGAGGAAATACTCATGCCGCGGGTGAAGGCGCAGATCGAGTCGGAGTCCGTCCTCGCACTCTTCAACGACGACATACAATATTTGGTCAACCCCACGGGCAAGTTTGTCATTGGTGGTCCTCACGGCGACACGGGCCTGACGGGCCGCAAAATTATTGTCGATACCTACGGCGGACGTGGTGCCCATGGTGGCGGCGCCTTCTCGGGCAAGGATTCTTCCAAGGTGGACCGATCGGCCGCCTATATGGCGCGCTACATTGCCAAAAATATGGTGGCTGCGGGTGTGGCCGATGAGGTGCTCGTACAATTGGCCTATGCTATCGGCAAGGCGGAGCCCGTGAGTGTCTATGTCAATACTTATGGACGCAAGCATGTGGCGATGAGCGACGGCGAGATAGCCGCAAAGATAAAGGGTCTTTTCGATCTGAAACCTAAGGCCATTGAGCGCCAGCTCAAGCTGCGCCAGCCGATGTATCTTGAGACGGCAGCCTATGGCCACATGGGCCGCAAGAACGAGGTGGTGAAGAAAAGCTTTACGAGCCGCTACCACGAGACGAAGACCATCGACGTGGAACTGTTCACCTGGGAGAAACTGGACCTGGTGGAGAAACTGAAAGAAGCATTCGGACTCTAAGCAAATGCCTGTTCTGCTGAAGGATACGCTGACGACGCAACCCGTCAATGAAAACGCGACGCCCAATCCGGGGTCCAATTTTACGACAATAGACGGGGAGACGCGCAACACGGCAGGGATGACTCCCTACCGTGTGTTGCAGGAGTTGCGTCCTGACGCGACCGAGGACCAGAAGGATTCGGCCATTCAGGCCCATTTCAAGGTCGGCGACATAGCCTACAACACGCGCACGGACACGATGACGACTTTCGGCATCCGGGTGCTGAAGGTGAAGCCCTTCGAGAAGACACGCTTCATGGACACAACCTACTTCCATGGCGGGAAGTATTTCCACCCCGAGCTCGGACTGCCACGGGTGGGCGTGGCGGGCGATCCTGCTCCCTATCTCCTGCGCAACGACAACACCATCACCTCGCTGCTGCTGGGCTGCTTCTTGTTGGCTATGTTTTCTTTTTCCTTCTCCAAAAATCTCTTCTTGCAACAGCTGAAGAATTTCTTCTTTGTGCCGCGCAGCGTGGCCGAGATGACAGAGACGGCCCTGGAGCGTCGCTTCCAGTGGTTCTTCATCCTCCAGACCGCCATGCTCTTGGGCATTATCTACTATGTCTATCAGGCGTTCTACCTCCATACCGACTTCGTTATCGACTCGCAACTGGCCCTTATCGCACTTTTTGCGGGCTTCTTCACGCTCTACTTCGGAGTGAAGTATGGTATCTATAAGTTTGTCAATTGGGTGTTTTTCCATCGTCAAAATAATGAACAATGGAACCGATCCTGGCGACTGCTTAGTGCCACGGAGGGCGTGCTGCTTTTCCCACTCGTCCTTCTCGTCGTCTATTTCGACCTTCCGCTCCCTTCTGCCTTTATCTACACCGCTTCCATCATCGTTTTGGTGAAGATTCTGACCTTTTACAAAAGCTTCACCATCTTTTTCAGTCAATCGAACGTCCATCTGCAAATTATTTTGTACTTTTGTGCGCTCGAACTGATGCCGATCGTGACTTCGTGGGGCATTTTGGAAATGATAGCAAGCTATTTGAATATAAATTTTTAAGACAACGATGATTAAAAAGATTTTGATATCCCAACCACAGCCCAGTGCCAAATCTCCTTATTTTGACATGGAGAAAGCACAAGGTGTAGAAATGGTGTTCAGACCGTTCTTCAAAGTGGAAGGAATCACGGCCAAGGAGTTTCGCCAGCAGAAGATCAACATCCTCGACTACTCGGCTGTAGTGTTCACTTCACGCCACGCTGTCGACAACTACTTCAAGCTGGCCAAGGAAATGCGTATCACCATTCCTGAGGACATGAAGTACTTCTGTGTCATCGAAACCATCGCTCTTTATATTCAAAAATACGTCCAATACCGCAAGCGCAAGGTCTTCTTTGGCAAGACGGGCAAGATTGCGGACCTCATCCCGACTATGGTGAAGCACAAGGTGGAGAATTATCTCGTGCCGCAGAGTTCGGTCCACAACGACAGTCTCACTATGCTGCTGGACGAGAAGGGCCTCAAGCACCGCGAGTGTGTGATGTACCGGACGGTGAACAACGAACTGACGGAGGAAGAGGTGAAAAACTTCGACTATGACATGGTGGTCTTCTTCTCTCCCACGGGGGTGCAGTCGTTTACCAGTAGTATGCCCCAGTTTGAGCAGGGCGACGTTCGTATCGCAGCCTTCGGTCCTGCTACGGCCAAGGTGATCCGCGACTCGGGACTGCGTCTTGATTTGGAGGCACCCACCAAGGAGTTTCCGTCTATGACGGCTGCGGTGGAAAACTATCTGAAGCGAGAGAACAGAGTACAGCAATAATTCATAGAAGCGCATAGACCAAAGTATATAACGCCCACGAAGATGACTGCGGGTAAGCACACATTCGGCAAAGAAGAGCATATCGTCAGCAAGTTGCAGATAGACCGTCTCTTCAGCAAAGGGGGCAGCCGTGCGTTGTCGGCCTTTCCGATTCGTGTGGTCTATCGTCTCTATGACCGTCCGGAGTATGACCCCGTGGCCGTGCAGGTGCTCCTGAGCGTACCGAAGCGCCATCTGAAGCATGCTGTGGCGCGCAATCGCGTGAAACGACAATTGCGCGAGGCGTATCGCTTGCAAAAGGAAATCCTCGCCGAGGCGCTGCCAGAGGGCAACCATCTGGACCTGGCCTTCATTTGGCTGAGCGATGATTTGGTTGATACCGCGACCGTCCACCATCGCATGGGCAATCTCCTTGCCCGCCTGGCGGAGCGACTGGGTAGTGCCAAAGCCTGACGGACTTAGCACATAGCGTGATGATGAGACTTTCGGAAGCCGCGCGGGCACTTTCGCGCATCCTTAGCTGGTTGCTCATCCTGCCCATTCGCTTCTATCAGCAATGTATCTCGCCCTTCACGCCTCCCTCTTGCCGCTTCACGCCGACGTGCTCGGAGTATGCGCGTCAAGCAATAGCAAAGCACGGACCTTTCAAGGGTCTCTATTTGGCCATCCGCCGACTGCTCAGATGCCATCCCTGGGGCGGATCGGGCTACGACCCCGTGCCTTGATCAAGAGGCGGGCCCACTACGATGCGTAGCGCCCATGATGGGGCGCTATATATTAATAAGGAGAAATAGAACAATCTTTTAAATACATCTCATACAATTTCTATGAAGAATTTTGTTGAAGAGCTGAAATGGCGTGGAATGCTTGCACAGATCATGCCAGGCACAGAGGAATATCTTTTGGAACATACCGTGTCGGCCTATCTCGGCACAGATCCTACCGCAGACTCCCTCCATATCGGACACCTCTGCGGCATCATGATGCTGCGCCATCTGCAGCGTTGTGGGCACAAGCCTTATCTTCTCGTCGGAGGCGCTACGGGTATGATTGGCGATCCCTCAGGCAAAAGTGCGGAGCGCAATCTCCTTGACGCCGAGACGCTCTACCACAATCAGGAGGCCATCAAGAAGCAGGCATCCAAGTTTCTTGACTTCGACGGCACGGCGCCCAACAAGGCCGAGATGGTCAACAACTACGACTGGATGAAGGACTTCTCCTTCCTCGACTTTGCCCGCGAGGTGGGTAAGCACATCACCGTCAACTATATGATGGCGAAGGAGAGCGTGCAGCAGCGTCTCAACGGTACGGCGCGCGACGGACTTTCCTTTACTGAGTTTACCTACCAGCTCCTCCAGGGTTACGACTTTCTCCATCTCTACCGCGAGCATGGCGTCCGGTTGCAGTTGGGTGGCAACGACCAGTGGGGCAATATGACGACGGGTACTGAGCTGATCCATCGCACTCTGGGCAACGACGTAGAAACCTTCTGTATCACCTGTCCGCTCATCACGAAGGCCGATGGCAAGAAGTTTGGCAAGACGGAGAGTGGCAACGTTTGGCTCGACGCCAAGCGCACCACGCCCTATGCCTTCTATCAGTTCTGGCTCAACGTGGCTGACGATGAGGCAGAGCGCTATATCCGCATCTTCACCGACCTCGACCATGAAACCATCGAGGGGCTCATCGCCGAGCACAGACAGGATCCGGGCCGCCGCGCCCTGCAGCGTCGTCTCGCCGAGGAGGTGACGGTAATGGTCCACTCGCGCGAGGACCTCGACATGGCTATCGCTGCCAGTAACATCCTCTTCGGCAAGGCTACCCGCGAGACGCTGGAGCAGCTTGATGAGGCTACGCTCAACGATGTATTCAAGGACGTGCCCCACTATACGATCTCCCGCGACCAGCTCGGACAACCTGCCGTTGATATCTTCTGTCAGGAGGGTTGGCAGATCTTCCCCAGCAAGAGTGAGATGCGCAAGCTCGTCAAGGGCAACGGCGTGAGCCTAAACAAGGAGAAGCTCACGGCCTTCGCCCGTCCTGTCACAGCCGAGGACCTCATCGACGGCAAGTATCTGCTCGTGCAGCGTGGCAAGAAAAACTATTACCTGGTCTCTGTAGGCGAATAGACCAAGGATATCTGCAAGGGCGGGTTGTAAGCGGAAAACCGCTTGTAGCCCGCCCTTGCTCATTCGTACCAACCTGTGCTCTATCCATTTTTGACTGCCCCCTCTACAAAGAGGAAAATGGCGGGAAAAATGCTCGTAGGCGAGTAATTTCCGGGAAAAACACGCTAAAAATCCAATTTTTCACCTAAACGCTTGGTCGTTTAGGAAAATAGTGCTATCTTCGCACATGAAATATATTAAAGACAAATAAAAACAAATTATTGGTTTAAGTTATGAAGAAAACATTACTCCTTTTAGGTGCAGCTGCACTTTTTTCTTCTGCCGCATCGGCTCAGTCTACTCGTCTTGCCTCCATCTACAGCAACGATGAGTATGAATTTACCCTCTTCGGATATGACGACCAAGGCCGTTTCAACCGTGTGGAGCGTCACGACTACAACGGCAGCATCTACTACGACAGCCTGGTCTTTAACGACAAGAGCCAAATCGAGGTGGATTATGCTTTCCAGAATCGCGACAACGATGAGGGTTATAAGCTCATGGCGAAGTGCACCTACGGCTATGATAAGAATGGCAACGTAGAGTGGCGCGACAACTACAACTCCTTTGGAAGCGACGAGCTCAGCCAGAGTGCCCATATCGTTTACACCTACGACGCAAAGAACCGGATGACACGCCAGACACAGTATTGGGCCAACGACTACGAGAATCCGTTTGCGATCATCACTTATACTTATAATGAGCTTGGTCAGCATATCACTACTGTCGAGAGCTACTCCGACTTCTTCGACCCGTCCGTATTTACCGAGGCCAACAAGAACGTCTATGAGTACAACGCCAAGGGACAGATCACCAATGTCAAGCGCTATAGCGTCAATGAGGGTCAGTATGAGTTGGCCAACACCGAGGAGTTTGACTATGACGACTTGGGCAACGTCACCGAGGACCGCATTGTAGTCAGCTCGCGCATCGTCGCCAAAAACGTCTATCGCTACAATACTTCCGTCGATGCTTCGGATATCTATTATCCCGCATCCCACGAGTACAATATCGGCCGCACCTTCGGTTTGAACAGCCAGCTTGAGGAGGAGGATATCTGGGCTGATGCTGACGATGACGATGTCGATGAGGCCATCTATGCCTACACGCTGATTTATCACTATGAGGCCAACGATCCCAACAAGGTAGAACAGGTGACTTCTACCAAGGCTTATGTTGATGCCAATGCCAAGGAGATCCATTTCGGCGGCGACGTCACCTGTGTCGTTAGCATCTATGGTCAGGATGGCAAGCTCGTCCTCAATACAAGCGCCCGTGGCAAGGCCGACCTTTCCACCCTTCCCGCTGGCATGTATATCGCCCGTGTACAGGGTGTGGGTACAGCTCCTTCTTTCCACAAGTTCGTGATCAAGTAGGCAGCAGACTACGGACGAAAGTCTGATAACAACCACTTGAGACAAAGGCCTTGGGTGGGGGTCCAAAATCAATCGCAGAACAGGCAAACAGTAGTGACTGTTGCCCTTGGATCGGCGGCTGATTTTGGATTTTTTTGTTATTCGTCTCGACCAGCTTTCGCTGGCAAGAAAACAGGGTGCTTAAATCGTATCCTACTAAACAACCTTAAAAAAGGGCACTCGCTTCCCTATTTTACATAATTAACACTTTGAAAATGCGCTTATTTCGATTATTCTGCTTAAATTTGCAAGCAAAACGCCGTCCGAAAGGGTAGGCGAGCCGTTTTGCTGCACTACCGCCAGCTTTAGGCAGCAGCGGCAACGCATAAAAAGTACAATAGATCAAAAATGATGATACGCAAGATTTGGCCGCTCATGGTCGTCCTTTCTGCTGTCGCAATGCTCAGCTCCTGCCTCGGCAACGATGATGACGATGTCGACAACTCCTATACTTATTACAACGATGCGGGCATCGTCTCCTTCTCTCTCGGTACGATGAAGCAATATCGCGACACGGTGGCGAAGGACGGTAGCGACTCTACCTACTTTGTCCACATCGTCGGTAAGAGTTTTCCTTTTGTCATCGACCATGTGAAAGGACAGATTTACAATCCCGACTCATTGCCCTTCCGTACCGACGTGAGCCGTGTGGTGGTCACGGCTACCACACGCAACTCGGCCCTCATCTATATCAAGCGTCTTCCCTCCGACACGTTGGGAATCAACAAGGACAGTCTGGTCCGCTACGATGCCACCGACTCGCTCGACCTGCGCCAGCCCCGCGTCTTCCGCTGCTTGTCGCTTGACGGCACGGGATGGAGAAAGTATGACGTCAAGGTCAATGTCCACCAGCAGAGTGGCGACGACTTCCATTGGAATCGCATGGCCGACCAGCCCATACTCTCTTCCATGACCGCCATGAAGGCTGTCGTCCTGGGCGATAGTCTCTATGTATTCGGACGTGCCGAAGGTAGTGGCCTTGTGCTGGGAGGAAGTCGCAAGGACGGCAATCTGCGGATGCTTACTCCCGATATCAATACGCCTATTGCTGCTGACGCCTACCAAGGCGTGGTGACGATGGGGCGCAAGATGTATTTTGTCAACAAAGGTATCGTGTTCTCTACCCCGGACGGCATCCACTATGAACAGAAGAGTCACGGCGATAATGGCCTCGTGCGCCTTGTCGCTGCCAGTCGTAAGGAACTCTTTGCGCTTACCACTACGGGCCATATCGTTTGCTCTCGCGACGAGGGATCCTCCTGGACAGAGACTACAATCGGCGACGACAAGCAGTTGATGCCCACAGAGATAGCAGGCTATACCTGTCAGCCTGTCCGTACCAACGACGAGGTGGACCGCATTTTGATCGTTGGTAAACTCACGGGAAGAAAGTATGCAGCCTCCTGGACGAAGATCACGGACTACAACGACACCCATATCGTCTATCCGTGGACCTATGTCGATGTGGCCGATGACAACCGCTATGCTCTCCAGGCCTACAACGGTCTGACAATCACGGCCTATAACGACGGTGCATTGGCCTTTGGCACAAATGCAGAGGGACGCTTCTCCCAGCTCCTTTATAGTAAGGATGGTGGTATTACCTGGAAGCCAACGGAGACACAGGCTATTCCGTCCGCGTTTCAGACTTCGGCAGCAGCCTTCACAGGCGTAGCGGATGCCGACAACTATATATGGTTGCTCAACAGTGACGGACAGTTGTGGCGCGGCAGACTCGATCGTCTTGCCTGGAAGAAGTAGTCGGCCGACAGGACTTTGCCCGTCGCTACCTATTATATATTAGGAAAAATATAAGTACTGGGATCAGTTCGATCATATACTAAGTCATCAAGACAAGAATGAGGAAAACGCTGCTCTATATCTTGCTTCTGCTGCTGCCCGCCGTTTCATTGCGGGCGCAAGAGGAGGATACCTATCTCATGGAGGTGGGTGCTGGTGGCGGCATGATGGGCTATCTTGGCGACTTCAACAGTACGATCACCAAGGACCTCCAGCCCATGGCCTCCCTGCTGTGGCGCTACAATCTCTCGCCCTACATGGGGGTGAGGGCCAATGTCAGCTACGGCAAGATGAAGGGTTCGTCGGCGGACGTGAAGGACTACTATCCCAACCTTGCAGGAAAGCCCCCTTATGAGTTCAACAATACACTTATCGACGTGGGCTTCACCTACGAGTACAACTTCTGGCCCTACGGGACGGGACGCGATTATCGTGGCGCACAGCCAATCACGCCGTTCGTCTTTGCAGGATTGGGTGCAACCTACGTCTCCCTAGATGGTCAGACCGACAAAAGCAGCGTCTTTTCGGCCAATGTGCCGCTGGGTATTGGTATCAAATACAAGGCTGGCAAGAGAGTCAATATCGGAGTGGAATGGGCCATACACTTTTCGTTGAGTGACGAGCTCGACGGCAAGAAAGACCCCTACGATATCCCGAGCACGGGAGCTTTCAAGAATACTGATTGCTATTCCACGCTCCAATTCACCATCACATATAGTTTCAAGGCCAAGTGCAGAACTTGCCACAACGAGGATGAATAACATAACAACGATCAATACGCTCGATCCGAACCGCATTCCGGAGCATATTGCCATTATCATGGATGGCAACGGCCGTTGGGCCAATGAGCACGGGAAACCCCGTTCCTACGGCCATCAGATGGGGGTGGAGACGGTCAGGAAAATAACTTCCGAGTGCACACGCTTAGGAGTCAAGTTTCTGACGCTCTATACCTTCTCCACGGAGAATTGGAATCGCCCAGCCACGGAGGTGGCTGCCCTTATGGGGCTGGTCCTCTCGTCGCTTGAGGACGAGATCTTCATGAAGAACAACGTGCGCTTCCGTGTCATTGGCGATATGGGTCGCCTGCCCGACGAGGTGCAGCAGAAGCTCCGCGAGACGGAGGAACATACCAAGGACAATACGGCTATGACGATGGTCGTGGCCCTGAGCTATTCCGCGCGGTGGGAGATCGTGAAAGCGGTCAAGGATATTGTCGATGAGAAATGGAATCCTCTCATTTCCCGCCGTATTGGATCGGAGGATATCACAGAGGAAGTTATTGCCCAGCATTTGCAGACAAGTTTCATGCCCGATCCCGACTTGCTGATCCGCACGGGCGGGGAACTGCGCGTGAGCAATTTCCTGCTTTGGCAAATAGCCTATTCGGAGTTGTACTTCTGCGATACCTACTGGCCCGACTTCGACGAGGAGGACCTCCACAAGGCCATCATCAGCTACCAGAGCCGTCAACGTCGTTTCGGAAAGACCGAGAAACAAATTGAGAACGAAAATCAACAAGGATGAACAAGATAGATAAGGTGTTGCTGCTTGCCGGCTTTCTCTCGGTGGGAACGGCGGCAAAGGTGTGCGCACAAGAGAAGATTGTCAACCCACCGATCAGTTATGCGGGCGTGCCAGGCAACTATCGTCTGGCGGGCTTGCAGGTGTCAGGTGTGGAAGGCTACGAGGACTATGTGCTCACGAATATCTCCGGTCTGCAGGTCGGACAGGAGATCGAAATTCCGGGCAATGCCGTCACGGATGCCGTGAAGCGCTATTGGAAGCACGGACTCTTCTCTGACGTCTCTATCGCAGCCGACTCGATCGTTGGCAACGACGTCTATCTGCATATCTACCTCAAGACGCGCCCCCGTGTCTCCACCATCAATTATAGTGGTGTGAAGAAGAGCGAGCAGACCGACCTCGAAAACTCCCTCGGACTGCTCAAGGGTGGACAGATTACGCCTAACATGATCGACCGCGCGAAGCTCATCGCCAAGAAGTATTTCGATGACAAGGGCTATAAGAACGCTGAGATCAACATCCGCCAGCGCGAGGATGTGGTCAACAAGAACCACGTTATCCTCGACATCGAGATAGATAAACACGAGAAACTGAAGGTCCGCACCATCTATATCCATGGCAACCAGCAGTTGCCTGCCAGCAAGATCAAGGGTGGCCTTTTCCGCAAGGGCGCTTTTGCCAAGATCCACGAGGCAGGAAAGCTGGGCAACTTCCTCAAAGCGAAGAAGTTTACGCCCGAGCGCTGGGCAGAGGACAAGAAGAATCTTATAGCCAAATACAACGAGCTGGGCTACCGCGACGCCCGCATCCTGCGCGATAGTGTGTGGAATGCCGACGAGAAGCACGTCAATGTCTATGTGGAGGTCGATGAGGGTATCAAGTATTATGTCCGCAACATCACCTGGGTGGGCAATACGGTCTATTCCACTGACTACCTTTCAGCCCTGCTTGGTATGCACAAGGGCGATGTCTATAACCAGAAGTTCCTCAGCAAACGACTGACGGAGGACGACGACGCGGTGGGCAATGCTTATTGGAATAACGGTTATATTTTCTACAACCTCGAACCAGCCGAGGTCAACGTCGTAGGTGATAGCATCGACCTGGAAATGCGTATCTTCGAGGGTCAGCAGGCGCGTATCAGCCGTGTCCGCATCAATGGCAACGATCGACTCTATGAGAATGTCATCCGCCGTGAGCTGCGCACCAAGCCTGGCGACCTCTTCTCCCGAGAGGCCTTGCAGCGTTCCGCACGAGAGATTGCTTCCATGGGTCACTTCGACCCCGAGTCGGTCAATCCTGTCCCGCATCCCAACTACGAGAACGGAACGGTGGATATCGACTGGAATCTGAAGCAGAAGTCCAACGACCAGATTGAGTTGTCGTTCGGATGGGGACAGACGGGCGTTATCGGACGTGTGGGACTGAAGCTCAACAACTTCTCCATGGCCAACCTCTTTCATAAGAACAAAGAGCACAAGGGGTTGATGCCGATTGGTGACGGCGAGGTCTTGCAGCTCTCCGCACAGAGCAATGCGTCCTACTACCAGAGCTATTCTGCACAGTATTCCACCAACTGGTTTGGCGGACGCCGCCCCATCCAGTTTAGCGTGGGTGCTTTCTTTAGCAAGCAGACCGACGTGTCGAGCAACTACTATAATAGTTCCAGCATGTACAACTACTACAACTACATGTATGGCTATGGCAACTACAATTACAACAATTACGAGAACTACTACGACCCCGACAAGTACATCAAACTCTATGGTGTGAATGTCGGTTGGGGTAAGCGTCTCAGATGGCCTGACGATTACTTTACGCTCTCGCTCCAGCTCGCCTATCAGCGCTATGACCTGCGCAACTGGCGCTACTTCATCATGTCCAACGGTACGGCCAACAACCTCAACCTCAGCGTCACTCTCAACCGTACCTCCACCGACAACCAGCTCTACCCGCGCCGCGGATCCGAGTTTATGGTATCGCTGACAATGACGCCGCCCTGGTCTAAGTGGGATGGCAAGGACTACGAGCACTTGGCTACCAACACCCAGTCGGCTACCTATCAACAGGAGCAGCAGGAGAAGTACAAATGGGTGGAGTACTACAAGTGGAAGTTTAAGGCCCGCACCTTCACCGCACTGACTAATTCCACGAAGAGTCTCGTGCTCATGACGCGTGTCGAACTGGGATTGCTCGGTTCCTACAACCGCTTCAAACAGTCGCCCTTTGAGACCTTCTACGTCGGTGGTGATGGTATGAGTGGCTATTCCACGGGCTATGCCGAGGAGACTATTGGCCTCCGTGGTTACGAAAACGGCTCCATCTCCAACAACGCCCAGGCACAGGTCAACTTCTCTGGCTATAACGCCTATGCTTACGACCGCTTCTCTTTGGAACTCCGTTATCCGTTCCTCTTGGGCAATACCACGATCTACGGCCTCGGATTCATCGAGGCGGGCAACGCCTGGGCACAGACCAAGGACTTCAACCCGTTTGACATGAAGCGTTCGGCAGGTATCGGTGTGCGCATCTTCCTTCCGATGGTAGGTCTGATGGGTCTCGATTGGGCCTATGGTTTCGACAAGGTCTATAACAACGGATCTTACAGCAAGGGTGGCAGTCAGTTCCACTTCATCCTTGGTCAGGAGTTCTAAGTCCGCCTACGCACGGGCCTCTACCCCAGGAACCATGATCTTCATGGGGGGAGCCTGAGGCAATCCCTGAAGGGATAGGGTCTGACAGAATCCACTGCTCGGGCGAGGAATAGCAACGAAAACAATATCGAATAGACAAAAGCAATAAAGAATATGAAACAGACAGTTGGCAAGATGATGGGCGCAAAAGCCTGGACGCTACTTCTGCTCGCTCTCTTCGCCCTCCTTCCGAAGGCGGCGATGGCACAGAAGTTTGCCCTCATCGATATGGAATACGTCCTCAAGAACGTGCCCGCCTATGAGCGCGCCAACGAGCAGCTCAACCAGGTGAGCAAGAAATGGCAGGCTGAGGTCGAAGCTCTCACTACCGAGGCTGGCACGATGTACAAGAACTACCAGAATGAGGTAGTCTTCCTCTCCGAGGAGCAGAAGAAGAAGCGCCAGGAGGACATCATGGCCAAGGAGAAGCAGGCTTCAGATCTGAAGCGCAAGTACTTCGGTCCGGAGGGTGAGTTGTTCAAGAAACGCACCTCCCTGATGACGCCGATCCAGGAGGAGATCTACACCGCCGTGAAGGATATTGCTGACCAGCGCGGCTACTCCCTTGTCATAGACCGCTCCAGCGATAACGCGGGCATCATCTATGGCTCGCCGAAGATCGACATTAGCAATGAGGTGCTCCAGAAACTTGGCTATGGCCAGGATTGATCTACGAAGAAACAATAATAATAATATCATTAAGCTAAAAGAAAAATGAAGAAGTTACTGATTGCATTGATGCTTTGCGCACCGATGACGATGTTTGCACAGAAGTTTGGCCACATTGACTCCCAGGCTCTCCTGATGTCCCTTCCCGAGGCGGTAGCAGTTCAGAACGAGCTGCAGGCCAAGGGCAACGAGTATCAGAAGCAGTTGGAGGACATGCAGAAAGAGCTTCAGGCCAAGGCCGAGGCCTACGACAAGGCCAAGGCTACCATGCCTACCGCCAAGCAGGAAGAGACCGAGCGCGAGTTGAACGACATGTACCAGAAGATTCAGCAGACTGCCCAGGACAACCAGAAGGCCTTCAACGACGAGCAGCAGCGCAAGCTCGGACCGTTGCTCGACAAGGTTCGTACGGCTATTGCATCTGTTGCCAAGGCGGGTGGTTACGTCTATATCATGGAGAAGGACGGCGGTCAGCCTCTCTACATCAACGACACGATCAGCAAGGATATCACCGTCGAGGTGAAGGCAGAACTTGCCAAGATGAAGTAAGTCGACGCCGCATCGACCCGTTATGCAGTCAAGGGCAGATAGACATCGGGTCTGTCTGCTCTTGACCGCTTTGTATGCTCGGCATGAGCATTGTCTAACGGGTGGAAGTCCCGAGTAAGCCCTA
>ERZ779797.164-NODE-164-length-31267-cov-5.211521_pt1 | contig 31267 bp, 24 predicted proteins | sample MGYA00511886_ERZ779797 | MGnify/ENA primary metagenome ERZ779797 (study PRJEB29588, sample SAMEA2155055) | human gut metagenome | biome: human gut; feature: human-associated habitat; material: faeces | place: Denmark | collected 2008/2010 ... | reverse complement strand
CCCTACAGGAGGCGGCATCGAAGTAGGACGTTGGAACACCTACAATGCAGGAGTATCCGCGTCAATGCCTCTTGTCAATGCCCAGTTGTGGAAAAGTCTGAAAATCTCAGGAAAGAGCGTGGAACTCGCAGTCGAGAAGGCACGTTCATCACGTCTTGAAATGGTTACACAGGTAAAGCAGTCATACTATGCAGCCCTTCTTGCAAAGGAAGCGCTCAATGTCTATAAAGATGTGTATGCCAATGCTGTGGAAAACTTCAAGCAGACGGAGATGCGTTACAATGCGCAGAAAGCCTCTGAACTGGAATATACCAGAGCGAAATCTACTGTAGCAAGCGCGATTCCGAACGTATATAACGCAGAAAGTTCAGTAGTCCTGTCATTGTGGCAGTTGAAGGCTGTTATGGGCGTGGATCTCGACCAGAACATCGACGTGGCCGGCTCACTTGAAGATTACACAGGTGAGATGGCACTGGAGAATGGCACCGATATAATGAACTTGGACCACAACTCGACAATGCGTCAGTTGGCGATCCAGGCAGACCAGCTCGCAGAAACGGTAAAACTCCAGCAGTACGCCTACATTCCGTCACTCGCCCTCACATTCTCATACAGCCTGAATGCGATGACCAATGACTTCAAGTTCAGCGACTACAGATGGACCCCGTATTCTTATGTGGGCCTCAGCCTGAACATCCCGATATTCTCGGGCGGAAAACGTCTGAACGATGTGCGCCAGGCGAAAGTCCAGACTTCAGAGCTTGCCATTCAGGTCAATGACACGGAACGTCAGCTGAAAATCGCCATCAGACAGTATCTGAACACGATGGAGACCCAGATGAAGAGTTGCGCGGCAGCAAAAGAAGCCGTGGAGACAGCGCAGAAGGCATATGACATCGCCACGAAATCATATAACGTGGGACGCAGCACAATCACTGAGCTCAACGATGCCCAGCTCGCACTTACACAGGCGAAACTCGGCGAATCTCAGAGCATATACAGTTATATGGTAGCGAAATCAAGCCTTGAGCAGGTTCTCGGCCATGATTTTATAGACGAAAACGGTAATGTGGATTTGAACAACAGATAACAAGACAATGAAAAATATGAAATTCAGAACTATCATTTACGCATCTGCAGTCGTGATGGCGGCAAGCTGCGGAAACAACACTTCTAAGACAGAAGGTCAGCAGGAGGTGCAGCAGGAAGTGAAACTGAGCAATGTCCAGGTAATGTCAGTAGCAGCTGAAGACATCCCTCAGTCAGACGTATATACCTCTACAGTAGAGCCTTACGCAACAAACAACATAGCACCTCAGAGCCCGTCCAGAATCAAGCATATCTACGTGGAAGTAGGTGATTTCGTGAAAGCGGGACAGATAGTCGCTAAAATGGACGACTTGAGCCTGAACCAGTCCAAGCTCTCATTGGCAAACGACTCTCTGGAATTCAGCCGTATCAAGAGCCTGTACGAGCAGGGCGGCGTTTCCAAGTCGGATTTCGATGCGATGGAACTCAAATACAATGTTACCCGCAGCCAGTACAACAATCTTCTTGAGAATACCATACTGCGCTCGCCTATCAGCGGCGTGATTACCGCGAGAAACTATGACAAGGGTGACATGTACACAGGTCAGCCGCTCTATGTGGTTCAGCAGATTACACCGGTGAAACTGTATGTGGGCGTATCAGAGAGCGACTATACCAAAGTCAAGAAAAACGACAAGGTCACATTGACCGCAGACGCTCTTCCTGGAAAGACATTCACAGGCCATATCGCCAGAATTTTCCCTACGATGCAGGCCTCCACACATACCTTCACAGTGGAGGTCAATGTCGCAAATGCCGACCGTCAGCTCAGACCGGGCATGTACTCCAGAGTCACCATCAATTTCGGCGCTACTCACAATGTGACAGTACCTGACGGCTCGGTAGTAAAACAGCAGGGCTCAGGTGTCAGGACAGTGTTCGTGCTTCAGGAAGACGGAACAGTAAAAGAAGCTGTAGTTACCCTCGGAAGGCACTTCGACGAAAAATATGAAATCCTCAGCGGACTCAAAGAAGGAGACAAAGTGGTTGTCAAGGGACAGTCAAGCCTGAGAAATGGCGAGAAGGTCAATGTCCAGGAATAGTCCGGCAGTCCCCACTTCATGTAATTTCTAAATCAGAATCAAATGAGCATATATAAAACAGCGGTGAACAAGCCGGTCACTACTGCATTGGTTTTCATAGCTTTTGCAATTTTCGGCGTGTTCTCGTTCATGAAAACGTCCATAGCCCAGTATCCGGACTTCGATGCGAATGTCATAATGGTCATGTCTTCGTATCCGGGAGCAAGTGCGGCGGACGTTGAGACGAACCTGACCAAGGTTCTTGAAAACGGACTCAACGGAGTCAGCAACCTCAAGGATCTGACCTCCAGATCAAAGGAGAACATTTCCATTCTTATTCTTGAATTCAACTACGGTGTAGATATAGAGGAGGCGACCAATGATGTCCGTGACAAACTGGACATGATCAACTCTTCATTGCCAGACCAGGCCACTACTCCTGTCATCTTCAAGTTCAGTGCAGATGACATGCCTATCCTCATCCTTTCCGCAACGGCAGAGGAAAGCCTTCCGGGCTTGGACAAGATCCTGGACGACAAGGTTTCCACACCGCTTGCCAGAGTGAAAGGCGTAGGTACCGTGTCAGTGACAGGTGCTCCTACCCGTGAGATTCAGGTGTATTGCGACCCTAACAAGCTTCAGGCTTACGGTCTGTCCATCGCCACTGTTTCCGGAATCATTTCCTCAGAAAACAGGAACGTGCCGAGCGGTAACATTGACATAGGCTCCGAATCATACTCCCTCCGTATCCAGAAGGAGTTCAAAGACCCGTCAGAGCTGCTCAATATCGTTGTCGGCTACAAGAACGGCGACGCTGTCTATCTGAAGGACGTGGCTACCGTCAGGGACGGCCAGCAGGAGAAAGAGCAGGAAGCAGTCACCAACGGCAGACGTTCTGCGCAGATCGTAATCCAGAAGCAGAGCGGAACCAATACGGTGAACGTCATCAAAGGCATCAAGAACGAACTCAAGAAAATAGAAAAGACACTGCCTACCGATATTCATATCGAGACCGTCGTGGACAGTTCGGACAATATCATCAACAGTATCAACTCCCTGAAGGAGACCATCATCATCACATTCATCCTCGTCATGCTTGTGGTATATGTCTTTCTCGGAAGATGGAGAGCGACACTTATCATTGTCCTGACCATTCCTATCTCACTGCTTGCATCCCTCGTGTACCTGTTCGCAACAGGCAATACATTGAATATCATATCAATGTCGGCCCTTTCCATCGCTATCGGTATGGTCGTCGATGATGCCATCGTGGCATTGGAGAACATCACCACGCACTTGGAGAGAGGTGAAAAGCCTAAACAGGCAGCAATCCACGGAACAGAAGAGGTGGGTATTTCCATTGTGGCCTCTACATTGACAATGCTCGCAGTGTTCCTCCCTCTGACTCTCGTTACCGGTATGTCAGGAATCATGTTCCGTCAGTTGGGCTGGATCGTCAGCATCATCATGTTCGTGTCATTGGCTTCTTCTGTGGCTCTCGTTCCGATGCTCTGCTCAAGAATGCTCAGCAACAAGAGGCATGACAGCAAGCTCTACAAGATATTCTTTACGCCTATCGACAAGGCTCTGAATGCGATATCTGAAGGGTATGCATACATCATCAACTGGGCTGTCCGTCACAGAAAGACCGTGGTATTCAGCGCATTGGCTATATTTGTGGCTGTGCTGGGCCTTCTCGGACCGCATATCAAGAGCGAGTACTTCCCTCATTCCGACCAGGGCCGTCTGACAGTGTCTATCGAGCTCAATGCCGGTACTTCACAGGAAGTGACAGGAGAATTTGCCCGCAACTTCTATAACCGTGTCCGTGAGCAGGTTCCTGAAATCAAGATCAGCAGCTACACCTACGGTCAGGCTGACTCCGACAATGCGTTTGCAAGTATGCAGACCAACGGTTCCAATGTCATATCAATGAACATCAACCTCGGAAGTATGGAGCTTCGTAAGCGTTCTGCAAGTGAAATCGCCGACATTATCCGTGCCGATATCCGGGAATATCCGGAAATCCATAAAGGAACCGTGACCGAGGGTATGGGCGGTATGGGCGGTGCCGCTACGGTAGATGTGGAAATCTACGGCTATGACTTCGCTACCACGGACCGCGTGGCCAAGGATATCCAGGCCAGGATGCTCGCAGACCAGTCGTTTGCCCAGGTTACTCTGAGCCGTGACCAGTACACTCCTGAGTATCAGGTGGATTTCGACAGGGTGAAACTTGCTGCCAACGGATTGAACACGACCACAGCTGCAGCTTCTGTAAGCGCTGCCATGAGCGGTTCCGTAGGCTCATTCTATCGTGAAGACGGTGAAGAGTACGATATCAGAGTGCGTTACGCTCCTGAGTTCAGGACAAGTGTGGAGGATATTGAAAACATCATCATCTACACTCCTGCAGGTGCCGGCATCAAGATCAAGGACCTCGGAAAAGTGGTCGAGACGGAAGTTCCTCCTACAATCGAGAGAAAGAACCGTCAGAGAATGATCAAGGTATCGGGTGTGATCGAGGGCGGTCACGCGATGAGTGAGGGTGTTCAGGCAGCACAGACTGCCATCAATGAGGCAAATATCCCGTCCGAGCTTAGCGCCAAGGTGGCCGGAGACTATGAGGACCAGCAGGATATGTTCGTAGATCTCATTACCCTTATGGTATTGATTGTCATACTGGTTTATATGGTGATGGCATCACAGTTCGAGTCATTCATGAGTCCGTTCGTGATCATGTTCTCAGTGCCGTTCGCTCTTGTGGGTGTGATTTTCGGTCTGTGGCTTACCAATACGGCTCTCGGTGTGATGGCGATGATCGGTCTGCTGATTCTTATCGGTATCGTGGTGAAGAACGGTATTGTGCTGATTGATTACCTTATCCTGTGCCGTGAGAGGGGAATGAATATTCTCGACGCTGCGGTAACTGCTGCAAGAAGCCGTCTCCGTCCTATCCTCATGACCACGCTTACTACTGTGCTCGGTATGATTCCTATGGCAATCGGAACGGGTGAAGGTTCTGAAATGTGGCGCTCACTTGGTGTGACTGTTGCCTGGGGTCTGTCAGTTTCGACAGTGGTTACATTGGTGCTGATTCCTACCATCTACTGCGTATTCGCTACGAGACAGGAGAAGCACAAACAGAAAAAGCTTGCCAAGCAGGCTGCAATAAACGGCTAAAAAGCATTGATTATGAAAGCATTGTTTATATCATACAATCAGGCGTTCAGCGAGGAAGTTCTCGAAGTCCTCGACGCCAATGGGCAGAGGGGTTTCACTCTTTGGGACAATATCCAGGGCCGTGGTTCTGTGGACGGTGAGCCGCACTATGGCAATCACGCATGGCCGGCATTGAATTATGCGATTCTCGCCGTCGTTCCTGATGACAAGGTGCAGGGTATCGTCTCTGCGCTGAAGTCCAAGGATGAGGAAACGCCGGAATTGGGACTCAGAGTATTTGTCTGGGATGCTGCCCAGGCTTTCTAAGTAACCGTAAGGGATTACAGAAGCCTGGATCCATATATGTACGGGGGATGATTTACATGTCATCTCCCTTTTTGCGTCTGACGGAGCAGCAAAATGATTTCGTATTTGCGAAACTTCGGTCAGATTATTATATTTGTAAACTCTAAAATATATTGTTATGGCAAAAGTAGTTACGAACGAGAATTTCTCGGATATCATTTCCGGAACAGCTCCGGTAATAGTGGATTTTTGGGCGACTTGGTGCGGTCCTTGCCGTGCTCTGGCTCCGACAGTGGACGAGGTGGCTGCCGAATATGAAGGAAAGGCGGAAATAGTGAAGTGCAATGTGGATGATTGCGAGGATATCGCAGCCCAGTACGGCATCAGAAGCATTCCTACACTTCTTTTCTTCAAGGGCGGTCAAGTAGTTGACAGACTTGTGGGTGCTGTTCCCAAAGCGCAGATTACATCTAAAATTGACGCTCTTTTATAGGCTCTTTCATAAAGAGGCAAAAATTATGTTCAAGAAATTTGCTGCGGCAGTAGTGGCGGTGATATTGGCGTCATCACTCTATGCTTATGCAGGCGACCGCAGCGGTGCAAGGCTCGGCATTATGGCCGGATTTACTTCATCGTCATCAAACGCCAAGAATCTGGACCCGAGTTCCATAGGCAGGTATCATTTCGGTATTACCGCAGAGATACCTATTGCATTCGGGTTTGCCGTGCAGCCTTCAGTGCTGTATCAGGCCAAGGGTACCAAACTGAGCGATGCGAATATCGACAACTTCAAGCTTGATGCGAAGGTTTCCTACATCGAAATCCCTGTACAGGTTCAGTGGGGACCTGACTTGATGGCTTTCAGACCTTATGTGTTCGCGGAACCGTTCATCGGATATGGACTCCATTCCAAGGTGAAGGGCTCAGATCCGATATCTTATTCATCAAAATCTTTCAGCGAGGCGGCTTTGTCCCGTTGGGAGTACGGTTTGGGACTCGGCGCCGGAATCGATGTCTGGAAGATGCAGGTTTCAGTGAAATATTACTGGAACTTCGGTTCTCTCTATTCTGAAAACGGCAAGATGAACAATGTCGGCAAGCATGTCAAGGATGCGTTCAAGGACGGCAGAAACTTCAACGGCATATCGTTCTCATTAGCTTTTATGTTCTGATATGACTTGCGATAGGAAAGTGGTGATATTCTGCTCCTCAAGCCAAAGCGGCATTGATCCGAAATATGACAGTGCTGCGAAGGAGCTGGTCCGTGCCCTTGTGGAAAGGGACTATACGGTGGTGTCCGGAGGAACTCGGAAGGGCACTATGGGCGTGGTCTCTGACGAGGTGGTTGCTGCCGGCGGAAGACATGTCGGCGTGATTCCGCGATTTATGGAAAGTGTTGTCGCCCATGAACTTACAGAGACCGTATGGGTGGATACGATGTCCGAGCGCAAGGAAAAAATGCGTGAGGGGACGTGTGCTGCGGTAGCTTTGCCGGGCGGTGTGGGGACATTGGAAGAGTTGGTGGAGACGCTGACGCTTGCCAAGCTCCAGAGGTACGGCGGGAAGATTTTCGCTCTGAACATCGACGGATTCTATGACAAGCTCATCGCTCTCCTTGAGTATTATGTGGATACCAAGATGATGGATGCCGCCACTATGGAGCTTATATCATTCCCGAAGACGGTGGATGAACTGGTGAAAATGTTGTAGATATGGATTTCAGCAGCATAAAGGATTTTCTGAAAGAGGACCTGGACAAGGTAAACAAGCTGATGGGATCGTCGCTGTCCACGGATATTGAGTTGCTGGACAAGACGAACAGGGCGATTCTTTCGCATAATGGAAAGCAGGTGAGGCCTGTGCTGACTCTGCTTGTGGCTAGGGCCTGTTCCGGAGGATTTACTACTGATGATACGATAAAATATGCCGCTGCGGTGGAGTTGTTGCACAATGCTACCCTTCTCCACGATGACGTAGCGGATGATAGTCCTGTGCGGCGGGGTGCGCCTACGGTGATGTCCATTCTCGGAGGACGCGCTTCTGTCCTGCTGGGGGATTACTGGCTGGTGAAGGGAATGGAGAACATTCTCGCCAGCAGGAATTCATCGGACAAGGTCATACGGATTTTTGCCTCTACATTGACAGATCTCGCTGAGGGGGAATTGCTTCAGCTGCAGAAGGCCGAGACCGGAGATACGCTCGAAAAGGATTATTACAGAATAATTTACGATAAGACGGCATCATTGTTCGTGGCTTCAGCTGCATCAGGAGCGATATCGGTGAGCGCTGCTGAGGAGAAGATGTCGGCGGCCAGGACATATGCGAAATGTCTGGGTGTCGCATTCCAGATAAGGGATGATATATTCGACTATGAAGAGAATGCCGAGATAGGCAAGCCTGTGGGGCTGGATCTGAAGGAAAAGAAGATAACATTGCCTCTGCTCGGGGCATTGGCCAAAGCTGGTGAGGAGCGTGGACGGGAGATCAGGCGGAAATTGTGCAGAATCGATGATCACCCTGAGTATGGCGGTGAAATCATTGAGTTTGTGAAGTCGGAGGGCGGAATCGAATATGCCCGCAAGCGTCTTTATGAGTATGTGGACAATGCGAGGATAGCGTTGAGGCCTTTCGGAAATATGCAGGAGGTCGAGATGCTGGGTGAAATTGCAGAATTTACGGCGGACAGAAAGTCATGAGGTTTTCGGATGTCATAGGAAATGCTGAAGTGAAGGCAGCGCTGGTCAGAATGGCCGTCGCTGGCCGCATTCCGCACGCTATGATGTTTTACGAGAATGAGGGCTGTGGGGCGTTGGCGCTGATTGTGGCATTCATGCAGTATCTTAACTGCAAGCATCGTGGGGAAGAGGATTCCTGCGGAACATGCCCGGCATGCAACCAGATTTCCAAGTTGATTTATCCGGATATGCATTTCGTCTTTCCGACTGCATCCAAGGACAAGTCGAGTGAAAAACCGTCGTCGCTCACCTATATACAGAAGTGGCGTGAACTTTTCGTGCGCAACCCGTTCTTCATGGAGAATGAGCTGTACGAGTCTCTCGGCATTGACAAGAAATCTTCCGTTATTCCGGTCCTGGATGCGCAGATTATCCTGAACGAACTTTCGCTTTCGTCTTATTCTGACGGATATCGGGCTGTGGTGATATGGCTGCCGGAGAAACTGAAGGTGGAGACGGCCAATAAACTGCTGAAAATCATTGAGGAACCGTCTGAACGCACATTGTTCTTCATGGTTACCCATCAGCCTGAGAGGGTGCTCCAGACCATACGTTCGAGGTGTCAGCTGATAAGGGTGAAACCGGCTGCAAAAGAGGAGATTGCGTCTGCATTGCCACGATGGACCGGTGTGGATGCGGAAGCGGCGGGCGCGGCAGCGGAATTTGCGGGCGGCAGCATCGGCGTGGCGATAAGGAGTCTTGCTGAGCGGGATGAGAATGTGGAGATGATGGACGTGTTCATGAGGCTGATGGATGGGATATTGGCCCGTGATTTTCAGGATGTCCTCGAGACCGGTGATGTGATAGCGGCAATGGCTTCTCGTGAAAAACAGAAAGCTTTTTGTAAATTCGCAGGTGACTGCATACGAAAGATATATATGATTCAGAAGGGGTTGCCTTCTCTTGCCGGCGTGCGTCCTGAGTACAAGGAGTTCTTCAGCGAAGCCGCAGCGAAACTGGGCCCGGACTTCTGCAGGCGGGCGATCTTGGCGATAAACAAGGCCAATGCGATGGTTGTCCGCAATGTGAATCAGAAAATTTTGTTCACGAACATGGTTGACAGACTGTTCGTGAGTTGATATATACAGATATGGAAAATAACGAAAATATACAGTTTGACTGCAACCGTGGCTGCACGGTTACCAGAGATGCCAATGACGAGCTGAACTGCACCTACCGCAGGGGCTGCTGCAAACTGGAGGACTATAATTGGCTGAAAGGCATTTCCCAGGGGCAGTATTCTGACTGTTATGAAGTGCGTTTCAAGAATACGAGGAAGGGTTTCTATGTGAATTCCTCAGGCCAGAGCATCAAGATGGGCGATCTGGTCATCGTCGAGGCGCAGAGCGGTCACGACTTGGGTATCGTTACACTCGAGGGCCCGATAGTCGGCAAGCAGATGAAGTGCAGGGGCATTGACCCTGAAAATACGGAATTCAAGAAAATTTACAGGAAGGCAAAGTCCCTCGACATCGAAAAATGGCAGGAGGCGATTGCGCGTGAGCAGGAAACGATGATCCGTTCCCGTCAGATAGCTGTGGAACTCGGTCTGGATATGAAAATCGGCGACGTGGAATTCCAGGGGGACGGCACCAAGGCCATTTTCTATTACATAGCGGACGGGCGTGTGGATTTTCGCCAGCTTATCAAGGTCTTTGCAGAGGAATTCCGCATCAGGATAGAGATGAAGCAGATCGGAGCACGTCAGGAGGCCGGTCTGATAGGCGGTCTGGGAATCTGCGGCAGGGAGTTGTGCTGTGCGAACTATATCACGAATTTCAAGTCCATCACCACGGCGGCGGCACGTTGCCAGGATTTGTCGCTCAATCCGCAAAAGCTTGCAGGTCAATGTGGTAAGCTCAAATGCTGCTTGAATTATGAGGTGGCCACATACTTGGATGCGCAGTCCCGCATTCCGCGTGTACAGGAGCCGCTCGAGTTCCAGGACGGACTGGCTTATCTGATGAAGACTGACATCCTGAAAGAGGTGATGTATTTCTCTTATGACAAGGGGTCGTTGGCAAATCTGTTTCCTCTTGCCGCATCTGAGGTGCGTGAGGTGATCAAGATGAACCGGAACGGAATCAAGCCTGAGTCTCTCAAGACTGAACCGGAGCCGGAAATGCCGGAATTCATAACTGCGGTAGGAGACGACAGCATCACGCGTTTCGATTCACCGGGAAAGAAAAAGCGTCGCCAGAACGGTGGCCGTCAGCGTGGTCGTGGTGACGACAAGAATCAGGCGGCACCACGTCAGCAGGGTCGTCAGGGCGGCTCGGACAGGCCGAACCGTCAGGGCCGTGACGGAAGACGCCAGCGTCAAAATGGCCAGCAGCAGAATGGTCAACAACAGAATGGCCAGCAGCAGAAGCCGAACAGCAAATAACAGAATCTCAGGTGATAGTCCGGAGCCATAAAAGTATCGCTTTGACAGGAGTACTGCTCTTGTCAATGTTGGCGATATCCTGCTCAAGGCCAAGTTCTTACGCACAGTTCGTGCGCACTGGAGCACGCGATGCCTATGGCCGGTTCGTGTTCAATGCTGATATGACCGACACATTGTCCGCATACGATTTTTCGCTGCTCGCGTCGCTGTCCTGCATTGACAGAGAATTTTCTTCATTCAGGTCAATGCCGTTGCTCGTGGTCTGGGAATCTCCTGATGGAGAACTGTTTGAGGACAATATTGTGCTTCAGCGCTCGGCGCTCCGGGATTCTTCCTATTATGACAAGGTGCTTACGGATAGAATCGGGGCTGGACTGGTTCCTGTCAAGCCGGGATTGTGGAAACTTTATATAAAGGCGCCGGAAGATTCATTGAAAAAATACGGTCTGACCGGTATCGGGTTGGAAATCGAAAGAGTGGACAGGAGAGTTAAAGTATTAGTGTTGAAATAGAATATGGGACACGGAAAATTAAAGAAATTCAGCGAGAATGCCACTTTCAGATGTTTGCTTCAGCCGGCATCTGAAGAGGTGTTGGACAGGGCGGGGGACGAGTCCCGTAATTCATTGGTACTGAAAGACCATCTGGTCAAAGGACATTGGTCCGAAACAATGTTCGGCGGCAGAAAGACGCCGGTTGTGGTGGAGTTGGGCTGCGGAAAGGGGGAATATACTGTGGCGCTGGCCCAGAGAAACCCGGACATGAACTATATCGGTGTGGACATCAAGGGTGCGAGGCTCTGGAAAGGGGCCAAGTTTGCGACAGAGAATGAACTGCCTAATGTGGCGTTTCTCCGTACCAGAATAGAGTTTATCGAGGCGTTTTTCGCTCCGGGCGAGATCTCGGAAATATGGCTGACATTCTCTGACCCGCAGATGAAAAGTGAGAACAGCCGTCTTACAAGCCCGATGTTCCTGGAAAGATACAGACATTTTCTGAAGAAGGGCGGCATCATCCATCTCAAGACCGACAGCACTTTCCTGTACGAATATACGAAGGCCGTGTGTGAAGCAAACAATCTGCACGTATTGGCTTCTACGTCAGATCTTTACGGACAGGATAGAGATTCGCTTTACTCGTCGGACTTCTCTTCTGTCTGCGGCAAGGCTGCCGTGGACGCATTGTTCGAAGTGCAGACTTTCTACGAGCAGAATTTCCTCGCCCAGGGGTTCAAGATAAACTACATCGCGTTTACCATAGACCATGAAGGGGAATTTGTATATCCCGAATTCGACGCTGCATATTGGCGTGCTGCTGAGGCTCCGCGTACACTTCCCGGCCATCCGCTTCCGCCATCTTCAAAGTAGAGACTTTCTGCTGCCACGTCAAGGCTCGACCCAATGTATCCGGATGCCCTTGCGCTCCATCCCTCGGAACCAGGTCATCTGGCGTTTCGCGAACTGGTGGATGGCATTGCCCAGGAGCGTCTTCATCTCCTCGAGGCTGAGTATTCCTAAGACGTATTGCGTAACGAACTTGTACTCAAGCCCATAGTAAGTCAGATTCTCTGCGGGAACGCCGCTGTCAAGCAGTCGCCTTACCTCATCCGCCATGCCTTCCTCGATCCTTGCGTCCAGCCTCGCATCGATTCGCCTGTTCCTCTCCTCGCGTGAGACCAATGTGCCGATGTAATATGTGTTCTTCGGCAGGAACGCAGTGTTCTCCACAGGATGCTCCTTCTGCCACAAAGCTATTTCCAATGCCCTGATGACTCTTTTTTTCGTGTCAATGTCGGTCTTGTTGTGCAGGGGCTTCATGGACGCCAGCATTGACACGAGTTCATCCATGGGCTTTTCTTCCAGTTCGGCCCTCAGTTCCGGAGAAGGCGGCACGTCCGGAATCGAGTAACCGCATGTGGCAGCTTCGAGGTAAAGTCCTGAGCCTCCGCACAATATGGGTATTCCTCCTCTGTCCATGATGTCCTTGTATGCCTTCTCGAACGCCTTCTGATACTGGTACAGGTCGAATTTGGTACCGGCATCCACGATGTCGATAAGATGATATGGAATCTCCCCGTATTCGTTCAGGTCCTTGCCTGTTCCGATATCCATGCCTCTGTAAACCTGCCTAGAATCCCCGGAAAGAATCTCCGCTCCTGCGGCATTGACCGCTCCTGTGGCATTGACACTGGCCGCTCCGTATTTTTCCGCTCTCAGGCGGTTCAGCTCCCGCGCCAGTTCTACAGCGTATTTCGTCTTCCCGGAAGCGGTCGGCCCGAGCACGCAGACAAGGTCAATGCTCTTGTTGTCAATGCTTTCGAGTATTTCTTCCGCGGATATTGTCTCCGGTTCCGGCAAGTCAGCTATGTAGGTGTTGCCGTATGGGTTTTTTGTAGGCATCAGATGACGATTTGATTGATTTATGCAAAAATAACGATAAATTTGCATTTGGATGCTGTTTTATTCAGGCGGCGTCTTAAGGAATTATGGCGAAAGAGAAGAAGAGCAGAGTCAATATAAACAACAAAAGGGCCTCGTTTGACTACGAGTTCCTGGAAAACTATACGGCAGGCATTGTCCTTTGCGGAACAGAAATCAAGTCGATCCGTGCGGGCAGGGCTTCCATGTCAGATGCGTTCTGCTATTTCGACAAAGGACAGTTGTACGTGCGCGGAATCAACATTGCCCTGTATGCATGGGGCTCTTGGGGACAGCATGCTCCGCTACGTGACCGCAAACTGCTCCTTCAGAAACGTGAACTCCGCCATCTGAACCAGAAGGTAAAGGAAAAGGGCCTCACCATCGTGGCTGTAAGGCTCTTCATATCAGAAAACGGATATGCCAAGCTGAATATCGCCCTTGCGCGTGGTAAGAAGCAGTATGACAAGCGTGAATCCATCAAGGAAAAAGACTTGCGCAGGGCTATGGAGCGGGGTGAATGACCGGCGTTACTACCGAACACTTACACAACTAATAACTCATTATATGATGAATTTCAGACAAAGGACTCTATTTTACTTAGCGGTTCTTGCCGGTGTCGTTTTTCTTCCGGCCACAGTTTCAGCTTCAGAAAAGAATGATACTTCTCAGTATATTCTTACGCCTAAGGCCTCGCCTTCACCAAGAATCAATGGAGCCAAGGTTTATGGTGCCCGTCCCGGTGCGGATTTCCTGTACAGGATACCTTGTACTGGAGAACGTCCGATTCTGTTCAGCGCAGAAGGCCTTCCTAAAGGGCTGAAACTGGATGAAAATACCGGTATCATCACAGGCGCCGTGAAAAAAGCAGGCGAATACAAGGTGACATTGAAAGCGGTCAACAGCATTGGCACAGTCGAGCGCGACTTCAAGATTGTCATCGGCGACAAGATTGCCCTCACTCCTCCGATGGGCTGGAACTCATGGAACTGCTGGGGAAACAGCGTGAGCCAGGAGAAAGTGATGAGCTCGGCTCAGGCAATGCTCGACAAGGGCCTGGTGGATTACGGCTGGTCATTTATAAATATCGATGACGGCTGGCAGGGACTCAGAGGCGGCAAGGCCAATGCTATCCAGCCGAACTCCAAGTTTCCTGATATGAAGGCATTGGGAGATTTTTTCATTCCAATGGCCTGAAACTCGGAATCTATTCCGGACCGTGGGTGGCTACATATGCAGGGCATTGCGGCGAAAGTGCTGATACTCCGGACGGCAAATATGATTTTATCGAGAAAGGTATCTGCGACGAGTTCCATAAGCTGGACCGCAGCAAGATGAAGCGTGATTCGCTCTGGTATTTCACTAAGTATAAATTCGTGGATGTGGATGCTCAGCAGTGGGCAGACTGGGGCGTGGACTACCTGAAATATGACTGGAATCCTAACGACGAGTACAATGTCCGTCTTATGGCGGATGCGCTCAGCGCTACAGGACGGGATATCGTATATAGCCTATCCAATAGCTCCAAAGTCGGAATGGCTTCATACATAACCAAATATGCGAATTGCTGGAGAACCACCGGCGACATCAGGGACAACTGGGCCAATATGTCGAAAATCGGATTCGGCCAGGATAAATGGGCATCGTTCAAAAGGCCCGGCAACTGGCCGGATGCGGATATGCTCGTGGTCGGAAAGGTCGGCTGGGGACCGTCCACTCATGATTCCAAGCTTTCGGCTGATGAGCAGTACACTCACATCACTCTCTGGAGCATTCTCGCATCACCTCTCCTTATAGGTTGTGATATGGCCGAGATGGACGACTTTACGCTTAACCTCCTGTGCAACAGCGAAGTGATAGATGTGAACCAGGACGAACTCGGCTGGCAGGGCGCCAGGATTTATGGTGACAAGGATTACGCAACATATCTGAAACCGCTTGCTGACGGCACTGTCGCCATCGCCATGTTCAACCTGTCGTCTTCTCCTAAAATGATCGGCTTTATTCCTAGGGCAATAGGCGTGATGGGTTCTCAGGTTATCAGAGATCTCTGGAGGCAAAAGGATATCTATACCTGCGGCTATCAAGAAAGATGGGAAACCGAGGTCGCACCTCACGGATGTGTTTTCGTGAAATTGACCCCGGTTAACAAGAATTTCATTCCTGACGGATTCGACAAGAACGTCCGATAGGAGGACTACAGGCCGAAGGACTCTTTTACTTTCGGTACGGAGTCGAGGAGTTCCCAGCCGAAGAATTGCAGAACTTTCTCTACCTGTTTGCCGTCACGTACCACTTTTACGGACTTGGTATATGGCTTGCGTCCTACGTGGCCATAACTTGCGGTCGGCTCGTAGATAGGATTCTTGAGCTGGAATTTCTCAATGATTTTAGCAGGCCTCAAGTCGAAAATTTCATTGACCTTCTCCGCGATGGCTGCGTCAGTGAGCCCGTTGGCTGCTGTTCCATAGGTGTTTACGAATACACTGACAGGTTTTGCGACACCGATAGCGTAGGCCAGCTGGACCAGAACTTCTTCAGCTACACCGGCAGCTACAAGGTTCTTCGCGATGTATCTTGCTGCGTATGCGGCTGACCTGTCCACCTTTGACGGATCCTTTCCTGAGAATGCTCCGCCACCGTGCGCACCGCGTCCGCCATAAGTATCGACAATGATTTTACGGCCGGTCAGACCTGTGTCTCCGTGAGGACCTCCGATAACGAATTTGCCCGTAGGATTGACATGAAGAATGAAATCATTCTTGAACAGTGACGCGGTCTTTTCAGGGAGGGAGGCAATGACCTTAGGCAGAAGGATTTCCCTTACGTCCTTTTCGATCTTGTCGTGCATCGCCTTGTCCACTCTCTCCTGACCGAACTGACGCACAGCCTCGTCATACTTCATATTTCCTAGTTCCGGTGCCACGAATTCATCGTGCTGTGTGGAAACCACGATAGTGTGGACGCGTACAGGGTGATTGTGCTCGTCGTATTCGATGGTGAACTGGGATTTTGCGTCAGGCCTGAGATATGGCATCAGGTCGTGGCTGTTCTTTCTGATATCTGACAGGATCTGGAGTGTCAGATGTGAAAGAGCCAGCGGCAGCGGCATGTACTCTTCCGTGTCACGGCAGGCATAACCGAACATCATGCCCTGGTCTCCGGCGCCCTGATCTTCAGGATTCTCTCTCACGACACCTCTGTTTATATCTGCACTCTGCTCATGAATAGCTGAAAGAACACCGCAGGAGTTTCCGTCGAACATATAGTCGGCCTTGTCATAGCCGATATTGTTGATGACCTTCCTTACAGTGGACTGGATATCCACATAAGCGTGTTCCGCCCTCACTTCACCGCCTACCACTACGAGGCCGGTGCTGCAGAAAGTCTCGCAGGCAACTTTGGAATCTTCGTCCTGTCTCAGGAATTCGTCCAGGATAGCGTCTGAAATCTGGTCGGCAACCTTGTCAGGATGTCCCTCGGAAACAGACTCTGATGTAAATAAGTAGTTCATATCCAATATTTTTAAAATCTTCCAGCGCAGGTGGTTCAGGTATCTGCGTCAATGCTTTTTCACGGCTCCTGACAGTCGTCCGGACACAAAAAAACGTCCCACTGATGTGGAGACGTAACAAAAACACAAAACATTGATATGAAAAGTGGTTTCCGCGCCACGCGGTCACCGGTTGTCAACATTTTAGCATTTTTTAACGTGGTTGCAAGCAGGCAAATCTCTCCACATCAGTTCTGCAAAGTTAAGCTGATATTTCCGAATAGCAAAATATTTTTTCAGAAAGAAAAAAAACTCCTGCCGACGATATGTCGGAACAGCATCGGTCAAACGGTGATTTGAACGCTTTAAATTGTATTTAAAAAGAAACGGAAATATGTAATTAACACGACTTTAATTGTTTTAGTGTTTTATATTTGTAAGTAATAACTTAAATTTGCATACAAACTATAATAACAATAATTACCTCTATGAATTATTCATTAAAGCATTTGTTACTTGCCGGCATCGCTATGTTGGCAGGTTCGCTAGTCTATGCGCAGGTGACAACATCTTCAATGGGTGGTCGTGTCACCGATGAAAAAGGAGAACCGGCAGTCGGAGCAGCTGTAGTAGCTACTCATGAGCCTTCCGGAACTGTTTACGGAGCTATTGTTAACCAGAAAGGACAGTATACCATCAATGGTATGCGTGCCGGAGGCCCATATAAGGTCGAGGTCTCATCTGTCGGTTACAATGCCATTGTCTTCAAGGATGTAACACTCCAGCTTGCTGAGACTTACAACCTTAACGCTACTCTCAAAGAATCTACAGAGTTCCTTGAGCAGGTAGTTGTCATCGGAACTGCAAAATCCAAGTTCAGCAGTGAAAAAACAGGTGCTGCCACCAACATAACCAGCAGCCAGATTACATCATTGCCTACTGTGAGCAGAAGCTTGTCAGACGTTACCAGACTTTCACCTTATGGTGGAAACGGAATGTCATTCGCCGGAACTGACGGACGTACAGCCAACTTTACCGTTGACGGTGCGAACTTCAACAACAACTTCGGTCTCAATTCCAAGCTTCCTGGAGGCGGAAACCCTATTTCCATCGATGCTATCGAGGAACTTCAGGTGGTTATTTCTCCGTACGATGTGCGTCAGACCAACTTCATCGGAGGTGGTGTGAATGCCATCACCAAGTCTGGTACCAACACTTTCAAGGGTTCGGCTTACGTCTATCACCGCAATGAAAACATGCGTGGTGATACAATAGATGGAACCCAGATTGCAAGTGCCCGTGAAAAAGACAGAACTACCACTTACGGTATGACTCTCGGCGGACCGATCGTCAAGAACAAACTCTTCTTCTTCGTCAATGCCGAATATTCGAAGATCCCTTCCATCGCGAACACATGGAGAGCAAGAGCTGACGAAACCGTAGAGCCATCTGCAGCAGCATCCCTCTCATACGCTACTGTAGCTGATATGGAAAAGGTTTCTGCTCATGTAAAGGAGAAATACGGATACGATACAGGCTCTTTCACAAGTTTCCCTGCTGATGAGAGCAACATGAAGCTCCTCGCAAGAATCGACTGGAACATCAATTCCAAGAATCATCTTGCACTTCGTTACAACTTCACCAAGAACGTATCTTGGTCAGCTCCTAACGCATCTTCTATGGACGGTGGTACACGTTCTGCATATGCCCGTATGTCCCTCTATTCAATGTCTTATGCGAACTCGATGTACTCTATGGACAATCTGGTTCACTCATTGTCATTGGATTTGAACAGCCGCATTACTGACAACCTTTCAAATCAGTTCCTTGCGACATTCTCCAAGCTTGATGACGTCAGAGGAACAAACTCAAGCGAGTTCCCTTTCATCGACATCATGGACGGTACTGGAACCAATACCCCGTACATCTCTCTCGGATATGAGCTCTTCACATGGAACAACGCAGTCCACAATACGATTGCGAACGTGAAGGATGACCTCACATACTATTTCGGAACTCACAAGATTACTGCCGGTCTGAACTATGAGTATCAGATGGCTGACAATGCTTACATGAGAAACGGAACAGGTTACTACCGTTACCTTAGCGTAGATGATTTCATCAATGGCGCTGCTCCTGAGGTTGTCTGCCTTACCTATGGTTACGGCGGAGAAAAGAATCCGGCTGCAAGGGTTCAGTTCCACAAAGTCGGTATCTATGCCCAGGACGAGTGGAGTGCTACAGAGAACTTCAAACTTACCTACGGTATCCGTTTCGACGGTTTGTTCTTCGACAATGGCGATCTTATGACTAACAATGCCATCAAGGCCATTGACTACTACGACAGCAACAACAAAGTCCGCAATATCGACACCGGTTTGTGGCCTTCAGGCAAGGTTACTGTTTCGCCTCGTGTCGGCTTTACTTGGGACGTGCTGAAGGACAAGACCCTCACAGTCCGTGGAGGTACAGGTCTCTTCTCAGGTCGTCTGCCTCTCGTATTCTTCACAAACATGCCTACAAACTCAGGTATGGTACAGTATCAGGCTCAGATCAATGCCAAAAATGCCGAAAAGAAGGGATTCACTATGGATGCGTTCAAGGGTGGTCTCGTTACCAATGGCGGTAAGGCTACAGGCAAGGCTCTCCTCGACAAACTCGTAGGTCTCGGCTATCCGTCAGACATTTCTCCGGATAAGGGAACCGTTCCTTCTTCAATCTCTGCTGTGGACCGCAAGTTCAAGATGCCTCAGGTATGGAAGACTTCATTGGCAGTGGACTATCAGTTCCCTACATCATTCCCATTCTCCATCACTGCTGAGGGTATCTACAACAAGACAGTGAACGGCGTCATGATGTCTGACTGGAGCATCATTCCTATTGAGGGATACGCAAGATGGAACGGTGCTGACAACCGTCCGATCTTCCCTTCAACATTCAGAAGCGGAACCAAGGCATTCGTCCTCGAGAACACTCACAAGGGATACGGCTATTCTGCCAATGTTACAGTGAACATGCGTCCTATCGAGAATCTCAGCATTATGGCTGCTTATACCCATACAGCTTCCAAGGAGATTACCGGTATGCCAGGTTCCAACGCAGAGTCAGCATTCACTTATGTTCCGACATCTGCAGGTCCTAACAACATTCCTCTCCATAACTCACAGTACGTGACACCTGACCGTTTCATCGCATCTCTCACTCACCATGACAAGTGCGGAAACCACTTCAGTTTCATTTACGAAACATGGAAAGGCGGCTACAACTATTCATATATGCTTGCAAATGATATGAATGGTGACGGTTATGCTTATGATGCATTGTATATCCCTACAGATAAGGAAGTTGCTGAAAATAAGTTCCGCTTCGCTTCAGACAACGATCGCGACCGCTTCATGAATTATGTCCATAATGACAAGTATCTCAGCAAGCACCAGGGCAAGTACGCAGAAGCTTATAGCGTTTACTCTCCGTGGGTTCACAGAGTTGACTTCAGCTACAAGCACGACTTCAAGATCAAAGCTGGCAAGACCACAAATACTCTTCAGCTCAGCCTCGACATAAAGAACTTGCTTAACCTCTTCAACTCCAAGTGGGGCGTATCCAAGTATATGAATACCGATCTGAATGAGGGTCGTATTCTCAAATACGATTCTACCGACAGCGAAGGATATCCGGTGTTCTCTACTCCGAAAAGCGTGAAAGACGGTGTCAAGACATTCGTCTACAACCCGGTAATCGGTCAGTGCTGGTATGCTTCAGTGGGTATAAAATATATGTTTAACTAATCGTATATCAGAATAATATGAAACTTAAATATTTATTGACCGCCGTTCTGGCATCATCTTTCGCATTTGTCGGATGTGATGATGATACGGTAGGATATCTTGACGATATTCAGCTCTCTGAGACATATCTGTCAATTTCGACCAAAGGTGGTACCGCTACTGTGACTGTTGAGTCAAGTGTGGACTGGGAGTTCGTGACCGATGACAATTGGCCAAATGTCATTAAAAGAAATAAGGACGGTAGCATCAAATCAGAAGAGCCTGCTTGGCTTGCCGTTGACAAGATGTCCGGCAAGGCTGGTAAAGAAGTTTTGACCTTCAATGCTGCGGCTTCAGAAGGCGGTAGGGAGTTTGAACTCACTATCAAGGCTGGTGCCAACAAACAGTTCCTCAGAGTCCGCCAGGGCTCCCTCGCTGCCGTTGAAGTTACTTGTAAAGAGGCTAATGAGACAGCTGTCGGTAAGAATGTCAGGGTTAAAGGTACTTGCACGACCATTGAGAACACGACTTTTGGAAACTGGTATATTACAGACAACACCGGTTCTCTTTACATCTATGGTACACTCGACAAGAAGGGTGCTAAGAAGAATTTTGCAAGCCTCGGTCTTGAAATCGGTGATATCGTAGTAGTTGAAGGACCTGTAGGTGAGTACGGCGGCAAGAAGCAGCTGGTTGACGTTACTGTGCTCAGCATCAAGAAGTCTCTCATGAAAGTGATGACACCTTCAGTTGACGTTCCTAAGACGGCATCTGATGTTACAGTGAAAGTCGCTTACAAGGGCAGAGGCGTGTTCGTGACATTGCCGGAAGATTGCAGTTGGCTTACTTTCAAGGGTATGACCTACAAGAAGGGTGAGCCTACCAAGATTGACGCTAATCCTGCCGATACCGCAATCGTAGCTTTCTCTGCTGTTGCAAATGAAGGTGTAGCCGAGCGTGTGGCTGAGGTCAAGTTCTCTTCAAGTGATGCAAAACAGTCATCTGAAGGCTCATGCAAGATTACTCAGGCGCCTGCAGCATACTTCGTGGAGAATTTCAAGTCATCTAATGGCGATTTCACCATCAATGATGTTACGCTGCCGGAAGGTTCTACTTATGTTTGGAAACATGATGCAGACAAAGGTTATATGAAGGCGTCTTCATTTGTGGGCGGTAAGAATCTTCCATCTGAGTCATGGTTGGTTTCTCCTGAGATTGATCTTACGAAGATCACAGCAGCTACCCTTTCATTCGAGCATGCAATGAACTTCGTAAACCGCGACAATGTTACTGACCATATCTTCATATATGCCAAGAAGGCAGCTGATGCAGATTGGACATTGCTCACCGTTCCTACTTATCCTGAAGGAAAGAGTTGGACTTTTGTAGAGTCAGGGGACATCGATCTTAAGAATTTTGTAGGTTCCAAGATGCAGATCGCATTTAAGTACGTAGGTTCTACTACTGCAGCTCCTACTTATGAGGTTAGAAATCTGATTATCAAGTAATTGATTTGCAGATATCTCTTATACGCGGGCGACCCTTTACCGGGCCGCCCGTTTTATGTTTCGGAAAAAGCGGACAAAATCTAACGTGGCGCGTAAGATGTCAGCAGTCTCTCACATGTGGCGGCGATTTCTTCGATGATTTCCTGGCAGCGGGACTCTGGTATTTTGATGTCTGTGCCGGCATTGATCAGGTCTGTCTTGGTGGGGAGGCCGTTGCCCATTACTGATGTCGCATGCTCGCCTCGGTAGCCTTCGCGACAGAGCGTCAGGTCGTATGCCGGACTTATGCGCCAGGCGCCGGCTTTGCAAATGAAACTGAAGTTTTTCGGATGGTCGTCCTTGTTTTCGGCTATGACATTGAAGACCATTCTTCTGAACTGCTGCTCGACCAGAGCAGGGTCTTGCGTCAGGAAGCCCGTCAGATGCAGCAGATTCCGGTAATCCATCGTAAGTTCATTCAATGACAGCCCAAGCAATGCGCCGGCAGTCGCTACATGAAGGCGTTTTCCGTCTCGGACGTCGAATCGTTTGGACGCAAAATATTTATTGTCAATGAGTTTGAATTCCGGGACTTCTATCCCGCAAGCAGCGGCCGCCACATTGTAATCGTACTCCATCTTGCCGAAATCAGCAGGATCATAAACGTGCCGGAACTTTACCAGCCACTCTCCTTCATCATCTTTTATCAGGCATTTTGGACGGCACCCACCGGAATTTCCGCTATTGAAGTATAAAACATCTTCATCCTTGTCCGACTTCTCCGACAGGACATTGAAAGCTAAATCTTGAAGCTCATCCAGTTCAGGCAACGCCTTGTCTTCGCCCACAAAAGTTTCAGGCAGGTAGGCCAATGCTCCCATACCGGATTCGCCCACGATGCTCAGCATCTGCACCGGGGTCAATGTCGAAGCGTCAATGCCTTGTTTCCGTAGAAGCCGGCTAAGCAGGTAGCGGCCGTATCCGTCCGGAATGCTGTCGTCAAATATTCCGAAATTGCCTGCAAATGAGTCTTTCTGTGCAATGAAAAGGTCCTGGCGCAGAGGTAATTCCAGTGGTGAGACGGAAAATCCGTCAGCCAGCCATTCTCTTGAATATTGAAATACGCAATGCCTGTTGTCGGGAGCCATTGCAAGTTCACCGACTTTGCGGCCTTCCATATATACGCTAAGTTTATTTATGATTTTCACGTTGACCTCTCTTTCTGTTTTTGTTGTTGTTGATGGTGTCGAGCTCCTTCATTGTGGTGAAGATGGCTTCGGACATGAGCTTTTTCATGTCGGATGAATAGCCCAGGGCCTTGGCTATGGCTACATAGGACGCCAGGGAAATCGTGTGGAGGCTTTCGAATTTCGCTATGGTGGAAACAGGGACGTCGGACCTCTCGCAAAGATATTTGCGGGTCCAGCCTTTTTCGAGACGACGTTTTTTCGCATTGGCCGCCATTACCTTCAAGATGTCGTCAATGCTCTCCGGGTTATATTCGTAATACATACAATGGTATCTGTTATCTGCAAAAATAGCAATAAAAATCAATATAGTAGTAATTATATCTAAAAATTGAATCTGTCGGCCGAAAAATGGTGGAGGCGGACGACATATTGCATATTTAACGATTTAGTTTGGTTATTTCGGGATACTTGGCTATATTTGTAGTTCCTATGCAAGGCAATATAAATATTAACAAGCAATAACATGAAACTCAAATCTTTATTTTTAGGTTCATTCGCATTGACAGCAATGCTTTTTGCGCAGAGCTGTGGCGATAAGGATGAGACACCATCAGGTGCTCCTTCAGTAGAGATTGCTCCGGCAGCTCTTACCTTCGACGCGACTTCTTCGACTCAGTCTGTAGAAGTTAAAGCTACACGTGACTGGAAAGCCACTCCTATGGCTGATTGGATTTCAGTAAATCCTGAGAAAGGTGCTCCTTCAAACGGTACCAAACTCGAAGTTACTGTCCTGAGCAACGACGGCGCAGACCGTACGGGCGTTGTGAAAGTGACTATCGGATTCGATTCCAAAGAGCTGAAAGTTTCACAGAAGGGTACAGGCGCGGCAACAGCAGCAGTCGTATATCACAATGATTTCGATAAAGAGCTTGCAGTGAAAGGTGAGTCTGGTTGGAAGACATACCTCGACTCTTTTAACGGTTGGAAGAATGAGACCGGTTCAGGTATCTCGACTGTGGAGTATGCTTTCAGCGGAATGTCTGCCAGAACTAATTCCACTGGTGCATCCGACAGCAAATATTCTGACTATTCGGGCTCCGGAAAGAACTATCTCTGGTTTGCAAAAGAGAATTATTTCCATGTGAAGAATATCACTCTTCCTGAAGGCAAGACTGATTATACGATTTCATTCGGTTCAGAAAGAAATCTGTATCAGGCTGCTGACAACACGTTTGTTCCTGAAGAGTTCCTGGTTTATGTCAGCAATGACGGCAGCAAGTGGGTTAAACTTGAGTATGCATTCCCTAACGGATTGAAAAACCGTCGTTGGGATCTCGCATCTTCTACCTTCACAGTTCCTTCAGGAACCAAGTCTCTCCACATCTACATCAAGGCGACACTTGCCAGTGCATATCTGATGGATGACCTCGACCTTAGCGTTGCTGCTTCTGCAGGTACCGCTATCGACTTCTCCAAGGGCATTGACCTCGGAACTGGCGGCAGCACAGGTGGCGGAGAAACTCCAGAGCCGGCAGGAAACACCATCGCTGCAGTTTGCGCAGCCGCAGCAGGCTCAGCCGCAGACCTCAAGGATGTTCTGGTTACAGGTGTTACCACCCAGAGCTATGTGATTACTGATGAGACAGGAAGTGTGCTTGTCTTTGTAAAAGCTGACCCTAAAGTTAAAGTAGGTGACAAGGTCAATGTTGCCGGCACGACAAGTGAGCACAACGGCCTTATTCAGATTGCTACCCCTACGACCACAGTGGTTTCCAGCAATAATACTGTAACATATCCTGCTCCACTTGAATTCACTGAGGCTAACTTGGCAGATACTCCTAAGAAAGTCACTTATGTCTCTTTCACCGGAAATGTCAAGAAGAATAACCAGTACTATAATATTTTCATCGGAAGTGTTACTAATAAAGATCTTTCTTTATCTTATTATCCTGGCAACATGGATGAGTTCGTGGACTGCGATATCAAAGTGAAAGGATGGTATGTCGGTGGTGGCAACCACTATCAGATAGTTGCAACTGAAGTAGAGAAAGTGGAATCAACAGGTCCTAAGTTCTCTGTAAGCACTACCGCTCTTACAGCAAAGGCTGGTGATACTTCTGCTTCTTTCGATGTAAAGGGCAATGTGAAGTGGACGGTTTCTTCTGACAATGCTGCTTATAAGGTATCTCCTGAATCAGGTGATGGCAATGGCTCTGTAACTGTATCATTTGCGGAGAACACGACTGATAAGGACGTGACTGTGAAACTTACTGTTTCTACGACAGAAGAGGTTGCTACCAAGTCTTATACTGTAGTTCTGACACATAGCGGAAAATCAGCTGCCGTAACGGGCAAATTTACGAGCAATGTGAAATGGACACTTGGAGCTAATTCGTATGATGGATCATCGAGCGGTAACAGCAAACAGTCGGCTGTGGTAAATGGAGAGGAAGTAAGCCAAGTTCTGAAATTGGGTAAAAAAGATGAGGTTGGTAAAGCTACTCTTACTCTTCCTGCCGGAACAACTAAGGTATCATTCTATGGCTTTAGTTGGAAAGGTACTAAAGCGACGTTAGTTGCTTCAGTTGGTGAAACCAAAGTTGCTTCTAAAGAGCTTACTGCTAATACGGGTGTTGCTGGTAACTCGCCATACAAAATTACTGTAAAGGATTCAGATCTTTTGACGATTGAACTTCCTTCTAAACTTGCAACTGATACTGATGTAGAGATTACTACAGCTGCGGCTGCAAGGGTTGTATTGTTCGCAATCAACGCGGAATAATAATAGGACTATACTTTTGGTATTAAAAGGGTGCCCGGAAAACCGGGTTGCCCTTTGTCCGTCTAAAACAACATTGTTTCAAGGGTGAAAAAATCATTGAAATATATAATGAAATGGGTGTTGGCACTGATGGTGTCAATGCCCATTGTTTCTTCCTGCGGCACTGACTCCGGTCAGTCGGGGCAGTCAAAAGTGTCATTGACCGTAAAGAGCGGCGAACTTGCGGAGTACAATGTGGGTGCAGCGAAGGGTGAGCAGTTCCTTGTGGTGGAGGCATCCGGAGAGTGGAACATCATTGTTACATCTGAGGTTTCCGGCGGTTCATGGCTCAAGGTGCATCCGTCATCAGGCACAGGAAGCCGCTCCAACGTGATTCTTGCATGGGAGGCCAATGGCTCTGAACAGTCCAGAACTGCGGTGCTGACACTGAAGGCGTCAGGAGCATCTGCGACATTGACATTGACACAGGCAGGCAAGAGCGAAACTCCTGAGCCGACGCCGGGGCCAAATCCAAACCCAAATCCTAATCCGGGACCGTCTGAGATCAAGGCAGGCTGGCTTGAGCTTCCGGCAATGCCGGAGGACAGCAAGTTCGGTTTCTTCTCGCACGATATGAAACTCGGAGACAAAAGGATAAGAAATTATTCTTTTGCTTGGGATTACACGAATCTTGTCGCTCCGTGGGTGGCCTATCCTCTTAATTCATCATTTACGGTCAAAAAAGTTGAAAGGACTGATGCTTGGGGCCTTGACCCTAAGCTTCCTCGAAATAAGCAACCTGTCCTTATCAAAGGGTTTAGGGATGGCAATGACGGCTGGAAAGCAAGAGGACATCAGTTGCCGTCAGCTGACAGGTTGTGCAGTTACGAAGCCAATTCACTTACCTTCTACGGAACCAACATGACGCCCCAGATTCACGAGGGCTTTAACAGTGGAATCTGGTCTAAACTGGAAGATAAAGTCCGTAGTTGGTCACGAAGCTCTGATACGCTTTATGTGGTAACAGGTTGTGTTACAGAGGGTAGTAAAAAGTATTGCAAGGACAATGACGGCAAGAAAGTGACCATCCCTACAGCATATTACAAGGCCGTGTTGAGATACAAGAAAAATTCCACAGTCGGTTATTCCGATTATATGGCATGTGCGGTATGGCTCAAGCATGAGGTCTATAGCAGCACGAGTGTGAGTAAGCAATATGCTATGTCCATTGACGAACTCGAGAAAAAAATCGGCATTGACCTTTTCGCAAATCTTCCTGCAGCGATCGGGGAGGATGCAGCGGCTAAAGTTGAGGCTGAGGACCCTGCTACAGTAAGCTGGTGGTGGTAACGTGATGGCACTAAAACACAAACATTGACAATGAAAAGAATAATTTACACAATCCTGGCTCTGCTGCTGATTTCCGTATCAGCGTATGCAGGCGGTCCGAAGCGTTATGTGCTCGGGTTCTACAATGTGGAGAATCTCTTCGACACATACCACGATGATGGAAAGAATGACTATGAGTTCCTTCCGGACGGCAAGAACAAGTGGACAGAGCCGAAATATGAAAAGAAACTTCACAATATCGCCACGGTCATCAAGGCTATGGCAGATGAGAATAAAGCTTTCCATACAGTGCTGGGACTCAGCGAGATAGAGAACCGTCACGTATTGGAGGACCTGGTCAGCCAGCCTGAAATCGAGGCGGCGAACTACCAGATTGTCCATTACGACGGCCCGGACAGACGAGGCGTCGATGTGGCGTTGCTGTATCGTCCGGAGCATTTCACGGTAGAAGAGAGCAAGTCCATTCCGTTTGACTTCAATTCCACGACCATCACATTCACTATGGACAAGGAAGGACAGGACTATTTCCGTACACGTGACATCCTGATGGTCAGGGGGTTGCTCGACGGTGAGATGTTCGCATTCTTCGTGGCCCATCTTCCTTCACGTATCGGCGGCAAGGGACAGGACCTCAGAAGCCGTGGCGCGGAAATCATCTACGAGCACTCACTGGAGTTGATGAAACAGTATCCTGGCATCAAGATTATGGTGATGGGTGACATGAATGACAACCCTACCGACGAAAGCATGGTAACATACATGCATGGCAAGGAGACCATCGCCGAAGTCGGCGAGCAGGACTTCTTCTCCCCGTTCTTGTCAATGCTCAAGGCAGGTTACGGCTCGCTCGCCTACAGAGGCACCTGGAACATCTATGACATCATCCTTGTAAACCAGGCGATGGCCAATGCTCCTAAGGGAACATTGAAAATCCAGCCTATCGTGAAGAAGAAATATTACGGACGTGTGTTCAGCCAGCCGTTCATGACACAGCAGGAGGGCCAGTACAAAGGCACGCCTTTCCGCACATTCTCGAACGGAACATTCATCGGCGGCTACAGCGACCACTACCCGACCTATATTGTCATTAGTAACAAGTAGTTACTTCGGTCGCTTCGGCACTTCGACAAGCTCGGTGACTGAAAGTGCAGTGACCGCAGAGGCTCGGTCACTGAGCTTGTCGAAGTGACCCTCCAAATGGATATAATAGTTAATATTCAATAAATATGAACAAAAGAATATTCCTTGCCGCATCGGCTCTGTTTCTGGCTCTGACTTTATCGGCCCAGAACTACACCGGTGGCGTGAAAGGTACGGTCGTCAGCCGCTTGAGCAAGGCGACCATTGACGGAGCGGATCTGATCCTGTATTCAGAAGGAAAGGAAGTCGCCCGTGTGAAGGCCGGACAGGACGGAACATTCCAGATCGGGAACCTGAAGGACGGAATGTACGACCTTGTCATCGAAAGCCCGGACTATCTCCAGTCCAGAGTGAACGTGACCGTCAACGACGGCTATGTCAAGAATATGTTCAACCTGTCCCTGACCCCGGTGACGAAGGTCGCCGAGGTGGACGACGCCAGTTTCTCCGAGTTCGACATGGACGATTCCGGCTACCAGGACAGCCCTACCATCCTTTTCGGCCAGAACGATGTGTTCAACAACATGGCCGGCTACAATTTCAGTTCCGTGCGCTTCCGTGTCCGCGGCTATTCCAGTGAGTCACAGGATGTCTATCTTGCTGGCGTGAGGATGAACGACGCGATCACGGGCTACACGCCGTACTCCCTCTGGAGCGGTCACAACGAGGCCACCAGAATCAAGGAGTCCGTGAACGGAGCCGAGGTCTCCGATTTCGGATTCGGCGGCTACAACGGCCTCACGAACATCATGCCGATGGCCTCTTCCGTCCGCACAGGCTGGAGAGGAAGCGTGCTGACCAACAGCGCTCTGTACAGGCTCCGCTTGATGCTGACCTACGCTTCCGGACAGTTGGACAACGGCTGGTCCTACGCTTTCAGCGCATCAGCGAGGCTTGGCGGAAATGATTGGATAAAGGGTGTTTTCTACCGCTCGTTCGGCTACTACGGAGCCGTGGAGAAGAGGTTCGGCGAGGAGCATAAGCTGGGATTCACATTCATGGCCGCCCCTGGCGAGCGTGGAGCGCAGAACGGTTCCACCCAGGAGGTCTACGATCTGATGGGCGACAACATGTACAACTCCAACTGGGGCTACTATAACGGCAAGGTGCGCAACGCCCGCGTCCGCAAGACCCACGAGCCGATCGCCATCCTCAAGTACGACTTCACTCCGGAGTCCCAGAAGTTCTCGGCCTCGGCCACAGTGCTTTACAGATTCGGCAAGAACGGCTACACGGCTCTTGACTGGTACGATGCCCCGGATCCTCGTCCTGACTACTACAGGAACCTTCCGAGCTATTTCTACATGGACAACACGGACTACAACCGTCGTAACTTCGCCAAGTACGCATGGGCGAAGGAGGCTTGGGAGACCGACCTCCCATCGACCACCCACATCAACTGGGATCGTCTCTATGCCGTGAACTCCTTGAATTCCACCGCCTCAGGTAACCGCTCGAAGTACGTGATCGAGGAGAGGCGTGTGGACCAGAACGACCTCAACTTCGCTGTCAACGCCAAGTGGAATCCTGTCAAGTTCCTGACAGTCAACGGAGGACTCTCCTACAAGTGGAACCGCACGGAGTACTACAAGATTCTGGACGACCTGCTCGGCGGAGACTACTATGTCAACATCGACCAGTTCGCCGAGAGGGATTTCGCCGCCTATCCGACGATGATCCAGAACGATCTGGACTACTATCTCAGGAACGGAGCCGCCCAGACCCTTGCCCAGGGTGACAAGTACGGCTACGACTACTATGCCCACGTCCGCCGCGCGGAGGCATGGGCTTCAGGACGTTTCACGTTCGGCGGCTTCGAGGCGACGGTGGCCGGAAGGCTCGGATATTCGAAATTCTGGAGGGAAGGTCTTTTAAGGAAGGGTCTTTTCCCGGGACTTGACGACAACGGCAACCCGTTCACCTACAATGGGGAAATCATCACCAAGTACGACCAGATCGACGGCAGGCCGATCACCTCGAAGGGAGAGTCCGACAAGAAGGACTTCCTGACGGGATCCGGAAAGATCAACCTCGGCTACTTCATCAGCGGAGGCCACAGGATCTACGCCGACGCAGCCTACATCACCGAGGCCCCGACATTCAACCAGGCGTTCATCTCCCCGAGGACGAGGAACACCGTGATGCCTGACCTCAAGACCATCAAGACATTGACGGCGGACATCAACTACGCCTACAGCAATTCCGGCTACGATGTTCGCGTCACCGGATTCTACACCTCTATCAAGGATCAGACGGACGTGATGAGCTTCTACGATGACTCGCAGAACTCGTTCACCAACTTCGCGATGTCCGGAATCGACGAGAGGCACGTCGGAGTCGAACTCGGCTTCAAGGTGCCGACTCCGGTGCCTAACCTTTCCCTTCAGGGAGTGTTCACCTACGGCCAGTACATCTACACCTCCAACCCTACGATGTACCAGACCTTCGACAACAGCGCTGAATATGTCGCCGGAACCTACGGAGTGACGATTCCTTACTGGAAGAGCCATCCTACCGTGGACGGAAAGACCGTGCAGCACTATGTGCCTAGTACCCCGCAGCTTGCGACCAGCCTTGGCCTCGCGTGGAACAAGAACTACTGGTTCATCGACGCGGATGTGGATTTCTTCGGGAACTCCTATCTGGACATGAACCCTCTCTATAGGACGGACATGGCCACAGCCGGGCCTGACGGTCAGGTGACCGCCCAGGAGATCGAGTACATGGCAGCGCAGGAGAAGTTCAAGAACTTCATGCTCGTGAACGCCAGCGTGGGCAAGTCCTGGTATATTCAGAGAAAGTACCAGCTCGGCTTCTCGATGCAGGTGAAGAACCTCCTGAACAACAGGGATGTACGCACCGGCGGCTACGAGCAGACCCGCCTTGTGGACAACACCGTCAGCAAGGAGAGATTCTACAGGTTTGATTCCAAGTACTTCTACATGAGCGGAATCAACTACAT
>ERZ779797.140-NODE-140-length-32860-cov-5.099954_pt1 | contig 32860 bp, 22 predicted proteins | sample MGYA00511886_ERZ779797 | MGnify/ENA primary metagenome ERZ779797 (study PRJEB29588, sample SAMEA2155055) | human gut metagenome | biome: human gut; feature: human-associated habitat; material: faeces | place: Denmark | collected 2008/2010 ... | reverse complement strand
ACCGCTCTTGCTTTCCGTCTGCTGAAAAAGCAGTGTGAAGACCAGAGAGGTAAGGAAATGGCTCGCAAGGTTATCGTAGCTGTTACAGATGCCAAGAAAGGTGCAGCCCGTACAACAGCCGACAAGGAAGGTTACAAATCATTCATCATTCCTGACAATGTAGGCGGACGTTTCTCTGTATTGACTCCGGTAGGCTTGCTTCCTATTGCAGTAGCAGGAATCGACATTGACCAGCTGGTTGCCGGTGCTTGCGAAATGGAAAAAGTTTGTGCCAACGAAAACATGTACGAAAACCCGGCTGCTTTGTATGCTGCTACTCGTAACGAACTGTATCAGAGCGGAAAGAAAATTGAAATCTTAGTAAACTTCCAGCCGAAACTTCACTACTTCATGGAATGGTGGAAACAGCTGTACGGTGAATCTGAAGGTAAAGACCTGAAAGGTATCTATCCGAGCTCTGTAGACTTCTCTACTGACCTGCACTCTATGGGACAGTGGATTCAGCAGGGTGAACGCAGCATCTTCGAAACTGTAGTTTCTGTAGAAACTCCAAGCCACGAACTTCACTTCCCGAGCGATGAAGAAAACCTGGATGGACTGAACTTCCTGGCAGGCAAACGCATCGACGAAGTAAACAAGATGGCCGAACTCGGTACACAGCTTGCACACGTAGACGGTGGAGTTCCTAACCTGCGTGTAAGCGTTCCTTCATTGAACGAATACTACCTGGGACAGCTTATCTATTTCTTCGAAAAGGCTTGCGGAATCAGCGGATACCTGCTCGAAGTAAATCCGTTCAACCAGCCGGGCGTAGAAGCTTACAAGAAAAACATGTTTGCTCTTCTGAACAAGCCAGGATACGAAAAAGAATCTGAAGCAATCCGGGCTCGTCTGAAAAAATAAATAAACGAGAGTCTATCACTCCGTTTTTAATTGACAGGCACGAATTACATGAAAAGCACTCTTTCTTCTACAAGGAAAGTGCATTCATGTAATGCGTGCCTGAATATTATAAACCATATCATCATGTTCCAACAAGAAATCAACCAATATCTTACCACCCATCATTATACACGCATCGACTTAAAGGCTGTATTGTTCGATATGGACGGGGTATTGTTCGACTCCATGAAGAATCATGCCACCGCCTGGCATGAGGCAATGAAGCAATACGGAATGAGCCTGAGCAGAGAGGAAGCCTACCTCCACGAAGGACGTACCGGTGCGGCAACCATCAACATCGTCAGCCAGCGAGAAAGAGGCTATGAAGCCGATGAGGAAGAAATCAAACGAATCTACCAGACCAAGAGCGATATATTCAACCAGTTGCCTAAAGCCGACCCTATGCCCGGTGCATTCGAGGTCCTGAAAAAGATAAAAGCTGCCGAACTGATTCCAATGGTTGTAACCGGCTCCGGACAACTCTCTTTATTGGACAAGTTGAACCACTACTTTCCGAACATCTTCCAGCGAGAACTGATGGTAACCGCTTTTGATGTAAAATATGGAAAGCCCAATCCTGAACCTTACCTGATGGCTTTGCAGAAAGCCGGCATACAAGCCAACGAAGCGGTAGTCATTGAGAATGCGCCGTTAGGAGTCAGAGCTGGAGTAGCTGCCGGTATCTTCACCATTGCACTGAACACCGGCCCGCTTCCAGACGACGTGCTTCTGCAAGAAGGTGCCAACATTTTGTTCCCCTCCATGGCCTCCTTCAACGAAAACTGGGAGACATGTCGTCAAAGTTTACAAGATACATCCCTATAAAGAAAAATCCCCGGAAAACCGAAGTACGACTTCACTTTCCGGGGATTTTTTATCTCAACTAAAGTTCTTTATTCCAATGCAAACAACTTGCTTCTTGACAACAGAGAAGCTCCGATGACATTTGCCTTTTCTTTCAGTTCCGACAATACAATATCCGAATCCTTATACATTAAATTCAGCGTATATTTACGGACTGCTGAAATAACCGGCGGCAACAAATACTCTCCTACCTTCGAGAATTCCCCTCCAATAATTACCTGTTCCGGATTGAACACATTAATCAGGTCACCAATGTGACGTCCCAGTTTCGCGCCAATCTCTTCTACCAGCTCAATGGCCAGCACATCTTCACGACGAACAGCAGAAATAATATCTGCTAAAGTTATTTCATCGATGGATTTCTCTTTCAGCAACACAGAGTTTTCTCCCTGACGCAAACGGGCAATAAACTTCCGATACAAAGCCGAGCAGGATACCTCTGTTTCAATACAGCCTTTCTTTCCGCAATAACAGATCTGCTGGTTATCATATCCGTAATTATGCCCAAACTCACCCGCAAAACCAGACATTCCCGAATACAGTTTACCGTCAATGATGATAGCAAGTCCCAACCCCCAGTTTACATTCACATAAATCAGGTTCTTCGGACATTTCTCCGAGCGCATGATATATTCTCCGTATGCCATTGCACGGCTATCGTTATCAATGCACACATTAATACCCAATCTTTCGGAGAACATCTCTGCCAAAGGTTTCTCACCAAAAGTCAGATGTGTATAGCTGCAGCCTGTTTCCGGATTTACTCGTCCGGTCATACCAATACAGATATTCAGAATCTTTGATTTGTCGCACGGAAGTTCATCGATAAATGTTTCTATTTCCTGACAGATATGTTCCAAACATTCCGGTGTGTTTTCCAGCTTGAACGGAATTTCCATCTTGGTCTGAAGCACATCCCCCTTAAAGTTGATTGCCCCCAGGCTTAACGACTGCACCGCCATCGCTACCCCGATAAAATAGGCAGAATCCGCATTCAGTCCATACAAACTTGGATGACGACCTCCACTGGTTTCCAGTTTTCCACAATCGTTCACATATCCCTCCTTGCACATTTCATCCACAAACTTTGTCACGGTAGGCACACTTAGTCCCATCGATTTAGACAAATCTGTGATTGTAGTGCTTCCCGCATAAATCAGGTGCGTAATGATACGCTGCTTTACCAATGCACTTTTTACGCCTTTCTGTATATTCTTCAATAGAGTCTGACCCATATTTGTTATTTTTTATAGAAACATTTACAAATGTAGAATTTTTCTTTAAAAACTCATGCATAAAAAAACTATTTTTTTATTTGCCTTTCTGAGTAAGCTTTGATATATTTGCATGGGGTAAGAAAATTCTTATCACAAAGGAGAAAGAAACAAGTTAATTTAATTTCAATATTCAAAATTCTAACCACCATGAGATTAATCATTGAACCCGATTACAGTTCTCTGTCCAACTGGGCAGCAAACTATGTTGCAAAAAAAATCAACGCAGCTAATCCTACTAAAGAAAAACCGTTTGTATTAGGACTTCCCACAGGTTCATCTCCTCTGGGTATGTATAAGGCCCTGATTGAATTAAACAAGAAGGGAGTGGTATCATTCAAGAATGTAGTGACTTTCAATATGGACGAATACGTAGGCTTGCCGGAATCTCATCCTGAAAGCTACCATTCATTCATGTTCAATAACTTCTTTAATCATATTGACATCTGCAAGGAAAACATTCACATCCTGAACGGTAACGCAGCCGACCTGGAAGCTGAATGTGCCAATTATGAAAAAGAAATTGAAAAGTTCGGCGGCATCGACCTGTTCTTAGGAGGTATCGGTCCTGACGGTCACATTGCTTTCAACGAACCGGGCTCTTCACTGACTTCACGCACACGTGTGAAAACACTGACGACTGATACCATCATCGCTAACTCACGTTTCTTCGACAACGACGTGAACAAAGTGCCTAAGACAGCATTGACCGTAGGTGTGGGTACTGTACTTTCTGCTAAAGAAGTGCTGATTATCTGTAACGGACACAACAAGGCACGTGCGTTGCAGCATGCAGTAGAAGGCGGCATCACACAGATGTGGACTATCAGCGCATTGCAGATGCACCAGCACGGTATCATCGTATGTGATGAAGCTGCTACTGACGAACTGAAAGTCGGCACCTACAAGTACTTCAAAGATATTGAAAAGAACAACCTCTAATTCGCTGAATCATGAGAACCAATCTTAGCTCTCAAATTTCACTGAATCGCGTTTCCCCACGTTACTATCGTCCGGGAAACGCAGTAGAACGTTCTGTCCTGACACGACTGGAAAAAATCCCGACCAACATCTTCGAAACAAGCGAAGAAGGTGTGGTACAGATTGCCAATGAAATCGTCGCAAAGATACAAGACAGACAGCGTGAAGGAAAATTCTGTACCATTGCCATAGGCACAGGCGCTTCCCTGCGTCCGCTGTTCACCGAACTGATTCGGAAACACAAGGATGAAGGCGTAAGTTTCCGTAACGTGGTATTCTTCAACCTGTATGAATATTATCCGCTGACCGAAGGTGCTGGAAGCAGTTTCAGCCACCTGAACAAGCTTTTCCTTTCACAGATAGACATTGACCGCCAGAATATCTTTACAATGGACGGTAGCATCCCTCAGGAAGCCATCATCGAACACTGCCGTTTGTACGAACAGCGTATACAGACCTTTGGAGGTCTTGATATGGTTATCATGGGAATCGGACGTGAAGGAAACATCGGTATGAACGAACCTGGTTCACATGCCAGCTCTACTACCCGCCTGATTTTGATTGATGCAACTTCTCGTTCTGAAGCTGCACATAATATCGGTGTAGACAATCTTCCTCCCTGCTCCATCACCATGGGTATCAATACCATTATGGGAGCCAGAAAAGTTTATATGCTGGCCTGGGGTGAAGACAAAGCTGACATCATCCGAAGTGCAGTGGAAGACAAGGTAAGTGATACACTGCCGGCATCTTACCTGCAGCTTCATGCCAACACTTCTGTTTGCGTAGACTTGGCTGCGGCAGCTCATCTGACTCGTATTCAGCGTCCATGGCTGGTAACCAGCTGCGAATGGAACGACAAACTGGTAAGAAGTGCCATCGTATGGTTGTGTACTACACTGAACAAGCCTATTCTGAAACTGACCAACAAGGACTATAATGAAAACGGCTTGAGCGAACTGCTGGCTCTTTACGGCTCTGCCTACAATGCCAACATCAAGGTATTCAACGACCTGCAGCACACCATTACCGGATGGCCGGGTGGTAAACCGAATGCCGACGACACCTATCGTCCGGAACGTGCCAAACCGTTCCCGAAACGTGTGGTGGTATTTTCTCCGCATCCGGATGACGATGTAATCTCCATGGGAGGTACATTGCGCCGTCTCGTTCAGCAGGGACATGAAGTACACGTGGCTTACGAAACTTCCGGAAACATTGCCGTAGGCGATGAAGAAGTAGTACGCTTCATGCATTTCATCAACGGCTTTAACCAGTTGTTCGAAAATAGTGAGGACAAGGTTATCAGCGACAAATATGCTGAAATCAAACAGTTCTTCTCTACCAAGAAAGAAGGCGACATGGATACACGCGACATCCTGACCATCAAAGGTCTGATTCGTCGTGGTGAAGCTCGTACCGCTTGTACGTTCAACCGTATTCCGCTCAGCCGCTGTCACTTCCTTGACCTTCCGTTCTATGAAACTGGAAAGATTGAAAAGAACCCGATCAGCGAGGCCGACGTAGAAATCGTGCTCAACCTGCTCCGCGAAGTGAAACCTCATCAGATTTACGTAGCCGGCGACCTGGCCGATCCGCACGGTACTCACCGCGTATGTACGGACGCTGTTTTTGCCGCTATCGACGAAGAAAAGAATGCCGGTGCGGAATGGCTGAACGACTGCCGCATCTGGATGTACCGTGGCGCATGGGCAGAATGGGAAATCGAAAACACCGAAATGGCCGTACCTTTGAGTCCGGAAGAACTTCGTGCAAAACGTAACTCTATCCTGAAACACCAGTCTCAGATGGAAAGCGCACCGTTCCTGGGCAATGACGAACGTCTGTTCTGGCAAAGAAGTGAAGACCGCAACCGTGGAACCGCTTCACTTTACGACCAATTAGGTCTGGCTTGCTATGAAGCTATGGAAGCATTTGTAGAATATAAACCTATTTAAGTGCATATCACATTTTAAGCCAAAAGACACAGAAACGCAGAAGTTCACCCCGAAAGGAAGAACTTCTCGTTTCCGTGTCTTTTTTATTTCTGTATTTACCAAATCTTTTTACCTGCATGAAAAAACTACTCATTCCCGCATTTGCATTTTGGCTCAGTTGCCTCTTCCCCTCGTGTACCTCGACTTCTCCCAACCATTTTCTGAAAGAGGCCGACTACCGTAACAAAGTGGAAGCTGATTTCGGACAGAAGAAGGAGATTCTCAACCGAGGAAATCTTTTTGACATCTTCAATGAAGACATGTCGCTGGAGGAACGGGAAGCCATGATGTTCCTGTATGCCTACATGACTCCGGGCGATATTTCGGATTACTCCGGAGAGTTCTATCTGAAAAATGTACGTCTGGCACTTCAGAACCGAAAAGAAACTTCATGGGGAGCCGGAATTCCCGACATGATATTTCGTCACTTTGTACTCCCTGTCAGAGTGAACAACGAAAACCTGGATAATGCACGCGAAGTGTTCCGCCAGGAACTGATGCCTCGTGTGGAAAAACTGTCCATGTACGATGCCGTGCTGGAAGTAAACCACTGGTGTCATGAAAAAGTAATCTATACCCCGACCGACATCCGTACCAGTGCCCCGATGGCTACTGTGAAAACGGCTTACGGACGTTGTGGTGAAGAATCGACCTTCCTGGTAGCCGCTCTCCGTGCCGTAGGTATCCCTGCCCGTCAGGTGTACACTCCGCGCTGGGCGCATACTGACGACAACCATGCCTGGGTAGAAGCCTGGGTGGACGGCAAATGGTACTTCCTCGGTGCCTGCGAACCGGAACCGGTACTGAACCTAGGATGGTTCAACGCTCCTGCCAGCAGAGGTATGCTGATGCACACCAAAGTATTCGGTGCATACGACGGACCAGAAGAAGTGATGAAAACCACTGCCAACTATACGGAAATCAACATCATCGACAACTACGGACAGAGTGCCCCCGTCACTGTTACAGTGGTGGACGCTCAGGGTAAGGCCGTAGAAGGTGCACACGTAGAGTTCAAGATTTACAATTACGCTGAATTCTTCACCGTAGCCAACAAAACGACCGACGCACAAGGAAAAGCATCGCTTTCTGCCGGATTGGGCGACATGGTAGTCTACGCTTCGGCCAATGACCACTTCGGCTTGCAGAAAGTTTCTTTCGGAAAAGATAAAGAAGTCACATTGACGCTTTCTCACCGTCCGGGAGATGTATTTACCGATACCTTGCACATTGTGCCACCGGCTGAAAAAGCCAACTTCCCGGAAGTGACCGATGCACAGCGTAAGGAAAACACCCTGCGTATGGCTCAGGAAGATTCTATCCGCAATGCCTACGTAGCCAGCTTCCCGACCGAAGAAAAGGCCAAAGCTTTTGCAGAAGGACTGAAACTGGATGTGAACCAGACAAGCACATACATTCTGAAATCCAGAGGAAACCATGCGGACATCATGCAATTCCTGTCGAATGCCGCAGAAAAGGGACAGGGTGCCCGTGCATTGGAATTGCTCAGCACACTGGCTGATAAAGACCTGCGCGACACACCTTGCAGTATCCTGGAAGACCATTTGTATGCTACCGATGCGAAAGCTGACGTAAAAGAAGTGCTTGCACCGCGTATTGCGACTGAAATGCTGACTCCTTACCGTACCTACCTGCAGAAAGCCTTGTCTGCCGAACTGGCCGCACAAATCAAAGCCGACCCACAGGTGCTCGTGAAATGGTGTAAGGACAGCCTGTCTATCCGCAACGACCTGAGTACGATATTCACCATTACCTCACCCGAAGGCGTATGGCGCAGCCGTGTGACCGACTCACAGTCCAGAGACATTTTCTTTGTTGCAGCTGCCCGTAGCTTAGGTATCCCTGCCTGGAAGGATGAAGTAAACGGTAACATCTGCTACCGCCTCAACGGAAAACCGGTATTGGTGGACTTTGAAAGTTCGGAAGGTGGAAGTCTGTCGGAAGGTGTATTGAAAGCTACTTACCAGCCTATTCCTCGACTGGACAATCCGAAATACTACACACACTTCACCCTGTCGAAGTATGACAACGGCACATTCCAGTTGCAGAACCATCCGGAAGATGCCAGCTGGGCTTCTCTGCTGAAAAACGGAAGCAGCATGTCGACCGGTTATTATATGATGGTAACGGGTAGCCGTATGGCCAACGGAGGTGTATTGAGCCAGATTTCATTCTTCTCTGTCGACAAAGGAAAAACCACGGTGACTCCTCTCTGCATGCGCAACAATACGGAAGAAGTACGTGTCATCGGCAGCTTCAATTCCGAAGCACTCTACACCCGTCCGGGCACAGACGAACAAGTATCTGTACTCAACACTACCGGAAGAGGATATTACATTGTCGGCGTATTGGGCGTAGGTCAGGAACCGACCAACCATGCCCTGAAAGACATCGAAGTAAAGAAAGCGGAATTTGAGAAATGGGGACGTACGATTGTACTGCTCTTCACAGACGAAGCAGCTTACAAGAAATTCGACCGCAAGGAATTCCCCAACCTTCCGTCGAACGTAGTGTTCGGTATAGACAAGGACGGAAGCATTCTGAAAATGATTGCTGAAAATATGAAGCTGGGCAGCAAACCCACCCTGCCGGTGATTATCCTAGGCGATACGTTCAACCGTGTAGTCTTCGAATCACACGGATACACCATCGGCATGGGCGAGCAACTGCTCCATGTTATCCACGGACTGTAAGCGCCTCAATGGTGCGACGCACCTTTTCGGGAGTCGTGACCGGATGAGCATATTCATCCATATCCGTACCTCCCATCGACAAAGCCGGATTGCGAAGAAGCATCCGGCTTTCTTTTTGTTCGCGCGCCGAAAAATGGAACTCACCGGCTCCCGTCACACGAGCCAGTTCCGCAATGTTATGTTCGTTCACTCCGCAGCCTGGCATGATGATAATGCGGTCGCCCGCCTGCTTCACCAGTTCAGCCAGCAAGGGTGCCCCTTCCATAGCCGTAGGCATCTGGCCGGAAGTCAGCACACGGTTCACGCCCATGCCTATCAGTTCTTCAAGTGCCTCACGGGGTGACTTGACATAATCAAACGCACGGTGGAAAGTCACCGAAAGTCCTTTGGAAGCTTCCATCAGACGCTGCATGGCCGGCTTGTCCAGCTCGCCTTCCGGTGTAAGGCAACCGAACACCACTCCATCGGCTCCCGCCTGACGGGCAGCCCGAATATCTTCTTCCATAATCTCCAGTTCAGAAGGCGTGTACAGAAAATCTCCTCCACGCGGACGGATAATGACATGCAGACGGATGTCAATCAACTTACGGGCCACTTTTATCTCACCCAACGACGGAGTAGTTCCACCTTCCGGCATGCCGGCACACAATTCTACCCGATGAGCACCTCCCTGCTGGGCAGCCACGCAACTCTCTGCAGAGTTCGCACAAATTTCAAACATGTAGTTTTTCATCTCTCAGTCAACTTTAAACAGTGATTTTTTTCACCCTCAGAAAAGGCCTTTGCATTTAGCGGAAAACGCTTTGACGCTTCAATCAAAACGCAAGTGCGTTTTACTTAAAACACAAGTGCGTTTTACATGAAACGCAAGTACGTTTTATATCAAACGCAAAGGCGTTTTAGCACAAACGTAGGAGCGTTTTTTCCGAAAGTACAAATCGCGATGTCCGAAGGCTGGTATCTATAAACAAAAAAGCTTATTAAACCGTTCTTTTTCAGTCTAATAAGCTTTATGTACGCCCGTGGGGAGTCGAACCCCAATCGAAGGAACCGGAATCCTTTATTCTATCCATTGAACTACGGGCGCAAATATCAATAAGCACACTTTCCAACGTCCTTTTTAGAGAAAGGATATTTCGAAAGCGTGACAAAAATACAATTATTCAGTCTTTTCTCCTAATTTTTTCCTGAAAAAATAGGGAGTGAAAACTAAAATAGTTGTACCCTTACACACCAATACGACCTCACGCATCAGAACTGGAAGTAGATAAACGGCTGAATATCGCTGCTTTTCACCTGAATAACCAGATAAATCAATGCAATCATTATCAGTGCCTGGGCTATGAGCGGCATGCGTACCATGCCCCGGCTGCACGCATTCTGCCAGCTGTCGGGACAGAAATGAAGCAAGAAGCCTACTCCCATCAGTGCAAATACCTTCCAGTAGCCCGTCAGGAGCTGCTCCAGCAATTCCGGATGAAAGGCTGTAAATATCTGGCGAATCATAGTCACCGAAGCTTCGAACGTGGAATTCCGGAAGAATATCCAACAGAAACACACAAAATGGAAGGTCAGCACCACGGCAAAGAATTTACGTATTCCCCGGCTGCGATATTGCTTGGGCCGGCCCAACAGGTTACGGAAGAACTTATGCAAGGCCAGTGCCACTCCGTGCAATCCGCCCCACACCACAAAGTTCCACGAAGCACCGTGCCACAAACCACCTAAAAGCATGGTCAGTATCAGGTTGATGTAGGTACGGATTTTTCCCTTTCGGTTACCGCCCAGGGAGATATAAAGATAGTCGCGCAACCAGGACGACAGGGAAATGTGCCAGCGATGCCAGAAGTCGGTCACACTGTCCGACTTATAAGGGGAATCGAAGTTGAGTGGGAAACGGAATCCCAGCAACAAAGCAATACCGATGGCCATGTCACTGTAACCCGAGAAATCACAGTATATCTGCAAGGCATATCCGTAGACACCAAACAGGTTTTCCAGTCCGGAATACAATCCCGGATTATCGAATATACGTTCTACAAAGTTCACGCTGATATAGTCTGAAATCACCGCTTTCTTGAACAAGCCGCTTACAATGAAAAAGATGCCTTGTCCGAACATCTCAGACGATACAAATAAGGGCTGACGGATTTGCGGGATAAAATCGCGTGCACGGACGATAGGTCCTGCCACCAACTGCGGAAAGAAGGACACATAAAACGCATAATCCAGTAAGTTTGTCAGCGGTTTCAGGTCACGACGGTACACGTCGATAGTATAACTCAGCGACTGGAAGGTAAAGAAAGAAATTCCCACCGGAAGGAATATGTCCAGCGGCTCGAACTGCCCGTGCCACAACGGAGCCAGCATCTCATAAAAGAAATTGGTGTACTTGAAATAACAAAGCAATCCGAGATTGATACACAAACTGCATACCACCAGCAGCTTCCGTTTCCAAGGCTGTACAGTCTGCTCCATCCTGCGAGCTAACAGAAAGTCGGACACCGTGACAATACCCAGTAGAAAGAAATAAAACCCGCTGCTCTTATAATAGAAATAATAAGAAAACAAGGTAACAAACAGCAGACGTGCCGTAGTCTTTTTCTGCAAAATCAGGTAAATCAGGCTGAATCCGAGAAAAAGCAGCAAGAAGAAGCCACTGTTGAAAATCATCGGTTGCGACGCATCGTACGTCAGCACATCCTTAAGTCTGTCCCAGTCAATTCCAAGTTCCGTCCAGTTGAGTTTCCACATAATTGTTGTATGATTTGATAATCGCTTCGTGTAATAATAATCCCTGTAAAATATATCCGTCCTGTGTAAAATGAATCTTGTCGCGCTGGAAATAGTTTCCGTTACTCCAGTTCAGACAAGCATAACGTTCACCTCCTACCACATGATACATATCCCATATAGCGAGTTTCCGCGAAGCCGCATAATCCAGTTCTGTCTTTACCACTAATTTCGTGCGAGGATTGATTACTCTTGCGCCCCGTCGGCCATTACGGACATACGCTCCGGGAGGAGTAGTCAGCAGATACACCGCCTGCGGACATCCTTTCTTTAATTCTTCCAACAGGTTATCCATCTGTGCCAGATGCTCCGCCGAAGAATAACGGCGGCCATGCGCTTCATTGGTGCCGAACGAAAGAATAACCAGGTCCGGATTCAGTTCGATAATCTGACGAATATTCTCAGGTGTAGTAAAAGAAGCACAAGTCACTCCGTTTACTCCTACTATGTGATACACAATTCCTGCGGCCCCCGTTTCCTGCGCCAGTCCCGAAGTACGGTAACTCACCTGCATATCGAGCACGGCCTCCCGTCCGAAATCGTCTTCCAGCTGACGCCGTACAATATAAGGATACACATGCCCCCGCACATGAGAATCGCCAATGTGCACGATACGTAACGGACGGTCGAGCACAGAAAGCTTCTGCCAGAAAGGCTCCAGTTCATGCGTAGGGTCTGTAATCGTATTTTCAGTTGTTCCCTTAAATCCGGCAGGCATCGGATTGCTGACTTCCACAAAGCGCATCAGCTGCTGCATGGCCTCGCTGTCGGACACATGACCGGAATGACGGTCCGGACGCGACTTCTCCGGCAATGCATCCTGCGCTAAAAGCGGCAATGCCCCCAAAAGGAACCCGAAGAGTATCCCCCAAAAACGTATCTCACTCCATTTCATAAGCTTTTCGTTTTTCGTACTGTTCCTTGCCGTACATCAACGTTTCAAACAAAAGTCCGGCAATGTGCTTTCCTCCCCTGAAATTGATGTGAGTATAATCATAATTGGCCATCTGAGGCTTGTGGTTCACCATCTCTACCATACTACCTTCGCCTCCCATGGCTTCGAACATATTCCAGAATGCCACACCCGTTTCGGCCGCAAGTGCCTGCTGGTAACGAATCAGACGCTTCACACCCGGCATGGTACGCAATTCGCCGTTTTCATCCTTGTTTTCTCTATCTCCCACCCCGACAATCAGGACAGAAGCCTCTGGAAAGGCCGTCTTCAAACGTTCCACTATCGGTTTCATCGCGTCCTTGTAATAGGTATAGTTCATCACCTCATCCGAAGCCACATTCAGCCCGTACTGCAACACAATCAAATCGTATGTACGCAGACGGTTATACTGACGAAGTATCGACATCGGAATATTACCCAACTGCTGTCCGCTGCTTCCGCGCGTACTGAAATTATCGACTACCACACCTTGACGCGGATCCATCGTCACGGCATAGAACAAAGCTGCAGAGTCCAGCTGCTCCACTTTCCAGCGCACAGAGCCGATACGTCCGTTCACAGACACAGACTGCAACTCTTCTTTTCCACCCACAGAAAATGGCTGTGCCTCTCCTCCATTGACAGATGCAGCCAACCGCAAAGAATCGGAAGTCAGGAAATAACAGGTAGACACTTCGCAAGTGTCAATATGCGACAAGAAGCGTTTCTCACCTTTCAGGCTAACATAAGCTCCCGAAGAAGGAATAAAATAATGATTGGAAATGTCCTGACGGGAACGGTCAAAATAGGTGGAATCTGTAATGGAGTGACTGCCCCATCCACCAAACGAATGGTGTACCGTAGGACGGAAACCGGCTATTTTCGTTGTGATGGGCACATATCCCACCCCACATCCGCCAAAACGCTTCTGCAACATTTCACGTAAGTCACCGGTCAGGATGTCGGCCTCAATAAATGAGTCCCCGAAATAGGCAATACGTACCGGGCGGTCCAAAGAAGACACCTTTCCCAAAGCTTCATAGAAATACTCCATTCCACGCCCCGCAGAATCGGCATATTCTTCAATGCAGACCATTCCACTCTTGCAGGTATCCACAAAAGCGGGCTTTACGGGAAGCGGCAACACCAAGGTATCAGAATCCATAGGTTCTGCTATTTCCTTCTTTATACGAATGTCTGAAAGCAAATCAACCCTTCTCAAAGGTTCGCCACGAAAAGAAACAGACGGCAAAAAATGCATGGCAAACAGACCTGCCACCACCAGAAGGGTGAACAGAAAAGTGTATAACAATTTATTCTTCATGAACTTTCCTCTAAAACTGGGTGCAAAGATAGCGAAAGGTGAGAGCAATACCAAGCCAAAAGCTTGCTTTTGAGCGCAAGTATTGCCGAACCGCATCCTATCTTCGATGCGGTCAAAGGCAGAAGAGTTTAAGTACAAAGATTATCTGGTATGTTTCTCTCGAATATTCTTCAAGAAATCATCGACCATGCGGTAACCTTTTTCCGTGGTAATCCCCCGCATGTGTAAAATAGTGATTTCACTATAGATTTCGGCCAGCGGATAATGGTCGGTAATGTCTGAATAAATCAACAAGTCCATCTGCATGGCCATGGCCTGGTTAATAATCTGGAAATTGATGTCGCTGCGAAAAATACCTTGCTCTACCCCCTTTTGAAAATAGGCCAGTGCATCAGCATCTCCCCTGCGACGGTCATCATGTATATAGTCCAACACCTTGGAATACTTGCGCAAGTCACGAAAGAACAGAGGGTTTACCGAACACAACTCATTGAACTTACGCTCATAAAATGTAAGGATTACTTCCAGCACATTATTCGCGCTGGAAGCAATCTCTTGCATATACTCATTCATACAATGACGATAAAAACGGAAAACTTCCAGCAGAAGTTCTTCTTTATCTCCAAACAGTTCATAAAGCGTACGCTTGGATATAGAAAGCGAACTTGCTATATCGTCCATGTGGACAGCCTTAATCCCCAAAGTCATAAAAGATTTGGAAGCTGTTTCCACCACACGCAACTTTAACTCTTCACGGTCGTTTTCCTTTCTTCGCCCTGCCATTATCTACATCAATGAATAATTCCTAATTTTGAAGTTTCCACAAACTGGATAATGTTTTCAATTTCCGGTCCGTTAGGAATCTGTTCACGAATACGTCCCAATGCATCATGCAATGAAGTATTTGCCTTATAAAGGATACGGTATGCCTGTGCAATGTGTTTGATAATGGTTTCAGAAAAACCGGTATGCTCCAGCACCTTTGTATTGATGCTATAGAATGCAATCGGTTCATGGGCTGCTACAATATATGGAGGAATGTCCTTGATGAAACGGCATCCGCCTTGCACTACTGAGTAGCTTCCCAGACGTGTATTTCCCTGCATCAACACATTGGAAGTAAGGATAGCATTGTCATAGATAATACAGTTGCCCGAAACCTGTGAACCGTTACCGATAATGCAACGGTTACCCACTTCCACGTCATGAGAAAGACGGGCTCCACTCATGATGAAGTTGCCATCACCTACTTTCGTAGCATGTGAAGCATGTGTACCGCGAATAATCACGGCATTTTCACGAATCACATTATTATTGCCGATAATAGCCAGTGTTTCTTCACCAGTAAAGGCAAAATCCTGGGGTACTGCTGCCACAACAGCTCCCTGATAAACTGTATTTCCATTTCCCATACGTGTGCCGCTCATCAGACTGGCATAGGGCATAATCACGTTGTCATCGCCTATCTCTACATTCTTGTCGATATAGGCAAATGGATGAACCGTCACGTTCTTACCCAATTTGGCTGACGGATCTACATAAGCTAAAGGACTTATCATAGTTTTCTCATTTTAAGGTTAATCAATTTCTTCCTCCTCCCAACGCACTGTACAAGTTGATGACAGCTTGCATACGCTGGAAATTATCAGCTACCTCTGACAACTGCGCACTCAGCAGATTCTGCTGTGCGGTCAGGATTTCCAGATAAGTGGCATCTCCGCTCTGGAACAAGGCCTTGGTATAAGTCACTGCCTTATCCAACTGTTCTACCTGTCCACGGTCTTCCACCAGTTTCTTATTCTGCGTATCGAACAGATACAAAGCATCGCTCACTTCCTTTCCTGCTTCCAGAATAGTCTGCTGATAATTCATCTGAGCAATCTTTTCTTCTGCCTTTGAAACCTTCAGGTTGGCAATCAGCTTACCGTTATTGAAAATAGGCTGAGCCAATGAAGCCAAAGCCTGCAGCATAAATTCACCCGGATTAGAAACTTGAATACCTGATCCGTTTGTCCATCCTGCCATACCTGTAATGTTCAAGCCCGGATAGAAAGCTGCACGTGCGGAATTAGTTGTATAATAAGCAGCCGCAAGCGTCATTTCAGCCATCTTTACGTCCGGACGGTTTTCCAATAACTGCATCGGTACACCCGCTGCCAGTTCTTCCGGCATAATCTGTTCATCCAATGTACTGCGTTCGATGGTTTGAGGAGCCTTAGCCAATAGTACAGCAAGTGAATTTTCTGTTTCACGCACCTGACGTTTCAAATCCATCAATGAAGCCTCTACCTGATGACTGGCAGCACGCATCTGTGCTACAGCAGCTTCGGTTGTCATACCGGCAATTTTCATGGCTTCCATTACTCGTACGTTTTCTTTATAGATAGCAGCCGTTTCGGTCGTAATTTCTACCTGACGGTCGAGCATCAGCAAAGAATAGTACACGTTAGCTATACCACAAATAATCTGTGAACGTACAGCCTGTTCTGCATACTGACTCTGTTCGTAGGCAACTTTCTGACCACGTTTGGTGTTCAGAATCTTTCCGAACAAGTCAATTTCCCAACTGGCTGCAACCGGAAGCTGGTATGCCTTTACATAGTTTCCACCTCCCATACTGGTCGTAGTACCTTGTGGAGCCAGATTAATGGAAGGCAAATAAGACAATTTGGCGGCAGTCAGCATTACTTTCGCTTCCTGTACACGGAGAGCGGCAGCCTGCATATCTACATTGTTAGCCAGTCCTTCTTCAATCAGTGCCTGCAACTTGGCATCGCGGAACACCTCCCGCCAAGGCAAGTTTCCCATGTTCGCCGTATCGGAAACAGCCAACGTATCCGTAGGCGAAGCCGGGTCACGATAGATGCCTGAAGCATCTATCGTTTCCGGACGGTCATACGATTTATAGATGTGGCAGCTGCTCATCATAGCAGCTACACACACAATTCCTATTATTTGTTTCTTCATTATCATCTTATCATTTAGTAGGAGTATACTGTTCAATTTCTGATTCCACTTCACTTTCGTCCAGGCTATCCCATTCTATCGGTTTCACTTTTTCTTGCAACCACTGGAACACCACGAACAGAATCGGAACGATGAAAATCTGGAAAATCATACCAATCAACATACCACCGATAGCGGAAGCACCCAATGTACGGTTACCGTGAGCACCTACACCAAAGGCAAACATCAACGGAAGCAAACCGATAATCATTGCCAGAGAGGTCATCAAAATCGGTCGCAGACGGGCAGAAGCACCCAGCACAGCTGCCCAAGATATACTCATACCCTGCTTACGGCGGTCGAGAGCAAACTCTACAATCAAGATGGCATTCTTAGCCAACAGACCCATCAACATAATCAACGCAATCTGCATATAGATGTCGTTCGACATGGTTCCCAATACCATCTTCAATGCCGGGATGCTGCCCAATGCCGAGAATCCGTTGACGAACAGGAAGCTACCCAACAGACCGCAAGGAATAGAGAGCAATACAGCCAACGGCAACAGGTAGCTTTCGTATTGCGCACTCAGCAACAGATAAACGAATACCAAGCAGAGCACGAAGATGATTCCGGTTGTATTGGTTGTCTGAGCCTCTTCACGTGCCATACCTCCCAACTCGTAACCGAAACCGGCAGGCAGGTTATCGTTAGCCACTTCGGCAATCGCCTGCAAAGCCTGACCGGAAGAATAACCGGCAGCCGGAGAAACCATCACCTGAATAGCTGTGTAAAGGTTGAAACGGCTGATGACATCTGGGCCGTAAATCTTCTTCAGTGATACAAACTGTGTAATCGGCGCCATTTCGCCGTCGCTGCTACGCACCTTGATGCCGTTCAACGATTCCAGGTTCTTCGTAGCATCGGGTTCTGCCTGAATCATGACACGGTACATCTTACCGAAGCTGTTGAAGTTGGAAGCGTAAATACCGCCGAAGTAACCTTGCATCGTGGTCAAGATGTCGCTCGGACTGATACCCGCTTTCTTACAAGCAGCCGCATCGATATCCAACTGATATTGCGGGAAGCTCGGGTTGAAGTTGGTCGAAGCCGAATTGATTTCCGGACGCTTCTGCAAAGCGGCAATGTAATCATTCACCACCTGGAAGAAGTGATCCAGGCTACCACCGGTCTTATCCTGCATGTTCAACTCGATGTCGGTTGAAATAGAATATCCCGGAATCATCGGAGGGGCGAAGAACAATACCTGCGCATCCTTGAAGAGTTTCTGTGAACGCATGAACAACGTAGCGACCACAATATCCGAACTCTGCTGCGTGGTTCGTTCTTCCCAGTCTTTCAGCTTAATGATGATAGAACCGTAAGATGGTCCCTGACCGCTACCGATGAAGCTGAAACCCGAAATCACCGTACGTGACTGAACGGCAGGTTCGGCTGCAATCAGGCTGTCTACCTGTGCCAACACTTCACGTGCACGTTCCTGAGAAGTTCCGGGAGGCAAAGTTACCGAACCCATAATCGTACCCGTATCTTCGTTCGGAATCATACCGGTCGGCGTAATGCTCATAAAGGCAATCAGTAACGCAATCGTACCGCCGACCAGTCCCATAGAAAGCCAACGTTTGTGGATAAAGAATACAACTTGTTTTTTATATCTGCCCAACAAGGAATTGTATGATCTGTTGAATGAAGCTTTAAACTTATCAGTCGTCATACCGGCAAAAGCCAGGATACTGATAATAATCATCAGCACACAAATCACCGGATGTTCTTCGAAACTGAAGAAACCGAAAATCATACCCAGAATAGCAACTACCGTGAAAAGAATGACAATCTTCGGGTTCATCCACTTGCCAAGCGCATCGGTATAGCGTGCCACCATAATCTTGCGCGATTCCTTATAGGCTGTGCCCATGCGTTCTTTCAGTGTAGCCTCTGAATTGTGCGGCTTCAGGAACAAGGCACACAACGCCGGAGAAAGCGTCAAGGCGTTCAGAGCTGAGAAACCGATGGCAATCGCCATGGTCAAACCGAACTGCTGGTAGAACGTACCTGCCGTACCGCTCATGAAACTTACCGGGATAAACACGGACATCATCACCAACGTAATGGAAACGATGGCACCGCCCAGTTCGCTCATGGCATCAATGGAAGCCTCACGGGTCGACTTATACCCCTGGTCCAGCTTGGCATGGACACCCTCGACGACGACTATGGCATCGTCGACGACTATGGCAATCGCAAGCACCATTGCAGACAGGGTCAGCAAGTTGATACTAAAGCCGATTAACTTCAAGGCGAAGAAGGTAGCAATCAACGCTACCGGAATAGCAATCGCCGGAATCAGCGTAGAACGCATATCCTGCAAGAAGATATATACCACGATGAACACCAGGATGAAAGCTTCAATCAAGGTCTTGACAACCTCATGGATAGAAGCGAACAAGAAGTCGTTGGCACTCTGCGCGATGTTGATACCCAATCCTTCCGGAAGATTCTTTTCATATTCGGCAAGCACCTTCTCCAGGTTGGCGATAGTTTCCGTCGCATTGGTTCCTGCCATCTGGTAAATAATACAAGAAACCGCCTTATGCCCGTTTACCGTATTGTTGAAGTTATAGGTCAGACGGCCCAATTCCATTTCGGCTACATCTTTCAAGCGAAGCAATTCACCGTTCGGCAAAGACTTGATGACAATATCGCCGAATTCTGTTTCGCTCGACAAACGTCCTTTATAACGGATGGTATATTGGAACGACTGGTTACCACGTTCACCGAACTGTCCCGGAGCGGCTTCCACGTTCTGTTCTGCCAATACTCCTGTAATGTCGCTCGGCACCAATTTATACTGCGCCATCACATCCGGTTTCAACCAAATACGCATAGAGTAGTCGGTACCCATCACATTGGCATCACCCACACCGCTTACACGCTTGATTTCCGGAATCAAGTTGATACTTGCGTAGTTTTCGAGGAACTCGATGTTGTATTTGTCTTCCTTATCATAGATAGAGAAAATCATCAACATAGAGGTCTGACGCTTCATGGTGGTCACACCGACCTGTGTTACTTCAGCAGGCAACAGACCTTGAGCCTGAGTCACACGGTTCTGTACGTTGACCTGCGCCATATCCGGGTCAGTTCCTTGATTAAAGTACACCGTGATATGTGCCGAACCGTTGTTGGTAGCGGTAGACTGCATGTACATCATGTTTTCCACACCGTTAATCTGGTCCTCCAACGGAGAAATCACAGAGTTCAATACGGCCTGCGCATTGGCACCCGTATAAGTCGCACTCACCGAAACGGTAGGAGGTGCGATGTCCGGATACTGGGTAATAGGCAGTGTGGCAAGCCCGATGAAACCCAAGATTACCAACAAAATGGAGATTACGGTTGATAATACCGGACGGTTAATAAATTTATCTAGTCTCATTCTATATATACCTTATTATATATAACGATTCACGTTTATCAATTAAATGCACTGGCTATGTTGCCTTCGCGCTGGTCTTTCAGAGCCTGCTGGTATTTGGCTTCCTTCTGTGCCGCAGTAATCGGAGTAATCTTCATACCGTCGTTCAAACGGGTTACGCCTTCTACGGCAATCTTGTCACCTGACTTCAGGCCGTCAAGCACGATATAGTTCTTTCCGTCATTCAGGTTTGAGATTTGGATTTCAGTATATTTTACGGTACTGTCCGGTTGCAGCACATACACGAACTTCTTGTCCTGAATATCTACTGTAGCCGACTGCGGAACCAGCAACACGTTTTCCATCGTGTAAGGGAAGATGACATTTGCCATACCTCCGCTTCGCAGGATGTTCTGCTTGTTCGGGAAAGTGGCACGCATGCTCACCGAGCCTGTGGTCTGGTCAATAACCCCGCTCACGGCGTCAATCTTACCTTTCTCAGCGTAGATACTGCCATCTGAAAGTTCCAGTTGAACTTCCGGCATCTTTTCCAATTGCTCTTTCAGTGTTCCTCCTGCTTTGGTCAATGCCAGCAGTTCTTTCTCTGTCAGCGAGAAGTACACGTACATGTCACCGATTTGAGATACCGTAGTCAACGGTTCTGAAATCGACGCACTTACCAACGCACCGATACGGTAAGGGAACGTACCGATCACACCGTCAGAAGGACTTGTCACCGTACAGAATCCCAGATTCTGCTTGGCAGCCGTATACGAAGCCTCAGCCTGCGCCAGGTTCGCTTTTGCCGTCAACAGATTATTGACAGCCGTCTGGTATTCGAAATCACTGATGATTTTCTGTTCGTGAAGCATTTTCTTGTTGGCTTCCGTTTCAGTCACTGTCTTCAAATTTGCTTTTGCAGACTCAACTCCCGCTTTGGCCTGATCGAATGCCGCCTGATACTGAGTAGGGTCAATCTGGAACAATGCCTGTCCCTTATGTACAGTAGCACCTTCGTCTACGCACAATTTCACAATGAATCCTGATACTTGAGGACGAATTTCAATATCCTGCAAACCTTTGATAGTTGCCGGGTACTTTGTCACCTGGTTGCTGGAAGTAGAGACCACTTCCTGCACTGTGAATTCGTCATCACCCATTTTACCGCTTTGACCGCCGCAAGCAGTCAGCATCGAAAGAGTCAATGCATAGAATGCCACTCGGCTAGAAGAAAAACTTCTGTTTCTTTTTGTGCTCATACTTATACTCATATATAAAATTTGGTTTTTATTCTCGTTAATCCTATTTCTAAAGTTTCCCACTGAAAACTTTACGGCCTCCTTTAGTTTTTTATCGTGCAAATATAGGAAAAAAATCAAGCCCTGGAAAGGGGCTTTAACTAAGAATAACCATAATGCCCTAATATCATTACATATAGCCGAGAATATCAGACCAATCGACAAAAAATATCGACAAAAAAAACATACACCTCACAACCTTCGTTCATTTTATAGTTTTTTTCATAAAAAAACAGTCCATTTGTCATTTTATTCCTACATTTGCGCGATAGATTATTCTTTGAAACAACTAAAAAGCGAAGAAATATGACAAAAATAACGAAAGAAGCAGCCTTGCTCTATCACTCACAAGGCAAACCGGGGAAAATAGAAGTGGTCCCCACCAAACCTTATCAAACTCAACGAGATTTATCATTGGCTTATTCACCGGGAGTAGCAGAACCGTGTCTGGAAATCCAAAAGAATCCGGATACCGCATACGACTATACCGACAAAGGTAATCTGGTAGCCGTTATCTCTAACGGAACAGCTGTATTAGGTTTAGGAGATATAGGTGCCATGAGCGGAAAACCCGTAATGGAAGGAAAGGGATTGCTGTTTAAAATTTATGCTGGAATCGACGTATTCGATATTGAAGTAAATGAAAAAGACCCGGATAAATTTATCGAAGCGGTAAAAGCCATTGCTCCTACCTTCGGAGGTATCAATCTGGAAGATATCAAAGCTCCTGAGTGCTTCAAAATAGAGCAGAGACTGAAGGAAGAACTGGACATTCCGGTAATGCACGACGACCAGCACGGTACAGCTATCATCTCCAGTGCCGGATTGCTGAATGCGCTGGAAGTAGCCGGAAAGAAAATTGAAGAGGTAAAAATCGTAGTCAACGGTGCCGGTGCATCTGCTGTATCTTGTACCAAATTATATGTAGCCCTCGGTGCACGTTTGGAAAACATTGTCATGCTCGACAGTAAAGGGGTGATTTCTAAAGACCGTACAGACCTGAACGAGCAGAAAAAGTTCTTTGCTACTGACCGCACCGACATCCACACACTGGCAGAAGCCATCAAGGGAGCCGACGTGTTCCTTGGCTTGTCAAGAGGAAATGTCCTGAGCCAGGATATGGTACGCAGCATGGCTTCCCACCCGATTGTCTTCGCACTGGCCAACCCTACTCCGGAAATCTCATACGAAGACGCCATGGCTTCCCGTCCGGATGTCCTGATGTCGACCGGACGTTCCGACTATCCCAACCAGATAAACAATGTCATCGGATTCCCGTATATCTTCCGTGGAGCACTCGACACACGCGCTACAGCCATCAACGAAGAAATGAAACTGGCAGCCGTACACGCCATCGCCAACCTGGCAAAGAAACCAGTGCCCGATGTAGTCAATGAAGCCTACCACGTAAACAACCTGAGTTTCGGCCCCGAATACTTCATTCCGAAACCAGTTGACCCACGTTTGATTACCGAAGTATCTATGGCCGTAGCTAAGGCTGCCATGGAATCAGGTGTAGCTCGCAAACAGATTACCGACTGGGATGAATACAAGAACCACCTGAGAGAACTGATGGGACAGGAAAACAAACTGACCCGCCAGCTGTATGAAACGGCCCGCAGCAACCCGCAGCGTGTGGTTTTCGCAGAAGGCATCCATCCCAACATGTTAAAGGCTGCCGTAGAAGCCAAGGCAGAAGGCATCTGCCATCCTATCCTTCTGGGTAATGAAGAACGTATCGAAAAGCTGGCCAAGGAACTCGACCTGAGCCTGGAAGGCATTGAAATAGTCAACCTGCGCCACGACCGCGAATCAGAACGTCGCGAACGCTATGCACGCATCCTTTGCGAAAAACGCGCCCGCGAAGGAGCCAACTTCCAGGAAGCAAACGACAAGATGTTCGAACGCAACTACTTTGGTATGATGATGGTGGAAACCGGCGAAGCAGATGCCTTTGTAACCGGATTGTACACCAAGTACTCCAACACGATCAAGGTTGCCAAGGAAGTTATCGGTATCCAACCGGGATACAAGCATTTCGGAACCATGCACATCCTGAACTCCAAGAAAGGAACTTATTTCATTGCCGATACATTGATTAACCGTCATCCGGACACCGATACCTTGATAGACATTGCCAAACTGTCGGCCAAGGCTGTACGTTTCTTCAACCAGGAACCGGTAATGGCCATGCTGTCTTACTCCAACTTCGGTTCCGATGCAGAAGGAAGTCCGGCAAAGGTACACGAAGCCATCAACCAGCTGCATCAGGAATACCCGGATTTGGCTATTGACGGTGAAATGCAAGTGAAATTCGCCTTGAACAATGCCCTTCGCGATGAGAAATATCCTTTCACACGCTTAAAAGGAAAAGAAGTAAACACATTGGTATTCCCCAACCTGAGTTCAGCCAATGCAACCTACCAGCTCATCCAAAGCATGAGTGAAACCGAAGTAATCGGCCCGATTCAGATGGGATTGAACAAACCAATTCACTTCACCGACATTGAAAGCTCCGTGCGCGACATTGTCAATATCACAGCTATCGCCTGCATTGATGCCATTGTCGACAAAAAGAAAAAAGCACAATAAACATTACTGATTTATTTCACCCTACACGGAGGAGCAGCCGCAAGCCAAAACATTCACCCTTGCCACCGTTCCTCCGTGTATTATTTTTCTAAAAACCATGAGAAAACCACTCAATCATACACAATGTGTCGTACTTACTTTATGCTGGGCTGCACTTTGCTTTTTAGTACTCACCTCTACTCCCAAAATTGACGGTCCACTTGTCATTATGATTCTCATATCAGGAGCTTTGGTGTTTATTCCTGTAATCAAATCACTTAAAAGCAGAGACAAATAAACACGAATAAATAGATAAAAAGGGATTTTTGACGCTTTTTTCTCACTTTTCTTGATTTATTGTTGCATAAATAAATTTTTATCTATATTTTTGGCACATCAAACAAGAAGAAACATATTACTGTGATTTTTCAAAACCAATAAATAAGACAGATAATCTTTTTAATTATGAATGCAGCTAAAGTTCTGGAAGATCTGAAAAGAAGATTCCCCAATGAACCTGAGTATCATCAGGCAGTAGAAGAAGTGTTAGGAACTATCGAAGAGGAATACAACAAACACCCTGAATTCGACAAAGTAAACTTGATTGAACGTCTGTGTATTCCAGATCGCGTATACCAGTTCCGTGTCACTTGGATGGACGACAAAGGTAACATCCAGACCAACATGGGTTACCGTGTACAACACAACAACGCTATCGGCCCGTACAAAGGCGGTATCCGTTTCCACAGCTCTGTAAACCTGGGAATTTTGAAGTTCCTGGCATTCGAACAGACCTTCAAGAACTCACTGACTACTCTTCCGATGGGTGGTGGTAAAGGTGGATCTGACTTCTCTCCACGCGGTAAGTCAAACGCAGAAGTAATGCGTTTCTGCCAGGCATTCATGCTGGAATTGTGGCGCCACATCGGTCCTGAGACCGACGTTCCTGCCGGTGATATAGGTGTAGGAGGTCGCGAAGTAGGCTATATGTTCGGTATGTACAAAAAACTGACCCGCGAATTCAGTGGTGTGTTAACTGGTAAAGGCCGTGAATTTGGTGGTTCACTTATCCGTCCGGAAGCTACAGGTTACGGTAACATCTATTTCTTGCTGGAAATGCTGAAAACCCGTAACATTGACATCAAGGGTAAGACTTGTCTGGTATCCGGTTCAGGAAACGTAGCACAGTATACTGTAGAAAAACTGATTCAGTTGGGTGCTAAAGTAGTTACCATGTCCGACTCTGACGGTTACATCTATGATCCAGATGGTATCGACCGCGAAAAACTGGATTACATCATGGAACTGAAGAACCTCTACCGCGGACGTATCCGTGAATATGCAGAAAAATACGGTTGCAAATATGTAGCAGGTGCTCGTCCATGGAATGAAAAAGCAGACATCGCTCTTCCTTCTGCCACTCAGAATGAAATCAACGGTGATGATGCTAAAGCACTGGTAGCAAACGGTGTATTTGCTGTATCAGAAGGAGCCAACATGCCTTCTACTCCAGAAGCAATCCGCGTATTCCAGGATGCGAAGATTCTTTACGCTCCGGGTAAGGCAGCCAATGCAGGTGGTGTATCTGTATCAGGTCTGGAAATGACTCAGAACTCTATCAAGCTGAGCTGGAGCCAGGAAGAAGTAGACGAAAAACTGAAGAGCATCATGAAGAACATCCACGAAGCTTGTGTGAAATACGGTACAGAACCCGATGGTTATATCAACTATGTGAAGGGTGCTAACGTAGCCGGATTCATGAAAGTAGCTAACGCTATGATGGCTCAAGGAATCGTATAAAACTTTAATTTTTAGTTTATAAATCCGGGTGGGACTTGAACTTTCAAGTTTCACCCGTTTTTGTTTTTAAAGAATGACTCCCAATAAGAAGTACCTTTATCCAACAGTACCAAATCCATAATTTTTATCTTCAAATCTTCATTATAAACCCATTTCATATAAGTAAACAATGCTCCGCTTGAAGCATCCTGTTCATACACAATCTTAGCCTTGTACATCCAGTCACCCAAATTTCCATCGTTGTTATCTACCAGGTAAATCGTACTCACCTCTCCCTTCTCATCGAATTCAGCTCCCCAAAGATTTATGGCATGCCCGCCTCCTTGAATAAAAATATCCAGTCCGACGGCCATTCCCTGCTTCCTTGCCAATTTGATAGCGTTATTAAACTCCTCCTTCGTCATATACCCGTTGCCATACTGCTTCACCAGCGAATTTCGACCGAACACCTCAAAAAAGAAGCCCGCATTTTCCTGCTCCGGCACATTCTGAGGATACATCACCCAGTTGCAGATTCCCGATAAGAACCAGTTTACACCCGATACGATATACCCCGACTTATTGCCAAAACGGTTCTTGAATCCTTGATAAATCTCACTATGCTTTGAATCCGGATAAGCTGAAGGAATCGAAAATTCCGGGTTCAGACGACGTTTGTATTCCAGATAACGTTCCACATAACTACGATTCGCATTCAGCCACCAATAAATCAGAAGATAAAAAATCCTTCTCTGCCGACTGGTTCTGATTCACCCGATACACATACCAGCAGGCTCCCTTCCACAGCTCAATCTGAGTAGCAGAAGGCCAGACCGCATAAAAATGAGGAGTCCCTTCCCAGTCTTTCCAATATAAGGAAGAAGTCCACCGATTTCCTTCGCAATGTAGCAGCGTTTTATCCTGAAGCTTATCCGGCTGCGATTCATACACCCGCAAAGCCACCTCATCCCCTACCTGAAAGTCTCCACTCCCGTCTTTCTGTATCACCACACGCGACTGTCCTGCCAGAGAGACTCTAAAATCAATATTTTCCAAAGAAGGCGGATTGAAATTCTCATCTGAAGAACAAGCTACAGCACATAATAACACGAAAATTAGAAATAGGTTACGTATAATAAAATTCATGGTAAACAAGTTTATCTTTATCTATTACTAACAAATAGAATGATAGACTTGTTTACCATGAACTTATATTTCGGATGACTAATTAGTGGAAGTACCTAATAATCATATTCAAAGCTGAAATCATCTACCCACATGGTGGAACCTGCTCCTCCCGTAAAATAATCTCCATATTTGCTGGCAGAACATACTATCAGCAAATATTTCGGAACACGGCTGGTAGAACGATAATCCAGTTCTATTTCAAAGTCCTTATAGGCAGATACAGTTTCCCCACAATTCATTTCACCATACGCGATGATATTGGGATCATTCTTATCAAAATACTTCGAATTTTTCGGATTTGTACGTATCTCTACCGGTTCATTCCAATCTCCCAAAGCAATCCAGACAATGCAAGTATCTGGTTTTCCCTTCAGAGCTGCATGTGCTTCATCCGCATAATTAATAGTAGATACAGTATATTTAAAATGACCTTTCAACTTTGTTGGACGAGCTGTAAACTCACGACCAAAACCTAAGATACCATTTGTACCATCAGTTGCCTTGTACTCTCCTAAAAACAAATTGCCCGCAGCAAACTTACCAATACTTCCCAGACCGACAAATTTTGAGCCTAATATCGCGGCCTGGCTACCTGCCGACCCGTTCCGCACATCGGAAGTAGGCTGTGTAATATTGTCATCGGCAGAAATTGTCGTACTGCCCCAGTTTCCCGTATCCCACCAGGAATCTTCACCTTCCAGCCAGGGACAGATTACCTTTCCATCCTTATGCCAGTCTTCAAATCCCATATTAGGCACCGTAGCTGCTTCTCCGGTAGTAAAGGTCACTTCTGCACCATATTCTTCACCGGAATAAGTACGGCATACGTAGGTGGTGTTTGCCTGCAAATGGATGATGCGGGCCGTAAAGTTTCCTCCGTCGTGGGTCAGTTCGGAAGCATCCACCCGTATCCAGTCGGCATCTCCCTCCTTCTTGTATTCACAGCCGTTATCCTGACCAGCCAGACCAAATCCATGTACCCAAGCTACATTCGTCCATTCATCCACACTGTTTACTCCCACCTTCACATCCGACAAATTGACATATAAAGTCCATTCTTCATCCAGAAAATCACCATATTTCACCTTTACCTTTGCAGTGGCAAAATTACCCTTCCTGGTCCAATAGAGCAGAGGAACACCTGTAGTACCATTCTGCGTTGAGCCGGCCGGCCCAAGCTTTAAATCTGTCAAATCAATAAGCCCCAGCCCTTGCTCCACAGGAATATCCACAGAAGCTTCATGCGTTTCAGGATAAAAACGAGCCTGCCCCACTTGCCCATCCACAGTAAAGACACGTTCAATTACCTGAGTGGCTTCTATCGCCCAGTCGTAATCCTGATATAATGACAATGTCACCTTCAACGGATGAGTCAAATCCAAGATTGAATCTGGCCCGATAGTAGCTTTTCCCCCTTCTGTAAGTTCCAACGTCTGTACCTTTACCTTTTTAGGATTCACCGTCTCTTCGAGCGCCAGTGTCACTTTCCGGTTCTCATTCGAGATTATGGCACTTCCCACCTGCCCTTCTACGGTCATTCCCGTGATATAAAGTTTCACAGTGGGATAAGGCAAATCATTCTGTATGCAAGCTGCCAGCAGACAGACAGACAGACAGGCCATCAGTCTGCTTATTCTTCTATATATCATCCTCTTCTCCATCAGATACACACCGTTATACCAATATTAATATTCAACAAGTTGATTTTAAAGTTCGCTCCACTGTTCGTACGCTTTCCGGTTTCACCCGAACTTTTTTTCTGCTTTTCCCAGTTGTATGTAAAGCCTGCCACTCCAAAAGAGACTTCGGCTCCTACATTCGGCATAATGGAAATGGCAATTCCCGGATTAATCCCGATGTTCAGCTGGTTGACGGAAGTATCCGTATATTTCAAGTTCTCATCCGCCCCCCGTGAGAAACGGGCAGACCCTGTGCTATATCCCAGTGTCGTTTCATTAAAAAGTCCGAACAGTCCCTTCGGGTCCAGACCGATATAGGAACGATGGAAAAGACTGAAGGAATAAGAGTCATCCGTGTACTTTATGTCTTTCAAGGATATGTCCAAATCCTCAATATTCAAGGATAAATTACCGATTCCTCCGGAAATACGGGAATAACCAAATTTCAAGCCGACCACCGTATTATCCTTTATCGCATAGCCCACAAACGGCTTTATTGACAAGGTACGCAGGTTCAAATCAATATCCTTCAGCAGCGAAAACAGCAACCGGCTGTTGTCACTTTCAAAGTTATACACCGAAATGGTCATACCTCCAATCCATTTGCTTTTCGGGATAAAACGGTAATTGGTAATCCCACGGTCGTAACGCCCTATCGGTTTGGTATAAATAATCCGTGAAGAATCGACCGGCATCTTTGCTTCCGGTATCGGCACGTACACTGTATCATGCACTATCACCACCTTATATTGTTCAAGAGAATCTCCCCGAACGGCAGAAACCGTTTCATTTGTTTGAGCACTCATCTGCAAACATCCCAAACAAGCCAACAAAAATATGCTTATATATAATACCTTCATCATGCTTACAAATAAAATGCGATTCCCAATCCGATTGAGAATATATTAATCTTAAAATTCGCAGAAGTAGACGACTGCTCTCCCGTCTCTACCTGATTGGTTACCTGACGTTTTTTGCTCAAGTTCACTCCAAGCACACCGATACTTACTTCCACAGCCGTATAGTTATTGATAAAAGCCACCATACCCGGAGCTACCCCAAAGGCCAGATCCGTAGACTTGGAATAAGTACCGGTCAGTGCCTCTCCCTTTCCATTGGCCACCTTCGACTGGCTTCCACCGAATTCCAATTGCGTTTCACTAAATATGGCAAAGCGTCTGCTGTCTCCCAAAGGAATATAATTCCTGAAAATCGCCATGGCGGAATAGGAATGCTTCAACTGATAGACATTGTTAATGTCAAACTGGTTTTCATCATCCAAATTCAGTTGAGTTTCATCCATACGCACCAATGTACGCCCATATTTAAAGCGTCCTCCCAACGCCATATTATCTTTCAAGGCATAGGCAAACATCGGGCTCAATTTAAAAGAATACCCGTCCGAATTAATTTTTTCTACCACCAGAAAATCATAGTTATTTTCCGTATGTTCTGAATACGACACTGAACTTCCGGCAATCCATTGTCCTTTCGGGACAAAGACTTTTGGCGGAAGTTTCTTTTGACCGCCTTGCGCATACCCCCCAAAGGCAATACACGCAAGGCATATTATACATAACAGTTTCTTCACAAATTCTATCAAATTATTTTCTTATTCATAAATCAGCTCCATATCGTCAAGCCACATTACGCTGGAAGAGCTTCCTTCATAATAATCACCATATTGGCTAGCCGAAGCTACAATGATAATTGATTTAGGCTTGCGGTTATAACCTCCATATCCTTCATAATCCAATGGAATGGTTATTTCCTTCATACTAGTTTCTGTGTCCGTGCCATAATTTTCGGTAAAAATATGCTCTCCATATCCAATGGTACCAGCATCTTTTGGATTAAACAGAGAAGGACCTTTTGTGCGTACCACTACCGGCCACTCTGCACCATATTGACCATCACTTGACTGCCAATCTCCTACCGCAACATAAATTATTCCATTATCAGACTCTCCTTCTGGTATATGTCCACCATGATCTACCGTTCCAGGTGTGTAACGCACCCAAACTTTTAAAGCTGTAGGCCGGCTTGTACATGGACGTCCCCATCCCAAAATTCCTTTTGTAAGACTTTCAGTTCCCAAAAATTTTCCAGAAAATACATTTCCTGCCGCAAAAGTATTCATAATAGAAGTAGAAGCCAGTTTCACTGAATAATCGCCACTATTCTTTATTGAAGAATCTTGAGTCGTTATATTTTTTCCACCTGTTACAGATCCTGTATTTCCAGTATCCCACCACATTTCTGTACCTTCTTTATAGAAGAACAAACAATCTTTTGACCCCAATAATGTGGAAACCTTTAAAGTCTGTGTATATTCAAAACTTGCATTATCTGGTTGGAAGGCAGCTTCAGTGGTAAACTCACAAGTCACAGATGAAGCCTTTTCCCCATCCATAGCCTGATATTCGTAAGTAGTACCAGGTGTCAATCCTGTAATTTCCTTACTAAAAGCTTTTTCTACCCGTGTAGCCTCCACAGTTGTCCAATCTGCCGTATTTTTGGCACGGTATCGGAATTTAGGAACAGATTCCAATGCTGTAGTTACCGTTCCACGTAAAGTAGCTTTCGAAGTCCACACTTCATAAGGTTTCGTTTCACTCGTTTTCACGGTAGCATTAGAAGCAACAACGTTCCAGACAGCTACCCGACTTTTTCCTTCTGCATCCACAGCCTCAATGGTCGTTTCTACACTCCCTTCTTCTGCTGTCATCTTTGCTATTAAATCTTCTGCAAAACAAACAGTCCAAACATCTCCATTTGAAGTTTGTTTTTTATCTGAAACAGAAATACCAACATTTTTCCATATTTCCGTATCTTGCTCATTCAGCGTCAGAATATCCAGCTGATTTGCACTTCCTCCCCATTCCGTGAAACGTTCATTCCGGAATACCAGATTTTTTAAATCGGAAGATGTTGACACTTGTATACTATAATCGGCCTGCGTATTACGTTCCAAATACATGGGTTGTTCTAAATCATAAGACTGACCATCTACATCCTTACACACAATCACGGGACGTTGCTTTAATGTAATGGTATATGTATCTCCCAAAGGAACTTCTTCTACCTTGATATTCAAAGCTGCCCCTCCGGTAGGTCCGACTTCCATATCTTTGTAGCTATAAGTCAGATTATAAAGCGTAGCCGGACTCAAGTCCGATAATTCAGAAGAGCTTTCATAAGTTCCCCCCCCTAATGTCGTAGCACGAAATTTGCAAATAAGTTTTCGATTATCTTCCGGCAGACTGAAATAGCCTTTGGCGTTTGCATTCGCCGATGAATATACCAATTCCCCCGTAGACGAAGTTACAGTTACCTGATAATCCTCTTTAAAAATTTCTTTCAAAGATTCATCCCATACAATGGCTACCACTGTATTGGCGATACCACAATTTACTTCTACGGTACTTACAGCACCTTTTTCTATACTGAAATCCTTTTTCCCTTCAAAAAAACGCTGTTCAAACGAAGCTGCTACGGAGTCTCCAGCAGTAACTCTCACCGAATAATCACCACTTACCAAGGCTATTTCCGCTGGCAGATTTTCTATCCCCTGATACTTTTGCACCAAGGTTTCTCCGCTATAGATACGAACCTTGCAATTTTTCTCCAGTATTTCCTGTTCCTCACTAACCAAGCTACGAGAAATAACATTCATCTTCTCTGATACCCCAATAGAAAGCTTTAAACTTCCTTCTGTCTCAGCGAGCCCTACATCTTTCTTACAAGAAAAAAGACTAAGTATTATACAATTCAAAACAGCTATATATAGTTTAACATTTTTCATTTTGTTACTCTTAGCTTTAAAACTTTTGTTACTTCTAAATTCTGCTGATCCACCACATGAATCACAAAATTATGGTCTCCTGAGAAAGTCAATAACAAAACAGTGAATTTGGAAATATCAAAGACCGTAGATTCCTTTCCGATAACTTCACCTCCTGTAGGAAATCCCAAGCCATTCAATCCTTCCTGCAAATCTCCAGGATAAGCTAAATCAAAACTATTAGATAAACCAACTTCTGTAACATCTAATGTCTCAGATTGAATATCCACATAAAGATGTGCAATCCCGTTTGGAGCATTTATTTCCACCTTTAATGTTGCTGCTCCTGTTATATT
>ERZ779797.137-NODE-137-length-33057-cov-4.470123_pt1 | contig 33057 bp, 49 predicted proteins | sample MGYA00511886_ERZ779797 | MGnify/ENA primary metagenome ERZ779797 (study PRJEB29588, sample SAMEA2155055) | human gut metagenome | biome: human gut; feature: human-associated habitat; material: faeces | place: Denmark | collected 2008/2010 ... | reverse complement strand
CGCTCTTCCGGTCAGACCTTGCCGATACTGTGCATCGCGCGCCTGCCGCCGGTTTGAGACTCACCCAGAGCACCGAGCTGTGCTTTCTCTGGTAATCTGACCCGAAGTCCATATTGCCGCTTTCCCACGTGCACCCGATTTCCTGCCCGAAATCGTTGTGCACCAGCTCGTCAAACAGCGCAAGCTTCCCGTCTGACGTGCCGAAGTAAATGTCATCTCCGCTTCTGCATGCACACACGACCTTGAGATTCGTATATTTATACCAAACGTCTTCAATGTACCGGTGCACCAGCGCCGTACCGGACGCATCGTTCAGGAACACGTAGTATTCCTGCTTGCTGTCGTCATCAAAGATAAATACCTTCTCCGGCTCTGCCCGCTGCATCGTGCTTCGTACACGTTCTGACACCATCTTTGCGTTTCTCTCGTCTCGAACCGTCGAGGAGGTCATTTTCCAGTCGTAGAGCGCGCTTGCGTACATCGAGCGCGGAAAGTTGTAGACAAGCCGCACCTGTCCCGGCGCTTCGTTTCCGATCTCCCGGTTCAGTGGGATCGTGTAAAATCCCGCCGTGACAGCCCCGTCAGCCAGCGTCACCGTCGAATACTCCGTTGCGTATACGCTTCCCGGCTTAAATGTCAGGAGCCTGTCATAGTGCTTGACCATCGCCGTAATGGGCGTATTTTCATCTCCGACCAGCATTTCATAAAGATCTGGGAAATACTCCGCCGACGCAACGCCTTTTTCTGTAATGCCGCAATACAGAGCCTTCGCCGTTCCGTCTCCGTACAAAAACACTCTTGTATCATTTGCGCCGTTGAAAAATTCCCAATACCGCATGGCCGTCACCTGAGAACGCAGGCTGTTCGGCGCGGTATAATAAATCTCGACATTGTTGCTCCCGGCTGCCGGAGCCGTAGAAAACGTGACCGTACCGGCTGCCGCGTCCTTCTCTGCCGCTGTTTCCGTCCCTTCGACATAAACAAGGTCGATGGACGAAAGTCCGGATTCTGGGAGGACATATTTTGTGCTCTCGCCGTCCGCCGAAAAGCGCACCCGCCGTTTTCCCGTCAGCCGGTTAATGTTTTCCAGCGTCGTTCCGCCGCCTTTGGGGGATGCCGCCGTTACCACGCACGGAATATACCCGTCCACCGTTTTCACGCTTCCCGCGCCATCCCACGACAGATATTCGTGCCCGTTGAGCATATAGACCTTATTGTTGAATCCGAAAAACGTTGTCGGTGCGTCCGTGATGTTCCCAAGCCTTGTCTTGCCTTCGGAAATCTTCCATACGCCGCCATCTGCTGCGCAGAGAGTAACTTCCTCCCCCGCAACGAAGCCGTGCCACAGCCCGCGTACGGCTCCCTGAAAGGTCTCCATCGCCTGCATACCCGGTCGAACCTTCAAATGGTACTGCGGCGTGACCTGCCAGTTTTCAAGTTTCGAGGCCTCGCCGACTTTGAGCTGCGTGTCGCCGTCCTTCGATTCGTTGAGCCCCAGAAATTTTTGTATCTGTAAAACCTTCGCGACATCCGAAGTTACGATTTTTGCCATACTTCCTCCAATTTGGGAAAAGGGCAGCTTGCGCTGCCCTTATACTCAGTTCGTGCCCTCTGCCACACCAGACCAATACATGCCGGTCTTCGTCGCTGCCGCACGGATGGTCTCGCCAGAAGCAAGCGTCGGCTTGCTGGATGCCGAGTACGTCTTCGCGGTATCGCTGAAACGCGGGTCGCTGCCGTCCGTGGTGTAGAGAATCACCGCGTCGGTAGTCTCCGAAGTAATCGTCGCGGTGTTCGACGCAATGACGATTGTCGGGTCTGCCGCTACAGTCCCCGTCTTGCAGGCGACGTAGATGCCGTCTGCCTTCGTGGGCTTCACGAAAGCGTCAAACATGAAGCGCATTTCGACCAGATCGCCGGAAACGCCGGGCGGGTCGGTGTGAATCTTGTAATCGTTCAGCTTCATCGGGGAAATCGCCGCATTCTTGAAGACGATCATGAAATACACATCCGCCGGAAGATAGCTGGACGGGACCTTCTTGACGGGCATGCCGTCAAACTCGCCCACAACGCCCTTGGCAAGCGCCTTCGTGCCGATGCCCTCAAGCTTGACATATTCGTCGCAGAGCTTGAGATGCTTGTACATATCGTTTCGGATGTACAGCGTTCTTCCTTCCTGCGGGACAAACTTGTCGTCGAGTGCGCAGGTCGCATCCATGATGATACCGGCAATCGTGCTCTTCGTCGGCGCCGCCGTCAGCGCAACGTGCTGGCCTGCGTTCACTGCCCAGGTCTTGAAACGGTACTTGTCGATGAATGGGGTCACGACGAGGCGCATAAAGCGATTGAGCGTCGTTGCTGCAGTCTTGATATTGAACTGCTCTTTTGCGTTGCCCTTGTCAATGGTCCATGTGGACCCCTTATCCTGCTTCATCTGGAACTCGTAGAGATTGTCCGCAAGCTCCTGCGGCGTGCCGTAGCGGTTCGAGCCGGATCGGGTATAATCGTTCAGCGGCGCGACGTCAGGGTCATAGACCTTGACGGTTCTGACACCGACAAATTCCATATCGAGGTCCTTCGAGAAGGAACTCTGCGTCAGAGAATCCTGATAAAATCTTTCCTGTACCTTGTCGGAATACTTTTCCGCAAGATTGATGGTTTTCGACATTTTTTACCTCCTGTCAATCGTCGCTCAACAGGTATTCGAGGAACGGGTCCTTCGCCGTCTCCTTTCCTTCTGTTTTCGCGGAACCAATACTTTTCTGCTTGTTTTTCTCATTCTGTTTGAGTGCGTTGATGCTCTCCTGGAGTTTGCGGTTACTCTCGGCGAGCTGCCGGTTCTCGTACCGGCCGTAGGCAGAAACTAACGTTTCGCCGTTTCTGACATCGTCCCAGACTTCCTTCGGGATCGTGTTTGGGTCAACATCCTTGTAGAGCTTCAAAAACCGTTCGATGTCCTGCTGCCGGGCAAGCTCCTGCCCCTGCTGCGCCTGCTGCTTTTCCGCATCCGCCTTTTCCGTTCTGGAAAGCCGCTGCTCTGCGTCCTCCCGTAAAACGCGCTCGTGTGCCGCGTCCCGGCTCAAGCCCTGCGAGACATAAGCGTTTTCCCGCACCGACTGCAAAAATGTGTTCCTGTCTGTGCCGGATTTCTGAGCTGCCGCGTCCAGTAGCCCGATAATCGCCTCGTTGTCCTGCTTGAACTTCAAAAGCTCTGCGTTTTCCTGCTGTAAGTGGTCTCTCTGCTCTAAAATGCGGTCGTGGTTCAGCCCCTTTTGGGCAAGCTCCGTGACCTCCTGGCGGTTCACCTTTCGGATTTCCTTGTTGAACTTGAGATCAAACAGCTCTTCCGGTTCTTCCTTCTGTTCCATTGTGGGCTCCGCTTCCGGTTGCCCCGCCGGTTCTTCTGGTTCTTCCGAAGGCTCCTGTTCTTCTTCGTTCGCTTCGGCTGCTTCTTCGCTGGTTTCCTCTTCGGTCTGGTTGCCGTCGTCTTCGGAAACAAGATCGCTCAGATCTACGCCGAATTCTTCATCCATAAACTCGTTCATGTTCTTCCTCCTGTTTCTGGCTCTGGTAGGCCATATTCACGGCTCTGGTAGGCCGCTGTTTACTCAAAATCCGTAATACGGGGTAATTTCCTCCCATACGGAGGGCTTCTTTGCCGCGAGCGTCGCGACAAGCTCTGAATACCGCTCGTTGAAAAAGCTCGCCATCGAATCGTTTTCACCCAAAAGAAGGTGCGCCGCCAAACCATACGGCATAATTCCCTGCGCGATCACATCGTCTAACCCGATCTCATCCGAGAAATCCGTAAGTTCCGGGCAGATCACGCGTTTCCCGTCGTCTCCCGTCTGGAACGTATCGGAATACGGGAACAGTTCGTGCCGCAGGACATTCAGAATGCTGATCGTCCGCAGCCTGTATTCCTGCGTGTCTGCGGTCGTCGTTGCGCCGCTCGACTCGTTCTGCTCGTCCATCAAATGGATTGCTCTGGAAAATACCCATTCAGGCGTTGTCATACTGTCCTCCTAAAAATCCAGGTAGCTGCTGTCTGCTTCTCCGCCGGTCATGTAATCGCCGTAACTTTCTTCGTGCTCTTCTTCGTCTGCAATGACCTGCTGTTCCGGTTTGAGCGTCCGAAGCTGCGAGAAATACCGCAGCGCATCCGGCCGGTGTGTAATATCGTGCGGTTCTTTGGCGCAGTCCGACGGGTTCTTGTCGTCGTGCTGGATCGCCATCAGATCATCGATGATCCCCTTGCAGGTGTTGAACACCAAAAGCCCCGGCTTTCCATCGCTCAAAGGCTTCAAGAGTTCTTTGACCGCCATCCAGCCCGCTACACGCGAGTTGTTCGCCTTGACGACCGGAAGTCCGCTTTCCGCGAATAGCTGCGCCATCGTCTTGCCGGTATCTTTCTGCGTAGACCACATGTCCGGCGGTGCGATCGTATATTCAACTCGTTCTCCCGGCGGCGTCGATACAATCGCGGCATTCGCCGCCTGCGAGACAATCAGCCTTGATTCGGAATATTCTCGGTACAGATACGTCCTTCCGTTGTAGTCCACAGCCAGCCAAAGGCACGCGAACATATCGAGGCCGTAGTCGAATGCCCGGTATTTCGTCCAGCCTGTTGGAATTGCAAACGGCTGAATCACATGCGTCTTGATCGTAAACTCCGGGAAGTACCCGCCGGACAAAGCGTCCCAGTCGCCGAACCGGTGCGCCCTTCTCACATCCTCCGGCAGAAGGTTCAACGCGTTTACATAATCCGGAGACCCTTTCAGAAGATCGACGTTGTCCTCGACCGTCGCTTTCAAGAACAGATAATCGTCCGGGTTTTCTTCCGGAAGAAAATCTCTCGTGACAAAGATCCGCTTCACCCACTGATGTCCAACACCACCCGGGTTACACGTCAGATAGACCCGTTTCGGAAATGGCGTCGCGCCACGGCAGCAAGCCGCAATCCCTCGGAACTCCTGCTCCGTGAACTGTGTCGCTTCTTCCATGAAGATCCAGTCGTATTCCTGACCCTGATACTTGCCCGTAACCGCCGAGCCGTACCCGTCCATGTTGCCGAACTTGATGCTCGACCCGTTCACGAACGTCAGAAGATGCTTCTGCACGTTGTATGTAGCCAAGCTCTCCGGAATCAGCTTGAGAATCGGGTCTATGACAGAGTTCTCCAGATCTTCATATCTCCGGCGGATAACCAGTATCCGAAGGCCCGGATATTCAATGCAACCACCCACGGGCTTTCTCTGCGTACACCACGACTTTCCGCCGCCTCTGGCTCCGCCGTAGCACGTGTATTTCACCCGGCTTTCAAAGAACCGCCTCTGCGGCTCGCTGTTCGGGCAGCCAAGATTCAGCGTGATCGCTCCGCCCTTTGCTGTTTGCTTTCTCGCCATAGCGCCCTCCGCCCGTGCTCACCTTGACGCCCGGATTGCTCCGGGACGCCAAAGTAAGGAGGATTGAAACGTTGGCTCGCCGCCAAGGTCAACACGGGATTTTTGAAAAATTTGAGATTCGATTCGTGCAAAGGGGTCCGCCGTTTTTCTCCCACCCCTCCCAATGAATGGGAAAAGCTTTGGAAGGGCATGCATGGGGGAGCTGGATATAACTATACATACAGGAGACCGCGCCCCCTGTTTTTCCGCTACCCCCTCCATTGCCAGATCGTTCGCGGGAGGGCATACCCGGCAGCGCCTTCCCGCGCGCATGCCCTCAGAAAAAACGCGCGGGGGCTTATAGGCCTGCGAGCGCCGCCCTTATCGCCCCTCGAGCCATGCAGCCCGCGCCCAGCCGTGCCCGTCATTATGCCGAATGATGGTTGACAGTAATATAACTATGTCTACTACATAGCATAAAGTTGCGCATTTACCTATAAACTCGGCACGCTACTAACTATTTGCGAAATACGAACGCAACAAAATAGATATTTGGTGGCGTTGACTACTTGAAAGCCGTTTTGGACCCGCCGAACTCAATATTGATCGTCAGCTCACCCGAGCTTTTGCCATCCTCGGCCTTATCGATCATCTTGCAGCCGTCGAAGTCCTGCTTATTGGCAAAGATGCTCTTTGACGAGTTCGGGCCGGACCAGCCCGGAGCGGTGTTGTACTGCCCGCGAATCCAGGTAGCAAACTTTTTTAGCTCGCGCGCCACGTCCATTTTATTAGCCGGAGGATTTTTGATCGCCTTTGACACGCTCTCAGCATCCATGCCGATTGTGCCGCAAAAATGCCACCAATCGGCCTTTGGGTACTCCCCTGTCTCGACCTTATGTTTGTAATCGTTGATCGCCGTCACTGTCTGCTTGTAAGACAGCGGAAACACTGCTTTGCCAGCCATATAAGCCCACCTCCCCGAACATTTTGAGTTAAAACGCAGTGTGCTGAAAATGCACTGTACGTGGAGATTCAAACGGGAAATTCGGAAACGAAGTTTCCGATTTCCCTTATTGAATCTCCCCAGATGTATATATATCACAGATTTTTTGACCACCAATAAAAAGCCGTTTATTGCTTCCCAAAAATATTGATTTTTGCCCATCAAAAAAGCTTGAAAATACATGCCAAACCGTGATTTGAAAAAATTTTATAAAATAGTGGGCGCAGGGTCTTGACAAAAAAAATCAGAATTTACCATCTGTGAAATCAGGCTGCGCATGGGCGTAATCGAGCCGCCGCATCTGGCCTTGTCCGTCATGCAGCACTTTAAGCACACTATAATGCAATCCTCGCAAATACATTGCAAAAAATGCCCTCGAAAAAAATTTTTGAAAAGGGCTTGACATATACGGTTTGCCCGTATATAATAAGGTCATACAGCAAAACAAAAACAAACCCCAACACGGGGCAGGAGGAAACGACAATGAAGGTTACTATTTACGAGAACTACGGAATGCTTGCAGCTGAAAAGCGCTGCATCTACACCACGGCCGAAACCGACGCCACCGTCTCCGAGCCGCTTGACGTCATCATCCCCGAGAAGTTCGCGCCGGCGAAAAACGCTGCTGACGAGATCGTCGTCACGCTGAACGGTTACAATTATCGCTTGCAGGATGTCCTGTGCGGCGACGAACATCCCTGCATCATGGTCCCGGGATACACCACCAAGTACGAGCGGCTCGCTCGTGCCTAAGCCAAAGCGAGGGAATCCAAATGCCAACTGATGCACAGAAACGCGCCCGCAACAAGTGGGACGCGGAGAACCGCACCGTGATCGGGTGCAAGATGCGGCGAGAAGACGCGGAAGCGTTTAAGGCCGCCGCGCAGGAAGACGGAACAAACCCAAACGAGCTCTTGCGCGGCTGGATTGGGGACTACATGAGCAGGGAGGTGACGACTATGACAGCCGAGCAGATCCAGGCGCTCGCTGTGATCTTTGCGATCTGCCGCAAGGCGACAAAGACGCAGAGCCAGAGCGACATTGACAACGCGCAGCGTTACCCCATCAAATGGGCGACCATTATGGTGCGCAAGCTCCACGCGATGGGCAAAGCCACCGAAGAGATCGACCGCGCGATTGCCGAGCAGTACGGAAAAATCGACATCGACACGTTTACGGCCAACTTTGACAAATGCCTAACGCTCGAGCAGCAAGGCGTTTGGAGCCTTGCATTTTATAAGGCAATGCAATAAAGCACGCTTTGGGCGCGCTGGGACACTTTAATAGGAGGGACATTATGACGGCAGATGAGTACATAGCCAAACTGGAGAGCCGCTGGCCAAAAAACATCCCGCTGGGGCTGCTGCGCGACGCAGTGATCGTCGTCTCCCGCTGGAAGTTGCAGGAGATTAAAGCCGAGCTGCATGGGACAGAGCAATCGCATAACCTTTACGCTGGGCGCCTTTGTGAGTACAAAATAGGGACTGTCGACATGGCAAACTTTGAGGCGCTCGTCCCGGGCTTTGACGCAATCCATTTCGTGGAGGTTGGGGACTACCTTGTCCATCAAGGCAAACTATCGCAAGTCACACGTGTCAACCGTAGCTCAACCGGGCGTGAGGCCTTTGTTGATATCGCGCCAGTCGCTGACTATGAAGAAGACACCGCCCGCCGCTCGTGGGAATAAAAGAGAAGCTGCACCGATATGGTGCAGCTTTTGCTTTATGCTCTTCCGACAAGCTCGTCAAGCGACACGCCGTATTTGTAATATCTCCCCATCATCTGCCCGAACTCCCGAACCCATTTTCCCCGCGTTCCGTCTCCTCGAGCGAGCTGACCACTTCCAGCTCCGGAAGGATGCAGGGCAGTATAACAAGCTGCGAGATCTTGTCGCCCTTGCAGACCTTGTAAGGATTGCTCCCGTGGTTGTAGAGCTTGACCATGATGCTTCCGGTGTAGCCGACGTCTATAACCCCTTCGCTTGTGATTCCGTGCTTGACGTTCAGACCGCTTTTGCTCTTGATGAATCCAACCGTATTCTTCGGCAGCTGAATGTGAACGCCTGTATCAAATAGGAAGCTTCCTCCGGGGGATATCCAAATATCGTAGTTCGCGGAATACAGGTCTAACCCCGCGTCGTATTCATGCGCCCTTGTGGGCATGATCGCCCACGGTTCCAAAACAATTTTCATTTGTCCCACCAATCCTTGATTGTTTCGTTCCGTTCGAAAAACGGCTGAAAGAACGCCCCGCAGAGCTTCTTGAGGCTCGAATCGATTCTGTGAATGGCCTCGTCGGATTCCTTCTTGCCCAGCCATGCAACGCCGTATTCCTTCTCGAGTTCTTGCATTTTCTGCAACAACTGATTTGCCTTCGATGGGCTTTTGAGCATCCCGAGTTCATACGCCGCAACGAATAGCAGGTCGATTGCCTTCTGCATCCCCGCTTCCATTCCTGCGTTCAGGTATGCCGCGTTGCTGCTCCGGATACGCTTCGCCAGATCGTTCATAGCTGTATCCCCCTTATGTACTTATCGAAATACGTTGTTGCTACAGCCATCGCCTGCCACATATCTTTTGCAAACTTCGTACCGTTCACATAAAAGAAACCGGGATTTTTTTTCGTGCCTACAACGCCGTATCGATCAATCAAGGCTTGCCGGATGTTTTTATCTTTCGCGCTCAGACAGCCGCACAGATAAAGCTTCTCTTCTCTGCGATAAATTGTCTTCTTGCCGCTGATTCCTACATAAGCATACCGCGCAACTTCCCAAAAACGTCCAACCCACACGCAGGTATCAAATACCTCCTGCCCAACTGTTTGCCCCATGCTCTGCACCATTTCGATTGCAAAATCACTTATCAGTGGCAGGTCATTCATCATCTTTTCTACAATCCGTTCGTTGGTTGTCTTCCCAACGTCCAGCACCTTCTGGATTTCCTTCCCGTCGTGCTCTACGAGGACATACCCGGATTCCATATTCCCCGGGTCAATCGCCAGTATCGTTCCCACGTTTTGCCCTCGCTTTCCAAAACATACTGTTGTAGATGTCGTATCTGTGTTGGATGTAGGTACTCATGACTTCAGGTCGAAGGCGGGACCAGCTCTCATACAAACCGCATGTCTGCATCTCCGGGCATCCGCACCGGTAAATGCAGTTTGGCACCAACACGTCCGAGATCTCCGGCTGAATTTCATGCAGCGCCGCTTTGAAATCCTCGGCATACGCGCGCGTCTCCGGGTCTGCCTGGCTGCATAACCGCTTGCGCATGGAATCGATCAGGGCTTGTACGTTCGCTTCTCCCTCGAAGATCACCGGTGCGTCCTGTGGCAGCTTGTCCCTCGGCGTTCCGGTTCGGTCTGTTCTCTGCGTGGAGATAAAGCACTCCCATTTGTGCCTTGACCAGTGCGTCGCAATCCAGCTCTTAATGCCTTGCCAAACCCACGATACCGAGATCCGCCGAATCGGCGAGTGTTCGGCAATTAAAATCCGGCGCTTAAAATCCTCGCTCGGCTCATGTCCCAAAGAGCCTTTTCCGGAGGTGGCGCGGCAGGTGTCCACGACCTCCTGCCAGTCGCCCTTGATGTTTGTAATGTGTGTGTTCATCCTCTAATCCTCATCTCTTGTGACGATTTTGCCGCATTTCCTGCATTTATAGGTACATATCCGCGAAACGTCGAAATCGCCGAAGGACAATTTATACCCAACCTCTTTCCAATCGTGTTCCTCACACGGGCATAACCTTTCTTCAAGTTCAGCCACACGGTATTGTAGCCGCACAATTTCGGCTTTCAATTTTGCTCTTCCAAACATTCAAATCTCCTTTCTTCAAAATCTCCGCATTTCTCGCCGGAAAAGCACATCCGTTCCAGTTCTTGTTCAGAAAACCGTTCCGCCTTGTGCTTCAAGCACCGGGCAGAAACCAGTTTTTCACTCTCCATTGCTACCTCCATCCATCTTCGCGCTGCAGAACGGGCAGTAGGGCATGTCTCGCATATCGAGTTTGGCGAATGTTCCTTTATCCGTCTTAAATGCGAAATCTGTGCAACAATTTGAACATTCCGTGTATGGATTGCCGGTTACGGTATGGTGCAAAATCCACCGCCCATACACCACCTCCGCAACGTCGGCGGCTGGCAGTCTCTTGATAACGTCCATCGCTGCGTAAGCATAGTCGTTGTATAGAGCTTTCAACGCATCCTCGCGCCGGATAAAATCAGCCATAAGGCATACCTCCTGCAATAACTCCGGCCATCCCATCCGGCAGGGCGTGGAATGGGTCGATCGTTTGTATAATTTTCAGCCGCAAGAGCCTTTCCGCCTGCCGCTTGGTCAGCCGCCGCTCTCGCTTCTTAGGTGGCAGCTCGCCTTTTGCCGCCGCAATGGCGGTCGGGTTGTGTTTATGTTGGCCCATCACTTGCCCTCCTCTACCAGCGGTTTTATCCACTCCTTGAGCTGCATCGCGCAGGAGCAGCAAAGCTCAATATCAGGTGATTCCGCAAGGAACGCGCGTCGTACGTTCACATACGTCGCAGAGCTTGTGGGGTTTATCTCCGCCCCGCAGCGGTCACATATTCGTTTCGTTGCCATCCTTCTTGCCCTCCATTTCCTGCAAAGCCTTCTCGGCTTCTTCGTGGGTGAGAAATACGGTTTTGCCAATGCTACTTTGTCTAAATGTAAAATTAAACGTTAGCCCTGTTTCTTTATCGACGTGCTTGCTGCGAACCTGCGAGATACTTGCTTCCCCCATCTCGTACCCTGTGACCTTATACTGGAGAATAGGATGGGCGCGGGCGAAATAAATCGTATCGCCCACCTTGCACGGCAGCACGACCACACGCCCGTCCTTGTCGGCCTCGGCAAGCTCGCGGAGGCGGTCAAACCCGCCGCACAACTCGGCAATGTCCTCGTAGGCCGCAAGTCGATCAACAAAATCCGCCTGGTACTGCACTCCGCTGAAATTTACCCGCCAGTATCCGTCTTTGAAATAAGTCAATCGTTCCATAGCTCTTCCTCCACATACCGCCAGCTCTGCGGCGGGCGGGTGATGGGCCCGGGCGCAAGGCCGTATTTTGTCTGCCGCAGGCCGGTAAACTCCCACAGATCGCGCGGGTGATCGTAAATGCGCAAATCTGAGATGTGCCAGCCGAAGCCGGTGGCAGCTCCGAGATACTGGTGCAGCTCCGCAGGCTTTAGGCAGGTTGGCCGCGCAGCATCCGACGGGATTCTTCCCGCGCCGTTAATTTTGATGATCTCATTGCACAGAAATTCCCCGATGACTTTGCCGTTTCCACATTTGTAGATATAGCACTTAAACGGCGGGTTCATCTTCGGGCGCGTCTTGCGCAACTCAATCGTTTTCTCACCGCTTACGATCTTCTCGCACCACTTCGGTCGGATGTTGATTAAAACAGCTTTCATGCCTTTTCTCCTTCCTCCGGCGCTCCCGGCAGCGGCATCCAGTGGGTGATTTCCTCGCCCCATGCCTCCCAAAAATCAGTCGGGCAAATAAAGTCAATTCCGTCCCAAACAGCAATCATCGCCTTATTTCCAGTTGTCCACACAATTACAGCCTCGCTGTATTCCGTACCGGCGTTGCAAGGTATCGTGTTTGGCATCCGCTCTGTCACCGGAATCCACCGCTGTTTCTCCTGCAGCGCGTCCCTCTCGGCTTCTGCCTTCGCATTCTCGGCGGTCAGGCGCTCGATCAAATCAGTAGCTGCCTCGCCTAAATGCACGATGCAATCCGCGTCGCTAAAAAGCGGGCATAAACCACCGTCTGCACAAACTTCTTTTTCGCAGCACCGCAGCGCCTGTATAATTTCCTTGTCTGTCATAGCGCGTCCTCCTCCGATATCAGTATGAGTTTGTATACACCCTTCATCTCAAAACTTCCTCCCTCAATGCCTTAAAAATCGGGTATGCCTGCTGAGGCACTACAGCGTTTCCGAGGCATTTAAGTCTGTCCACCCGATTGGGAATCCCATGAGCCACTCGACCCACGTCGGGTTCAGTTGCCCACCAATCTGATCGTTCAGGGCATTCATCCGCTCTTGGTTTTCGTATCGTTCCCGCTGCCCAGTCTTGTAATCCCTGGCACATGGTGTCGCATACAAAACCACACCGCGCAGATTTCCATGCACAAGATCGTGTTCCGCCGATTTGCTCCCCGCGGGTCCGCTCCCTTTGCTGTCGCTTGCTTTCGGTGTCGGAAACAGTTTCGTCGATTCCGACGAAGAACACCCTTGACCGCCTGTGCCAAGCTCCGACAGCCGCAGCTTCAAAATTGAGCACGACGACGTGATAGCCTGCACGCTCCAAATCCTTGACCACTTGCCCGGCGGCAATCTTGATGATTCCAGGTACGTTCTCACCGACAACGCAGCGCGGGCGCAGCTCTCGGATAACCCGGAGCATCTCCGGCCATAGGTAACGATCATCTTCTTTTCCCTTTTGCTTTCCAGCCACGGAAAAGGGCTGGCAGGGAAATCCGCCGGAAATAACGTCAACTGTTCGAAATCCTGTGCGCTCATAAAAACTCTCCTTTGTCAATGTCCGGATGTCCCGCCAGCGCGGCACGTCCGGCCAGTGCTTTTCCAGCACCTTTGTTTGGTAGTCGGCAAACTCGCACTGCCCGATGGTTGTAAATCCTGCCCATTCCGCAGCCAAGTCAAGCCCGCCGATGCCGCTGAACAGACTCAAATGCGTCAGCATTACATCGCCCCTCCTATTTTCCGTTTCCTTCTTGCTGTCCTCCGGCAGTTTCTCGCCCCGCCATCGGTCATCTGGCTTATGTCGATGATATCGGCGCGCCTGCCGTAGCTTTTCAGCCTTTCTCCCTTCACGGCGTTCCAAGCCTCGCAGGACGCGCTGCAACCGGCTTTCCGGTTGGGGCAGTCCTTCGCGCACGGTCCGAAATTATTCATTCCTTCCTCCTGACCTGCACCGTCACTTCCGCCTCCCAGCACTCCGGCGCGCGGATGACGATCTTCTTGTCTCTGCCTTCTTCCGGGTCGCGGACGCTGACCAGATAAAACGTCATGTTCTTGTTCTTCTGCGGGTACTTCTTCGCCCGGATAGGCTTTCCAAGTTCCGGCATCAGCCAGGGATAGAGCCCGGAAATGATATCCGGAATGACGATCCAGCATTCTTCTTTCATCGCCGAAGCCTCCAATTCTTGTCTGTTCCCGTGAAGCGGAGATAGTGACCCTTTGACCGCTCAAAGACTCTCGAACCGAGCGCCTCGTCAAGATCGAGAAGCTCTTCTACGCTCCGTTCCGTCGAGATGACCGTCAGTTTCCCCGGCTGGTTGTACCGCGCCATAATGACCTCCAGTGCGACGTCAAGGTCTGCTTTCGTCGGCTGCTCGTTCCTGCCGCACTTGAGAAAATCGTCTATGTACAAAACATCTGCCGTCTTGTATGCCTTGAGCAGCGCATCTCGTTCTTCCGGCTCGGTAAACGCTTTAAGCCGGTTGATCTGGTCGCGCCACATGAGGTACCGTACAGCCCTTCCCTGTGTAAGCAGATTCCCGCAGATTGCCACGCATAAATGGGACTTCCCAGAGCCTACAGCACCGGACGCAACAAACCACCCCGTCTTGTCTTCCAGATACCGCTCTGCCGCCCGTTTCGCTGCCGCCTGCCACGGTTCCACGGTCTGGTACGTTTCCAGCGTGTAGTCTCTCAGGAGGTCTTGCAGCCCGCTTTCTGCCGCTCTCTGGATGCTTGCCCTCGCGTCCATGCAGCCGCACCGGATGCAAATTCTCCGCTTGTCGCGGTACTCCATCACGTAGCCCTTGTTCCGGCAGACGGGGCAGTCATAGCCGGTCAGGTTTCCGACCTTTGCGTTCTCAGAGTCGCATACCAGCTGCTCGTAGGCCGCCGCGTCAAAGGACGATCGCGTCAAGTCCCCAGTCCCGAGTCGGCGTTTGAGCGCCAGCGGCATTTGTGCCCGTTCCATGTGTCATCCTTTCCTTCTCCCGTGATTCCCACGTCAAAAACTTCTGCTTCCAGTTCCGGACGGGGTCGCCCTTCCCGTCGACCCAGTTCCCGGCAGAAAAATAGTCGAAAAATTTCTGCGCCAGATTCGGGACTCCACGCTCCTTCGCGTATGCGGAAACATCTTCCAACGTAGGTGGTATAAATTTCTTACGTTTCTTCTCAGAAATAGAACTACTCTCTTTTCTATTTCCATTTCCATTTCCTAAAGGTAATACCGTGGTATTACCGCAAGCACTACCATCCGCTATACCAGAGTTATCATTTTCTTTGTTCCAACGCTTGCTGATGTTCTCCCTTTGACGCTGGCAATGCTTGTCCCGTTTTTCGATTTCAAGCTCCATCCGGCGATTGAAGTACTTTCCGTCATCATCCTTCTGAAACTTGCTCATAACCTCGTCTGACGGCTTTTTGACAGCCCGTATGATTTCCTGCATCGTCATATGCCCGCGCTCTCTTTGGAGACACAGGAGCGTGATATACTGCCCACGCTCCCGCATATCCATCAAGGCACAGCCGGATAGGAAATCCGACGTGTAAAACAAGACGGCAGGGTCTTTGTTGTTTGCCATCCCGCCACCGCCTTAGAACGGCAGCGGATCGCCGTCATCCTCGTCCATCATCGTAAACCCGCCAAACCCCTGCGTACCGCTCTCAGGCGCTGCGAATCTCTGCGCCGTCGTAGGAGCCGCAAGCAGCTTCTTTGCAGGAACCGTAAAGTCTCCGTCCCGAATGGCCTGTACAGATCGCGCGGCGGCCACATAGAGGCGCGTACCGGTAGACCCGTCGTTTTTCTGGTATTCTTCTTCGCCCAGCACCACGCCAAATCGCTTGCCTCTCAGCCCGTCCAGCATGGCTTCGTCAAACCGGTATCCGGGATTGGATTCTTCAACCGCCGTCTTAAACGCCTTGAAGAACGGAAGCGCCTTCGGCTTGTACGAACGAATCAGAACAATCGGCCAGAACCTGGCACGCTTGTATGTATCGCGGTTGTTGCCCATGTACTCGCCTTCTGCGAAGTCCCACGCAATCTTGATGTACTCTTTTTCCTCTACGTCCTGTACCTGGCAGATTTTCGCGATGTACGCCCCGGGCGTCGGATTGTCAAATTCCTGTGCTTCCTGAACTTCGTCCCAATTAACCTTCTGCATTTTCTGCTTCCTCCTTTTTGTTCTTCGGGTTCAAGCCCCAATATGTGCGAATCGTCTCATCGACCATTTTCAGATCGTTGTCGATCTGCTCTGGGAACATCTCCAGCGGGCTTTTCGCCGTGGAATACCCTTCTGACTGCGTAACAAAATAGTGCTTGTCCTTCTCCGCCCGGCAGAGCAGCACAATCGAAAACAAACCTTCTACCGTAAGCTTTTCGTCCAGCATCTTGCCAATCGTCTTCGCTTTCAGCGTCCCGTCCTGCAAGGTCTCCGTATGATGCAGGAAATAAACGATGCAGTCCGGCGGCGTCTGCGTAATGACGAACTGAATCAAATTCCGGAAATTGATCGCAATATCCGTGAATTTGTTGTAGCCGATTTCCTTCGCCCGGTCGAAGAACTCAAAAGCAAGCAGATATTGACTGTCGTCAATTGCGTAAGACTTGAACTGTCCGGCCTTGAGCGTGTTCATGATCTCACCGTAGCTCGAACCATTGATAACCGGAAGCTTCTTCCGGAACGGCAGAGGCTTCGACGCTACATTAAATACGCCGATCTCTTTTGCCATAAAGTTGCGTAGCGAAGTCGACTTCCCGCTCCCGCTCTCACCTAAAATCAAAACTGGAATTCCCATTATGTATCCTCCATTTCATTTGCTGGTTTCAGCGGGCAATCTCCGCCGACATAGCGCCCCGACCAGAGCATTGGCTCATTCGTCAGCCCGCACCGGCTGCTGCTCTTTCGGTAAAACTGGCAAGCATCACAGCAGATGTATGCATTCCCTTTCAGATCGACCGGGAAATATACCTCCACGGTCGCCGTAGCCTTAATGTACCGGCTCACACCGGTTTCAAAGTTCGCCATGCCATTACCTCCTATTTGCCTTCTACATTTACATTGAAGAGGACCTTCATGAACTCGTCGAACCGATACAATTCCATCCCCTTGTATGCCTTTTCGATAATTTCCAGTTGCGTGCGTCTCGAAATCAGCTCTTCATACTGGTCTTTTTCCAGAGAAACAAACACTTTACATTCGCTCATATTTTAAACTCCTTTTCTTAATTACTTTCGCTCCACACCGTGAATCCCTGCTCGGTCCAGTCTGCGTATTCTTCGAGCATATCCATAACCGTATCGTCTCCGCCGACAATGCCATCGGTCAGATACTCAAAAAACTGACTCTGGAACGCCTTGCAGTATTCAACAATTTCGTAGAGTTTCTTGTAGTCTCGCATTCCTACCTCCACGCTTCTGTAAACACCGTCCAAAACACGATATCGCGGTACGTGACCTTCTGCTCCTGCGGCGCTTCGGGCGGATTCGTGCATGTGTAGCGGAACCACTCCCGCCATCTGTTGCACATGCAATTCTCCCCGCGCCCTTTTGTGCAGCTCTCACAAGGATGCTCCATATCATGCCCCCGTCAGTACCGCGCCGACGAAGAAGCACGCCGCCGCGCCGCCAAGCGTGATCGCCGCTTTGAACATCCCAAACCCGATCATAACCGCCGTACCGCCCAGTAGCATACACGCCACAGAGAAGCAGACCGTCTCCGCGATCTTCATCAGGCTCTTTTGCCGCTTGCGAAGTCGCACGATCTCGTCCCACCTTTCGCCAAGCTCGCGCTCCCGCGCCGCCCGGTGGTTTAACTCCGTGATAATCTCAACGTCACTCATTCTCTGCCTCCACAAATTCGCCGCACATGATATTCTCCGGCTTGTTCTTCGCGATAATTTTTCTGTATTCGCTTGTGATTCTCACGCGGAGGCCTGCGTAAATGCCAAACTCACAGCCTGCCTTGATGCCACAGCCCGCCTTGATGCCACAGCCTGCCTTGATGCCACAGCCTGCCTTGATGCCTTCGCCTGCCTTGATGCCTTCGCCTGCCATGATGCCACAGCCTGCCTCGATGCCACCGCCTGCCTTGATACTTCCGGAAACTTCTAGCCGTCCAGCAAAAATGATTGATTTTTCAGTGATCAGATCGCCGTCGACCTTCCGGACATCATCCGTCCTGCCGAATACGGAAAGCAGCCATGACCCGTAGCTGAAACCCTTCTCCGCGCAGCAGTCCAGCAAATCCTGATACTCTACGCCATCCGGATACTTTTCTTCCGGGAATTCTTTCAGAAAATCCCCGTATCCGGCTGCACATGCGCCTTTCTCCCGCAGGAGCTCCTTTGTAATTTTCATTTCATCCTCCTTAAATAATCTTCCTTGCCGAGTGGGGCTTTTCTGTTTGCTGCATAGCCTTTGCGTCTCTGAGCCCTTCGCAGCCCTGCCGCCGCTACGCATTGCTGAGCTTTACATTGCCTTTGCCGTGCCGATCAGTGCCCATCTCTGCCTTTGCCTGTCAGAGCAAAGCGTGCGTTACTACGCCGTTGCCAATCCTTGCTTTACTTCGCCTTTACCGCGCAATCTTTGCCTTGCCATTGCTTTGCGGCACTTTGCCTCCGCTGCGCTTCTCGTAGCTATTCCCTAGCATAGCCCTGCCTCGCTTTTCCGTCGCAAACATAGCATCCCATGCCGCCGCGAAGCCAGACTATTCTTCGCCTTTGCGAGGCACATCAAATCTCTACAGTGCCGTTGCCACACATTGCATTCAAAGCCTTTACGTACCTAGCATTGCACGACCAAGCCTTTGCTTCGCTACGCAGCTCCAAGTCATGCCCTCGCTACACACAGAAGTCGAAGCCTTTACCGTACTTTACGCTGCAACACAACGCCATTGCTACGCTTTGCAACACCACGCCGTTGCCGTTCAATGCCTGTCTTCGCCGTTCGGAGCCATGCCTCTCCCTCGCGACACTATGCGGTTCATCGCCTATCCGTTGCTTTTCGAAGCGTTTCGGAGCTATTCCTTTGCTCTCGTAGCTTATCTAAGCCTTCGCTGTGAATCGTGTTGCCTCGCTGCGCCGTTGCTGTGCCACTCAGAGCCCCGCACGGCTACGCCTTTTCCTGTCATTGCCATTGCATTTCGTTGCCACTCCGCGCTATGCCCTTGCTTTGCTGTGCCAATCACGGCCATTCCCGGCCCCGCCATCGCGCTTAATCGAGCACTTCGTATGTGAAACGTCCCTTTCCGGAGTTCCGCCACTGGCCAATGCCTCTGAGCCGTCCGTAGTCCAGCCATTCCAAGACGATATCCTTGTGCGTCTTTTCGTCCAGCATCGTAATTTCAAACTCGATCGTGCTGCCCGCCGGAACTTCCTCAGAATTCGCCAAGCTGACACGCTCGCCCTGCGGGGTCTGCGCTCGCAAAGGCCGCTGGCATTCGCCGATCTCGCCGTTCGTCTGAATCGGGATGTGCCGGGGCTCGACGAAAATCAAACCGTCGATGATCTTCTTGTAAGCTTTCAAGCTCGAGCTCTTCGTGCTCTTGACTCTTGTCAGCATACCGCATGCGTCCTTGAAGAACCCCTTGATCTGGTAGTCATACAGAACCGGGCACCCGTTCGCGCGGGGGAACACCGTCATTCCCTTGTCGGCTACCACGTCCGCGCCCAAAGCCGCGATCTCGTCTTCGATTGTAGAAGCGTCCGGCGCTTTCGACGCGATGAAGTCCCGCGCCACGTTCTCATTGCTCGGCCACGTGCCAAGCACAGGCTCTAAAAATGTTAATCTGACTTTCATTTGTTTCAATCCTCCTAAAATTTACGGCTGGTGCCGTTTCCTCCGTTCCTTCCTCTGCGCTTCCCACTGATCAAGCACAGAGATGATGACCGGTCTGAGCTTCCGGGCGCTCGCCCGTCCGTTTAGTACATTGCTGATGTGGCTCTGCGTCACGTTACAGCAGTCTGCAAGATCGGCCTGCGTCATGTTCAGGTCGTGCAGTCTTGCCTTCACATAAGCGCCAAAGCTTCTTTTGCTCAATCTCTCGCCTCCCTTACCACGGGTAACAGATCATTTCCCGCACGTCGGCAATCGGGATAGACAAGCAGCGCATAAGCTTGAGCGTTTGCGGGAAGTATGCCGTTGGGCTTTTATAGAGTTTCAGAAGTGTCGGCTTGCTCATGCCCGCATACTCACACGCCTTCTTGGTGTTTACCCCCTGCGCCTTGATTTCGCCCTGAATTCTTGCGGACAGGTTGTAATCAAGCGTCCGCTTTACCGCCGCCTTCGGCATGTTCTTCACCTCCCGCAAATAGTTCGTCGATCGTGCATTTGTAGAGCCTAGCAAGCCCTTTGTGATGTTTTCGTGCGATTCGGGTATCTCCGGTTTCCCATCTGTGAACCGCCGCTTGGCTGACGTGCATCTTTTTCGCAACTTCCGCCTGCGTAAGACCTGCATTCAGCCGGAGTTCTTTCAAATTCAACAATTCTCGCCCCCTGTTCCTCATAAATATGAGTAGTTTTCATTGACAACCCAAAGGAAAAGGTGCTAAGATAAGAATGCCAATCAATCTTAGCCCCGTTCCTAAGGGTCTTTACCTTCAATAACGCCGGTCACAAGTATCCAGCTGGATAGTGGCAATACCAGGTGAAAGGGGTGATCGCCTCTTGAAGAAATTCATTAAGGCTATCATGCTATTTCACCGCGTCTCCGGGTAACGCTCGCCCGTAACCAAACGGAGTGTTTTCCCGATTTGATGCAGCGGTGGTGCAGGATACCGAAGTGCATCAGCCAAACGGTAAAAACAGAGGTTGGTTTCTGTTCGGCTCCGGTCAACCAGAACCGGGATACAGCCGAACCGTATGGTAGAGACTGAAACCTGCGGGAGCCGTCCGTGTACCAGCCACACGGATGTGCTTTCCCTTCGCGCTATCTTTGGTACACGTATATAATAACTCATAAATACTACTTTGTAAACCTAAAATAAGTAGTATTTACTACTTTCGTACAAATGCACAAATTTAGAGGTTCAAATATGGATGAAACGTTAAACCGCATACTTTCCCTTTTCCCGACCAACGAATCGGGGAAGCCAGTTCGCGGAAGTAGCAAGGAATTGGCTGATTATTTAGGGCTTCCACACAATATTGTTGCAGAGTGGAAATCAGGAAGAAACAAGTCATACCTACGTTACCTCTATGAGATTTCTGCCAAGTATGGTGTCACTGTCGAATGGCTCAAGGGCGAGACAGACGAAAAAAATCAGCCCGCCACCGAAGGTGACAGGCTGAATCCGGACTATATGAAGTTGAATGCGGCGAACCGCGCCGCTATTGACGCTGCGATTGCTGCCTTGCTAAAGTCTCAGCAATCAGACGGTTGATCTTCTGCTTGTTCTCTGCGCTCAGCTGCGCATAGACCTTGTTTGACTTCTTATACTGTTCCTTCACCTTTTCCATGCGCGTCTTCCTTTCTTTCTCTGAGGCAGTAATTGTATTTTAGAACAAATGTTTTAATTTATCAATAGGAATACCCTACAAATTCCATTTTGATTTTTCTACACTCGTTTTCTCAAAAAGTACTGACAATTGGACAGGGGATGTGGTATATGAACGATGAGAATTTACAGGATAGCTATAACATCCTGTTAGAACGGTACAAATCTCTTTCTTACACCTACAATAAAATGCATGTGCAATCAGAATACGATATTGCAAAAGCAAAGAAAACCGTAAGTACTTACAAAAACGCCATTGTTGTCCTTCTCCTTCTGGGTAGCTTTGCCGTTGTAAAACTTCTGGATGCTGAATACGCAAGAGGGAAAGCAAACGGAATTGAATATGCAAAAGAAGAATTGGTCAGCGATGCCTACGAAAGCGGCTACGAGGATGGAAAAAGCGATACACTAGATGAACATTCCAGCGACTATGACAATGGATACGACGCTGGCTATGAGAATGCCGTAAGTGAGCTGGAATATGAGTATGACGGGGAAATAGATGATATCTATGACGCAGCATATGAAGAAGGGTATGAAGCCGGATACGAAGATGGTTCTGGTGAGCTACCTGTCACGGTCTATTCTGGCGGATATAACGAAGACGAAATCTATAGAAAAGCTTATTCGCATGCAGAAGATCAGCTTCGCCACGAATATGAGGGAGCCATTGCCGACGCATACGAGCAGGGCTACGAGGAAGGCGTTTCCGATGGTGCTTCTTTTGACTATAACGCTGCATGGACCGATGGTTACAATTATGGCTACCAGTCCGGGATGTCCAATGCTTCATCCTAAAGACATCAATACGTTCCGGCGGCGTCTAATTTGTTAGTGACGCCCCGCCGCCGAGCCACCGAGCAGCGGGGACTTTGTTTGCCAAGCAGTAGTGGGAGCTGCCTGTAGTTCCAGAATATACCGTTCTATATGGGCATGTCGAGACACAATGTCCACTTATCGCGTACATCAGCATAGGTTTTGTTCATTAAAACATATGGGGGAATGTGTTTTGGTTAAAAAGTTGTGGGAAATCTGCCGTGACGCGAAAGATGCCGCACACGTTACGAACCAACATATTGCAGACGAAACAGGCTTGGCTTTGAATACGGTTTCGCAGTATCTTCGCGGAGATACCAAGCACCCGTCTGTCTACACTGTCGGGCCGATTTGCCGTGCGTGCAGCGTCGATCTGAATGCCTATTTTAATATTAAAATACCGAGCGAAAAGAACCCAGAAGATTGCAGCGCTTGCCCGGAACTGGCGCACGCAGAGCAGATGCAGCGGATCTATGAACGCGGGCTTCACACGCGTTCCATGATTATTATGGGGCTGTGCGTCATTATGGCGCTGGCTCTGGTTGCGCTGATCATCGATCTTTGCAACCCAAACATCGGCTGGGTTCGCGCATAGGAGAATCATATGAAGAAAATCAGCGTTCCCGAAGCCAAGCAGCTTCCGTCCGGCGCGTATCGCTGCCGGGTAAAGGTAGACGGGAAAACATATTCTTTTACAGCTGCAAAAAAATCAGATGCCGAGCAGGAAGCGCGTGACTTCAAGCTCGGCTATCTTTCCGCGCCGGAGGAAAAAACACTACTCACCGTCTCCGGCGCGATCGATCTCTATCTGGCCGCAAACGAAAAGTCGATTTCTCCGTCCACAAAGCGCGGCTATAAAACCATTCAAAATAACCGCCTGCAATCTTTAATGTCCATGCCCGTCTCGGGCCTTACAGACGCGCTCTGCCAGCGCGCCATAAATCTTGAAACCGTATCCCCGAAATCCGTAAAAAACGCGTGGGCGCTCGTCTCTGCCGCCGTGAAGCATCAGACGGGAAAAACATTCACCGTGTATCTCCCAAAACTTACGCAAGAGGAACACCCGTTCTTGCAGCCGGAACAAATCCAGACGTTTCTTTCCGCGATCGAAGGAACACCGTGCGAAATCCCCGCCCTTCTCGGTCTTCACTCCCTCCGGCGCTCTGAAATCATGGGTCTGAAATGGCGCAGCGTTGATCTGAAAAACGACCTTCTGTATATTCGCGGTTCGACCGTCTACGATGAAGACAACAAGATCGTCAATAAGCCGGACAATAAAAATAAGACCTCCCGGCGCACGATACCGATTATGATACCGCGCCTGAAAGATCTTCTTTCCTCCGCGCCTCATGATTCCGAATTCGTTGTCACCTGTAACCCCAATACCATCTGGGCGCAGGTCAACCGCATCTGTGCCGCCAACGGCCTTCCGAAAATCGGCACGCATGGCCTACGCCATTCCTTCTGTTCTCTCGCCTATCATCTTGGCGTATCTGAAAAGGTCGCCATGAAAATCGGTGGCTGGGCAGACTATCAGACTATGCGGAAAATTTACACGCACGTTGCCGATTCCGACATCGCCGCCTCTGTAAAATCCATCTCCGATTTCTTCGCCCCGAAGCCCTGAATTTCGTAACTCTGCTTTCAAAAGTGACACAAAAAGTGACACGAAATTAAAAGCGCATTGAAAACACTGTATTTTTGAGCGAATATGTATGGGTTCAAGTCCCGCCTCGCGCACCAATAAATGGAAGCCCGCAATCAGCTGAGATTGCGGGTTTTTCCTTGTATATCAATGGTTTCCGGGTTTTTGAGAGGTAAAAGAACACATACAATAGTAAGCGTTCTTTTACAAAAATATCACAAATAGCGACACGAAAAGTGACACGAAAAGTGACACGAAATTCAGCGCTTCAGAGTGAAGAAATCAGCGTCACCAATAATGAATTTAGTTTGTGCTGTTTTTCTTCTTCGCAATGCAATGATAATACGCAGAAATCTTCTCCTCCGGCTCCCCCGCGTCCTTGTCAAACAAAAACGCCTGCGCCATATCCGCGTAAAATTCCGGCTTATCCACGCCGTGTTTTCTCGCCACCATGCAGTAGTCCGAGCGCATCATATTCACCGCAGCATACCAGATGCAAGCAGGCAGATATACGCCCATTTCCTTCGCCATCGCGCTTGTCTCTGCCATTGTCCACTGTGCGCCTTTCGTTCCGTCGCTGTTTTCCATATGCTCTACCCAGCAAATGGCATCTTCCTTCGTGAACGATTCATGCAGCTCCAGCTTTTCCAGCGCCCGAATAGTCTTCGCATAAAGCCGGACTTCCTCCACATTGCCGGTCGTTGCCGGTCTTTCCATCAGCTCCTGCAATCTCTCATGCAGTTTTTTTATGTACTCCATCATACCGCCTCCTTTATGTATCTGTAAAGCTTGTCAACATCGTTCTGGTCAAATGTCAGCTCCCCGATAAACGGAATCGAAACCGGAAGCCGCTGCTCAAACTTTGGTCTCGCCGCATTGTACAGCCGGTCAATATTGATGTTCCCTGTCTCGTCCATAACGCCCATCATCTGCACAACCGGGTTCTCCCGCAGCGCAAGGATTCGTTCTTTCCCGCCGTCCATCATAAGCGCCATCGCGATACCGGCTCCGATCCCCTTCCCGGTCGGAAGATGTGGAAGAATCTCCGTGTCAACAAAACGCACGATGCCGCGCATTGCCTGATCAATTGTTACCATATGCCCCTCCTGAGACGTTGGGGCGGCGTTTGCCGCCCCTTTGTACGTTAGGTCGTCGTGCTGGTTGTCGGTGCCGTCCAGCTGTTATACCGCTGCATAGGCTCCGGGCAGACGTTGCCGATGGGAATGACGGTCTTCGTCATGGCCGAGAGCGCCGCGATCTCATTCTGCATGCAGCTGATATTCGCCGTGGTCTGCGCATTGATCACGCGCTGCTGACAGAGCTGCTCTTCGATCGAGCGCATTCTGCCGTCCGTGTACTGGTACAGCTCGAGCATTTTCTTGTCGGTGTAAGCGTTCGCGTCGCGCAGCTTCACTTCCGTCTCCAGCTCTGCGATTCGTGCGGACTGACCAGCCTCATACCGGCTGACATACCGGTTGTCACTGTTCCCCGCAGCCATAGCCGCAGCCGCAGCAGGATTCGCGCCGAATCCGCCGAGGATGCCGCCGAGACCGCCGTTCAGCACGCCAAGACCGGTGCCGATCGCGCCCAGCGTCACGCCGAGGTTGCCTTTTCCGTTGCTTGCGTATTCCATAAAAATACCCCCAAAAAGATAGTGAACCGGCCAGTTCCTACCATCATTCTGTGGGAAAACGCCATAACAAAAAACCAAGCCAAAGGCTAGAAAAGGCATAGAAAAAGGCAGGCGCTTACGCGTCTGCCTTCAATAAAACTTCCGTGCATCGTTTGATAATGCCCTTCATACCATTCACAGAAAACCCGAACCGTTCGGCCAACCGCTCTGCCGTTTCCCCGTCGCAGATATTCCTTCGCATGATCTCCCGATACAGTGCGTTGTGAATCCATTCAGAAATCAGGTGCTCCCACTCACTGCGCGGCTTTAATGGCAATCCGCGCTGCATATTTCCCCTACTTTCTGTTCAGAACCGCAATGCTTCCCTGATTCGACACTTCCAAATCGAGCGCCGCCGCAAGGTCTCTGACCTTGATATAGTTCGTGCCGTCCTTGAGAATCCGGTCGACTTCGATCTCCTTGCCGTCTACAATGATCTTCGATTTTTCTACCACTTCCAGCTCTCCTTCCGACTTTTCGCCGTTTCCAAGTGCCATTGCCGTATGTCTCGATTCGTTGACGAGCACGTCGCCCTCCAAGAGATAGTCCGGCGAATCAAGATACTTACGGTCTGTAAGCAGCTCAAATTCACCTGTCTTGCCCCACTGTTGCCGCATCTGGAACGTCGCCGGGGCATTGCCTGCTGTGTAGGTGGGCTCCATGTTCACGCCCGCAGCCTCCGCGCAGACGGCCATAAAGGCGCTGCAATCCGTCTCACAGTCGTCTGTGACCGCCGCAAGATTCCACTTGGCGAGTTTTGCGTAATACCGCAGCGTATTCCTCTGCCACTGGTCATACCCGATGTGTCGATTTCCCACGCCCGCGCGGCACGCCGCCGCCATCTTTTTTGCTGTGGTTCTCCACTTTGGCCGCAGGACCAGTGTCCAGCCGTTGGCATACCAGTCTCGGATATTCAGCTCCCAGCCGGATTGATTTCCGGCGCTGCCGCCGGAAATCTTTCCCCGCTCGTCAATGCTCGCCTGTCCGATGAGCATCACTCGTTTTCCACCTCCGGAAGACCCGCAACCGAGGTCAGAAGCGACAGGATACCCGCCAGCGCCGAAGCCGACGCAACCGCGATCCAGTTGACCTCGTTCAAAAGCGCCGACGTGCCGATCGTCGCAATCGCCGTCTGACACACCGTTTTCACCGCGCGGATACCCGCAGCCTTCCACCAATTTTTGTTCATCATACCGTACTCCTTTCTCATGCTTTCAGACCGAGCCTGAACAGCGCATATCCAATGATTCCTCCAACTACCGCCGTGACAATGGTTTTCACCGCCCCCTCCCACATTGCCCCCGGCTTGCCCGTAAGACGCTGAACGGTCTTGTCGATCTTATTGATCTTTTCGTTCATCGTCTTAAACTGTTCTGCCATGACCTTCACCGACGAAGTCAATTCCTGTAAGACCTTGTAGTCTGCTTCCAGATCATTGATCCGGCGCGTGTTGTCCCGCGTCAGTGCCTCCGTTTCCGTCAATCTGTGTTCCATTTCTACTTCATTCATAGGCGCTCCCTTCTATTTACCCGGCCATTCGGACGGGGATTTTTGTCCCGTTCTTCTCCGCGATGATCTCCCCGCGAACCAGCTTCCACGTCCACCCGTCCGGCGCGTCCCACGTCTTCATGACGCCGTTCTGCATCATCTTATACGCAAGCTGCCCCGCTTTAGAGCCGACCGTGTATCCCTCACCCGGTTCGTCGTCAAAGCCGTTTTTCCCGAGTACCGCCCGTACCCGGAGCTGCCGTCCGTCCTTCGTCCGAGCAATGACCTCCCCGTCCGCGCCAAGCGTCCACACGGAGCCGTCCTTTGCCTCATACCGGTCTTTCCGCTTGAGAAGCAGGCTCAGATACTCCCGGTATCCATCGTCCGTCCGGATGTCGTAGGTTTCCCCCTGTGGCTCTTGCTCTGCGGAGGATACCCCATCCCAGCCGACGTTCTTCTGGATTTTCTTCCTCGTGCTCTCTGCGTAATCCTGAACGCTGACGGCAATCGCGTATTTCTGCTCCGCTGTCATGTCCGTCTGGTTGAGATAATCGCAGAACCAAGCCCATTTCGTTCCGAAGCCCTGTGACTTCCGCTCGTCGGCATTCGGGGCTTCCTTGAACTGCGCCCATGCGTCGATGTAGTCGGCCATTGCCGCGCCGGTGTCCATGACGCTGTGCGTCCATCCGGTCTGCGCTCTCGCCGAAAGCTCGCTCTTCGCCGCCGCGACGCTGATATTGCCCTCCCGGAGCTCCGAGGAAAGATACCGGAGGTTCTTCACCGAGTCCGCGTAGAACCCGGCGCGTACTGCGTCCTTCTGGTCTTCCGTCCAGTCCCGTCGTTCGAGCCAGGAATCAAACTGATCTTCCGCGCTGCGCACAACATTTCCGTCCATGTCGTAGACCGTCTCGATGTTCTTGAGCGCCGCCTTTGCTTCCTGATACATGGCTTCCGTGGCTCCTGCCGCCATGCCGAACCGCTCGTAGGCCTTCTGTGCCTGACTCTTTTCCTCTGCATCGCTGCTCCATCCGCTGAAAGTTCCGCCGCCAGTCCCGTTGGAAGCGTAGTTGTCGGAACCGGAAGTGGCACTTTCGGTCGAAGTGCCCGCCGTAACGCCAGAGCTGGAAACTGCCGTCGAAGACGCTCCGGAACCGTCGGTCTGCGTAGTCGGCGCGACATACGCCGTGCCAAGCTTGTTCGCGATTTTCTTCTTGGTCTTCTCAGACATGGAGCGGTCTGTGCTGATCGCGATCGCGTACTTCTGTTCTTTGGTCAGTTCCGTGTTCTTGTTCAGCTCATTGCAGAACCACTCCCACTTGCTGTCAAAGCCCATCTTGTCGCGTTCTTCCTCTGTCGGCGCGTTCTCAAACGCCGCCATGCTGGAAATGTAATCGCGCATCTGAACGCCGGTGCTGCTGACATTGTGCGTCCAGCCATACTGGTATGTGGGGGATAGTTCCTGCTTCGCCTCTCCGACGGTAATGTTTCCGAGATCAAGGTCTTCCACAAGCTTGTTATAGGTATCTACCGTATCCCCGTAGAAGCCCATGCGAAGCGCCTTTTTCTGTTCTTCGGTCAGATTCTTCGAATCCAGCCAATCGTCATACTGATTCTGCACGCTGCTGGTCACAATGCCGTCGTTATCTTTGACCTCATGCATCCTTGCGTGCGCGCTGGACGCTTCCAGCATCATCTGCGGCGTAACGCCTGCGGCCTTTCCGAACTTCTGATACGCATCGACTTCACGGGCAGACAGAACCGCAATTGCCGTCCGGTCGTTCAGCTCATTGTCGTTGTATGCCTGCAAAAGCTCGTCCCGGTTTGTTCCGTCTTTGTTCGCGTCCTTGTACTTGGCCTTGACTGCTTCGTCAAGGAAATACTCTGCAAGCGTCTTCTGGTTTTTTCCTTCAAGCTTCTGCTGCTCTTCGGAAAGCTCATAGCCGAATTTCGCCTTTTCTGCATTCTGAAAGTACTCTGCCGCCTTTTTTCTGGCAGATTCTTTCAGATCGTCGGATACCCCGGCATACGCAAGCGAGTCATAGAGCTTCTGCACATTCCCGAGCTTGTTCTTTGCTTCGTCGCTGATGTACTTTTCACTCTCAACGGCTCGTCCAAGAATCGCGTTCACGATCTCCTCGTCGGATTTCCCCTTTAGTCCGTTGATCCATTTCTCATCGCTTTCATAGCCAACGCCCGCCGCTTCTTTTCCAAGCGCGTTCGCGTACTCCTGCGAAAGGCTCATTGCCTTAGACTTTACATTATCCGGAAGTCCCTTGTAGATATCGCTATCCAACATATTCTTCCGGAGATTATAGTCCGTCTGGCCTCTTGTTTCTGTGTATTTTGCATATTCCTCAGAGGTCAGTTTGATGTTCTCCCCGTCTACCGCAATGCTCTTCGGCGGCTTCGTATAGAAGTTGGAATATTCCGCGTTTACATCATGCAGCCGCGCGATTTCCTCTTCCACTGCATCTGTCTTCTGCTTAGAGGGATATACCGGCGTGACCGCCTTGAACGCTGCTTCTCCAAAGCCGTTTGCCCCGTTTCCTTCGACCGGAACGCCCCAGTTTCCGTAGGTAACGGCCATATTCTCCCGAAGCCCCGGAATCTTCTTCTGTACACCCTGTACGGCAGACTGCACCGGGCTCCAAGCGCCGTCCGGTTCCAGATAGGTACTTCTCTGGTTCTTATCCAGACTGGCCGCCACGCGCCCGACTACCGTCGGCACGTACTGCCCGACATAGTTTCCGATAATCTGCACGCCCATCTTGGTCAGCAGCTCGCCGGTTCCCGCGTTGTCGGAATTCTGAATCGTCGTCAGAATGCTGTCCATGCCGCTGAGCATTGACTGCTCAAACACCGGGTCTGTGATTTTAGACAGCGCATCAAGAAAATCTTCAAACGAGATCGGCGTATCGCCGTTTCTCGCGTTCTGCGCCGCCTCCCAGATTTGCGCGCCCGTCAATAGCCCTGTCCCTGCCAGCGTCAGGCTGTCAATGGGAATATACGTATCTCCAACCAGAATGGAGAAATCTTTCGCGCCGAAGGCGTTCTTCTGCTGCTCTTTTTCCTTGTCATCGCCAACGCCTGTCGCCCGAAGGATTCCCTGCTTGGCAAGCATCGCGCCGACACCGAGAAGCGCCGTGCCTGTCGTTGCCGCCGCGAAATCATCAATTGCTTTGGCCGCCGTGATATCCGGATTCCCTTTCTGCATCTGAATGAGATCCCATGCCCCTTTCAGATACCCGAGCGGTGAATATTCCACCGTCCGAACCATGACGTTTGCCGGGACCTTCTTGAAAGGATAGACCGTACTGGACAAGAACCGTCCGAGTTTGCTTCCCTTTCCAAGAGATGTCGCCCACTTGGATACGGCGTTCAAATCGTTATATGTGCCCTTCTTCGCTTCGGTCATTGCGTAGGTTCTAGCTGCGTCTGTGATTTCTGTAAGCCCATTGGCTTTCATATACCCGGCCAGCGCCACAGAATACATCGGCTTCGAGAACCACATGTCTTCCACTTCCAGCGCCTTGCTGTTCAGGTTGTTCGCCTTTTCCGCGATATTCAAAGCCTTGTCAATTCCGCGTGTCAAAGCGTTCTGCGGGTCGTTGATCTTCCAGTACCGGCGCTTGTCATTGATGTCACCCGCCGTGTTGGAGTACTTCCCCGTGCTGTCTTCATAAAGATCGACTGCGTTGTCGTAGTCCGCCCAGCCCAGATTCAGAAGGTTCTGGTCTGACTTGCTCAAAGGATTTAAGAATGCTTTCGTTCGGCCTTCTTTGTTCCCGATGAAAACAGTTTCCATGAGCGCCGCAAGGTTATCCTTGCCGATCTTTGCAACTGCGCCGGAGACGTTACCCATGATGTTCTTTGCATGTGTCGAAGGGTTCGCCAGCATCGAGAAATACCGCCACTGCTGCGCCGCTTCGCCGAGAGATGTCGGAATCTGGTCTGCAACATTTTGATAAATGTTCTGCAAAGCGGCTTCCTGCGCGTCTGCCGTCGCGGCGTTCTGATACGTCTGCAAAAGTGCATCCGGAACATTGATCTCGATCTGTTTGTTTGCAGCTCGCCTCTGGTTGATCTGCGCTTCCAAATTGGAAACCATCTTCTGCACCGTGAAGATTCTGCCCTCCGGCGTTAAGGACTTCATGAGTCTTGCCGCCTGCACCGTCTGACCGGCGTTTGTCTCAACCGCCGTCAGTGCAACCAGAATGTCGGACGCTGCGTTGTAGTCCCCTTCGGCGATAGCGTCTGCATACAGTGTCGTACCCTGAGAAACGAATTTTGCCCCGGCCTTTCCTGCGTTTGCGTCGCGAATAAACTCACTGCGAATCTGTTCGATGGTTTTTCCTCTGGCGTACTGCTTTTCAATCTGCTTTGCGCCATCCTCGATAGCTTGCTTGTTACCGTAGACCTCATGACTGAGCTTTCCGTCCTGTACAAGCTGTTCAATTCTTCCGACCATCTCGTCTGTCGTGATCTGCGCCTCTGCCGCTGTCCGGGAGAACCTGCTGACTTTTGTTTCTCCGTCCATAGAAACCGGAAAATCCACGACTCGCGTCGGATTCTCGCCCGGTTCAATCGCGCCGTACTGGTTGCTCGCATGGCTTAATGGGTCAAATCCGGCAGGCGCTGCACCCGTCGAAGCGTCAGCCCCCACATTTTCCCTATTGACAGAATCAGCCGCCTGTGCTACATTTTGGTTAGAAGCACCCAACATGCTATCAAGGAACGTTTCGGACGTACCGTCACTGGCTCGGTTCACGGGCAAGGTTGACTCTTGATTGAGGGTGCTTTTGCCTTGCCCTTCTGTCATATATGCAGATACGACAGCCATAACATGCGCATTGCTTGCTGGGACTGCTTCTACTACATAGTACGTGCCATTTACCGGCATGGAGTACCGCACAAGTGGCGCATGGGTATTGTCACTATTTCTCCACTCTCTGCTCAGCTTTGCAGTTTCGCTATCGATACTTTTTGACGGGACAATTTCTGCGTCTGTAAAGTTGTCCAGCACAAACCCGATACGAGAAAAATCTTCAATATTCTGCATGCTGTGGTCTGCTGTTCCGTTCGCGCCATGTCGATTATCAATATGCTGAATTGCATTCCCTTTAATAATATTGGAGTATCCAGCCGTATCAACTCCGGTTAAAGCTGCTGCCGCTTGCGCTGCATTGTCGGTCTGCGTTTCAATTTCGGTTCGGATTTTGCTTCGGAATCCGTTATCTTTCAGCCCGCGCACTCGTTCAATGAACCCTCTCAGATTGTCGTTGACGCTGGTTTTGTAAGCTTCTATGACCTGCATCTCCTGCGGCGTATGCGTCGCAGGATTATCATTGACAGCCGTGCTCTCTACTTCTGCCACATCGGCAGAAGTATTTTTATTCTGGTTCATAGCCGCCATGACAATATTGTCCAGCTCCGTCGGCTCTCTGACCTGCGTCACATTCTCCGGCGTCTGCACACCGCGGTATGTATCGAGCATCGCCTGATCCCAAGGGCTCGCCGTCGGGTCAACGATTCTCTGTCCCTGTGTCTGGCTTCCTGGCTGCTGATAGTTCAGAATATTTCCGGGGCTTGCCAGACTTCCGAACGTACCGGAAAGCGCGCCAACGAGAAAATCGTAGATAGAGTCCTGCGCAACCTCTTTCGCGCTCTTCGGGTCTTTTTTGTAGATTCTAGGGAGCTGCCACTCCATCCAGTCGCCGATGAGCTCTTCAAGACCTTCGCCAGCCGCGCCGCCCAGAAGCGTCAACCCGCCGCCGATAAGCCGCTGCCCGGTTTCTGTTTTTGCAAGCTTGTCGACTGCCCCGGAAATTGCCTTCTCAACATAATCGTCTACAGAGCCCTTGCCGTACGCTTTATTCTGTAGTCCGGCAATGTTGAACATTTTTTCCGTGAAGATTTCCTTTGCGGCCATTGCAGAGCCAAACGCCATCTGCTGTTCGAGTGTTGCGCCCTCGCTCCTTGCCTCCTGCGTGCCGCCGCCGAACGCCCGAAACGCAAATGGAAGCATGCTGCCAGGTGTTCCAAGCGCCGCGTTTGCCGCTGCGTCCACGCCCATCTGTGCCGTAGAAGACAGCGCGTCGAGCGCCATCTGGCCGAGTGCACTTGCCCCTTCCTTCGCCTGCTCAGTCCTCTTCGCGCCGATGTTCGATACATCCGCCGCAAGGTTCCGAGCCGCTTCTCCGGATTTCTCCTGTGCTTCCTTTACAGGGCTGAACGCGTCGACCTTTTTCTGCGCTTCTGCAATAATACGCTGCTGATTCTGAATTGCTTTCAGATTATATGTACCGGGCTTTGCGCGGTTCTCGGCCTGCATGGACTTGAGTGTTGCTTCTTCCGTCTCAAGCTGATGCTGGTACCACTCTAGGTTTTCCCCGTAAAGCGTATCTCTGCCGCCCTGACCGGCCTGATACATCGTGCCGACTGCATCCAGAGACGTTCCGCCGCTCTGAATGGCGCCGCCAAGCATCGCATTCCCGACACGTTCCAGCACAGAAGGTGTCGCGGATTTGGCTTTTCCGTCAAAACTCCCGTAGCTTCCTGTCCCGTC
>ERZ779797.111-NODE-111-length-35966-cov-4.855810_pt1 | contig 35966 bp, 32 predicted proteins | sample MGYA00511886_ERZ779797 | MGnify/ENA primary metagenome ERZ779797 (study PRJEB29588, sample SAMEA2155055) | human gut metagenome | biome: human gut; feature: human-associated habitat; material: faeces | place: Denmark | collected 2008/2010 ... | reverse complement strand
CTTACCAGGGAGGTAGCATCTCTGAAAGATCTTATTGACAGCAAGCTCAGTGCTACAGAAGACAAGAATATAGGGTATCAATGGCTCTCTATTGATGAACTCTGCAATTATCTGCCGGACAAGCCGTCAAAGCAGACGGTGTACGGCTGGGTTAACCAGAGGCTGATTCCGTATCACAAGACGACGAAGAGGCTTTCGTTCTTGAAGATCAAGATTGATGCGTGGATTGCGAACGGCAGTAGGAAAACCGCAAAGGAACTACGGGATGAGGCGGTAATCACTCACGGCTACAGAAAAGGAGGTGCGCTATGAGTCAGCCAAGATTATTGTCGGATATCTTGCTGGATATAGCAGCTGATTCGAACGAACCGATGGGTGCAATATTGCGTCAGTGCCCGTTCATTCAGGCAGAACTGATTCGTAGGAAGAAGATGAGTCTGGATGATCTGACTGACGAGCAGATTGACCGGCTTATTGACTGGGACCAGAAAGAGGGAGGTAAGGATAGACGATTACCCGGGAATCCACCGTCCCCGGACAAAGTTCCTTGACGTGCAGAAGGCGAACCTGACATACAGGAAACTGCGCAAGCACAGCAGGAGCCAGACGCGGAAGATTACACACAGGCTGCTTGACCTGCTCGGCAAGATACTGAAGGAGATACGTGAAATCGAGAGAGACTATGAGAATGCAGAAATTGAAGGGATTGGCCGCTGCTTCGCTCAGATTGAAAACATTAAACGACAATCCCTAAGTACTTTTAAATACCCATGAAATGAGCCGGAATATCCTTGAATTGAAGTCTATCAAGATTGCTCCTGAAAAGGTTCAAACCTTGTCGGCGGCAAAGCGTCTCGTGAAGCTAAAAGGCTTCGATCTGAAGGAAGAATACTTTGAGCTGGTATATCATCCTGCAGATCTGGTTAAGAACATCGCGCACTATGTTGAGGGTAAGACTTATCGTGATACTGTTCCAGTCGCAGACATTAAGGGGACGCTTCATGCGAGTTATTATGATAACAACTGGTTGGTTATGATGATGAGCTTAGAGCGGCATAGGGACGACTTTGATGTGGAGAAAGTGAAAGAGGCTATTTTTAATACGCAGTATTTTGAGCCTATTCATCTCAGTAAGTACGGAGATATCTACTTTATCAATGGCGGCGGCAATCATCGCGTCTGCCAAGCCAAATTTCTTGGCATTGAGACTATACAATGCGAGGTTACAGAGTTTGTCATAGAGAAAGCGGTATTGCCGGGCGTGACGCCCGTATTACACAAATCGAGCATTTAGGATCGAATCGATACGAGTTGGGCCGAGTCGGTCACGAGAAGGACCTACTCATTTATTCTTTTTTTTTCGGTTGTAGGGCAGGAGTTCTGCCAGATTCCGCTGTTAGTATGGGCTCTTTCCCGGGATATCCTCCATCCATGTTCGGGGCAACATTGGCAGCCTTGCATGTGCTTATGTGCGAATATACGGTTGCTGTACGATAAGCAGATGCATAATTGACATGACGGGAGAAGTCTTGGAAGAAGAGTGATGGATGTTGTCTAAGGCAGGTCGGGGAGATCTGGCCAGTGAGGGTTCCAAAGTTTGAGAAAATCGTAGATGAGTTTTGCCGGTTTCAGCTCCTCATTGTTGAAGACACTGCGTGCAAAATTCTTTTTCTCATCGCGCGGCTGTTAAAAGTATTATGATTTCAGCAAAGCATAGTTTTATCTATTTATCTCTGTCAGATAATTGGTGAATTTTTTTTGCTGGCATTGATAAGAACCTTTGTGGAGGTAGGTTGCAGAGATAGTTGGAGCAGTTAGAGGAGGATTACGAGGCGATCTTCAAGACGGCTGTCGGTGGTCCTGCCGGTGTGATTCATGCGGTGGATTGCGCTACGACGGATTGTCAGCCTAATGAGAATGTGGAAGCGCTGCGCGTGTTCATGCTTGCCAAGAAGATCGAGTGTCGTCCGGTATGGAAGCCGATGCACAATCAGCCTGTGTATGAGGGAGCTCCTGTTTGTACAAATGGTGTGGAGGAGGACTTGTTCAAGGTCGGGTTCTGCTTGCCTGCAGGTCCTTATGTGACGGATGAGGATGTTAGGTATATTGTGGAGTGCATCAAGGAGGCCATTGTTCGGTAGTGTTTTATGTTAGGATAGGCGGAGCCTTGATGGCTCCGTTTTTTTGGTGGGTGGTGTATTAGAGATTTAGTGTTGTGTGATTGTGTGACTTGGGGGGGGGATAACATTGTCTTTTATATTTTTGTGGCAAAGTGGTTGGATGTCTTGAGTTTGCTATTTCGTACTGATAAAACGATTTAGCCGGTACAAAATGTGCATTTTGATGTGGTCTGTACCGCTTAGAACGTTTTGCCGGTACGGTTTTGGTTGCGAAATGGCAGAGGAGAGTGGGGATGTTTCGGATTGGTGGCGTATGTGAGGGATTGGCATTGACAAGGATGTTGGAGTTGTGGCATTGACATTGACTTTAATCTTCTGATTGGACGTTTGGAGGTGGTGGTGTGGTGTCGGATTACGATTGAGGTTAGAGAGATGTAATGACACAGGGAAGATAAAAAAAGGAGTGCCGTTGTCGCAGCACTCCGAATTAGGTGAGAGAATGATTACTTGCCGGAATCATTCTGATTGTACTTAGGCCTGTCACCACCATGATTGCGCTTGTAAGTGTCGATTCGCTCTTCCTCCCACATGCCCGCACCCTCTGCTGTTGAGGAACGCCCAATAATGGTCATATTGGTAAATTCCTTACCATCTGCTCGATGCTCCGCTTCACGACGTTTTGGGTCTTTTGTAGTGCCCACGTAAACCGTCTTATGCCCATCGTGCAGTTCATACTTGTAAGTATCCTTCTTTTTCATTGGCTTGGTTGCTTAACGCCTGCTCCTTTTCAGGCCCTGTGAGAACTTGTCCAAGGTTCTCGGGTTAGACAAGGGATTCGGACTATCCCTTTATTATTCTCTACGGCAAATACGCTGCCAGACGAGAAGAAAATGACAAATTGGCAGAGTTTATACTGCTATTTCGTGAAATCAGAACGAATAATTAAAATAAAATCGTTGGTCTCAAAAATTTGTTGTATCTTTGAACCATCGTTTAATATTGAACAATTATGATAGCGGAATTCAAAATCAGGAATTTCTATTCGTTGAGGAATGAGCAGACGCTGAGTTTTATCCCGACGAATGATGATACTTCTCGTGATATCTATACCGAAGAAGTGGCTGATGGTGTCTCGCTTTTGAAGATAGGCTGTATCTATGGGTCTAATGCTTCAGGTAAGACAAACATCTTGAAAGCACTCGATTTCTTTTCTCAGTTCATGGTCAATGATGGTTTGAACAAAGGCGACGAGATTGGAGTTGTGCCTTTCTTGCTTGATGATGTATCGGACAAGGAACGGACGCAGTTTGAAATGTCTTTCTATCTGAACCGGGAGAAGTATAAGCTTAATCTAGTGTTGGATAACAAGGTTATTTATGAGGAAACCCTACAGGTTTATTCGTCTGTTCAGCCAACTTTGTTGTACAAGCGCACGTATAATCCTGAAAAGGATGCAACAGACATCGTTTTTGGCGGCAAAGTGGGATTGGTAAAGAAAAGCAGAGAGGCTATTGAGGGTAATACCTTTAATAAACGTACAGTTATTGCTGCATTTGGAATGTCAAATGTTGAGAAATCAAGGTTGAATCTGGTATATGATTTCTTCTCCCAAAAGATTGCTCCTATTATGTATCCACAGAGCAGTCTGATGGGTTTTACCAAACGCCGTATAACTAGAGATAGAGATGGGCGGTTAAAAAGATTCATCCTTCATTTCTTGAAAGCATCTGACTTCAACATCTCAGATATTGCTATCCATGAAGAGGAAGTGAGCATTACCCCTGAGATGGAACTGGTGATTAAGAATACCTCGGCCATGCCGGAAAAGGCAAAGGAAGAGATCCTAAAAAAAGGCACTTTACATTCGGACGAAATGTTCTTTGTGCATCATACCAGTAAAGGGGATAAAGAACTTGACGAGGAACTGGAGTCGCGAGGAACCAAGAGATACATGGGGCTTGCTACGATTCTTTATGACCTGTTGGTTCACGGAGTCATTCTTCCGATTGACGAGATAGAGTCAAGTATTCACTATGAGTTACTATCTTACTTTATCAAGGTGTTTCTGGTGAATAGCAAGCGAAGCGGACAGTTGATTATCTCTACTCATGACATCAACCTGTTGGATGAGGATTATATCCGCAGGGATGTGATTTGGTTTACAGACAAGAACGATTGCGGAGAAACGCAACTGATAAGGCTTTCCACCCTTGGTCTGCACAAGACGCTGTCGGTTTATAATGCGTACAGGCAGGAAAAGCTTGTTAATCTGCCTTTCCTGGATAGTATTTATATGGATATGGATGAATACTATGAGCATGAGACAGGTGAATAGAAGAGTACGTAAGAGCATCGCTATCATCGGTGAAGGCTTGACAGAGTATAGATATGTGGATGATATGCGCACAACTGAACGCTACAGGTTCAGTCTGGTGCCCGGTATCCCAAAGCATTCGGACATTGATGACATTGTAAATCTGGCAAAAGAACGAGTGAACGCAGGATATGATTATGTGTTGTGCCTGATAGACATGGATGTGATTGAAAGTAGCCACGACAAGATGGCGCATTACCGTTCGTTGAAGAAGGATAATCCTAAGATTATCTTTGTGGAGTCGAGTCCCTGTACGGAATACTGGTTCCTGATGCATTATTTGCCAGTCCCATCCAGTAAAGAATATGCCGATTATAATGCAGTGGCACAGGAACTTAAGAAGCACATTCCAGACTATGACAAGACGGAGACGTTCTTCAACAAAACCCATATCTATCGTGAACTGAAGGAAAAGGGTGATATGGCGCGGGCTGTCGAGCTATCGCGCGAACTGGATAAGTTGCACGCGACAGAGCCGGAGGTGTACAAGTCATACACGCAGATGTATAAGTTGTTTGATATAATCAGAGAGATTACGAAGTAGGAGGAGTAGCGTCTACGGACTTCAAAAGAATGATAATAAAACTATGTGGGCAGATAAAGAAACAAATATTGATTATCTTAATTTCGGGTATATAGAAGAATCTAATAATGAATTTGCATTCCGGACGAAAAATATCGAATTTGCAGATTGGATAGTACTTTTGATAAGGGCGAGATAGGATTAGTTGTGTTCAGTAAAATGCAGATCGAAGGAAATGAGTGTAGGTGAATTGATTCCAAATAAAAACCAGAGTGAGTCGAGTAAGCTTGACCGCCGTTCAATTCTGCTGCTTAAGACGATGCTTTCTGATAATTTGGTGGACTGCCAACAACTTCAGGAAGGTGGCACACTTTCCAATATAGATGGGTATTTGGAACTTCTATGCGAAGACAATACTTCTTATGGAAAAATTGTGGTCCGGGTAAAACACCTTACTTATCCAGAGAAAGATGGTTCTGTTTTCTATCCAATACCAATGTCGATTTATGCATACGCGGAGCGACATAAAGGCGAATTGGTTATGTTTATCGCCTGTGATGATATAAACAAGAAGTTCTATTGGCGGAACATTGATTCAATCGCAATCGAAGAGTTCAAGAATAAGTCTGACCACATACAAAGTAGCGCCAGATACTATTTCCGTGATTCGGAAAAATGTACCGAAAGTTCTGTTGTTGAGACAGTAAATGCTTGGAGAGAACTTTACAACCAGAAGATGGCGAGCATCCAAGATGATAAGAAATTGGCCGAAGATTTCGCTGCTCTGCAGAAATCATATTTCAACATAATATCCACGCAATTACATGGAATATCGGATTCTCATATTGTCAGGCATCAGGTAGACGAAATAAAAGAATGGATATCCAATTCTCATGGCGATGGTGATGCACGAATTAGCCTTCTTGTGGGAGATGCGGGAGTCGGTAAGTCTGCAGTTTTGAAAGAAGTCGTAGATTCTCTGAATCCGGATACGTGCAGATCTCTCTGCATCAAAGCTGACGCCATCGATGACTTTGGCAATAATATAACATTGGAGAAGATGCGTGGTGTTATAGAATTCTATAGCATCGGTAAGAAGGAGATTTTTCTGTTTATAGACCAAATTGACGCACTTTCCCAGTGTATGTCCAATGACAGAGGCCATTTGAATGTGATGATGACTTTGCTGTCTTCTTTGGAGAATTGGCCTAATGTTCGGGCGATAGTATCTTGCAGGAACTATGACTTGAATTATGATTCTGATTTATGTAACCTCAAGAATAAGGCGCACCTGATTGAAATTGGCAATTTGACGGACAATGAGGTTGCAGGTGCATTGGAAAAGGTGGAAGCAGGCCTTCGGGACAAACTTGATGATGCTACGTTCCGAATGTTAAAGACCGTGCAATATCTCAATGCGTTCTGCATATTGTATAAAAGACGGTCTGCCGGTCTCCATTTTGGAAATCCTATAGAATTATATGACGCGATATGGGAAGAATATATCTGCAAATCGCCGAATCACATTGACAGTGGAACTTTAGAGGACACATTGTATCTTATTGCAAACTCGGCAAGGTCTGCCGGTACATTGAGACCGATATTGACCCCTGCGACAACGCAAAAGAGATCCTTTGATTATATGGCCAGTTCGGGGCTGATAAATATTGATGGCAATTCTGTGTCCTTCTTTCATCAGTCGTTTTACGAATATATTCTTGCCAGACAATATGCTTATTCCGGAAAGTCATTAGTGGATGATTTTAAGAATGACTTTCAAGGATTGGAATTGAGGCCAATTGTAAAGGCTGTATTGGAATATGAGCGTAGTCATAACGGAGTCCTTTTTGTCGAAGAAGTCCGCTCTATACTTTCATCAGAATCCGTCCGTTTTCATGTTAAGTTGTTGGCAATATCAGCGTTGGCATCTATTCAAGAGCCTCAGCTTGCAGAAATGCGACTGATCAAGGATTTCTGCAAGAAAGATAATAGAATTCTGGTGTATTTTCTTCGAGGAGTGCAAGCGGATGGATGGTTTTCTACAGTATGCAATATTGTCAAGCCGGTATTATCTGATTTAACGAAAGACAGCCCAATTTGTTTCCCTCTTACCATATGTTTATCGAAATTTGTCTTTGATTATCCGGAAGATGTGTATGAACTTGTCAATAAAATCAATGACTCAGATACAAGATTGTTTTCTACTGCGCACATATTGAGTGAGCATAACGACTATGGTAAGCAATGTGTTTTAGATGCATATCGAGAAATAAGGCCACATAATCGGCTTTACTCTATTGAGTTGATAAAAGATGCGTTACTGACAAATGAAAAATTCGCTCTTGAAGAGGCTGAAGTTTCGCTTGTGAATTTTTTTACGTCAAAAGAAGAGAAATACAGAAATGACGAATATGAGTTATTTGAAGTCCTCTTTCCGCTTCTGATAAAAAAACACCCTAAGGCTTTCCTTTTGACCATTAGTAGCGCTATTGTTAAAATCATAAATCAGTCTTCGTATGATGGCTTATATGGTTTTTCTCGTTCAAAAGCATTTGATGACTTTTCTTTGGAGGACTACTCGAAAAAGCTTTTAACGATATATGAAGAACTCTTGACCAAGTTTTCTTCTGATTTGGCAATTATGAGGCCGATAATAGACCGCTTGATGAAGTTGAGGAATGAGACGTCCATTTCAATGGCTTTTTCCGCAATGGCAGCAAATCCGAAGGCGTATGACGAACTGATACGACAGATTATTGCTGATGAACAGTCTGTTAATATGTACTTGGCCAGTGATATCGAGTTCTTTTATCTGAAAATGGTTAAATCTTGGTATCTGAATTTAGATGCTCACGATGCGGTTATGTATCAGAAAAAAGTATTGTCGTTCAAATCGCCAATCGATCTTTATTATAACAGAGACCGTCGTCCGGATTATTATCTCTGTCCTCATCTTTGGAGGAGCAAGTGGGATTTGATATGTAATACGTTGCCGGAAGATGGACTGATTCCTGAAATGAAGAAATGCTCGCAGGAGTTGTTGCGCAGGTTTGGAAAACGTACTATTGTAAAACGTCCAGAAGACAGAACTGTTGTAACATATTATGGTGGTGGACTTGTAAGCAATGATACATATTCGAGGTTTTCGCTAGAGAACTGGTTGAATTCTTTCTTGAAACTTGATGAATCTCGTAGTTGGCGTAGTCACGACCGTCCATTTGATTTGGAAGGCCATGCAGATGCTTTTGAAAAATGTGTCTCCGCAAATCCGGGTAAATTCAGAGGCTTTATTCGGGACATAGTATCGAATAATGATGTGAGGCCTATTTATAAAGTAGCAGGGATTAAGGGACTTTTGGCTGGATTGGAAGATCCTTTGTCTCTATGGAATTTGGCTGAGCCATATATCTCAGTCGAATATGCCAAAAAAAACAGCAGTTCATTCAAACAGATTGCAGAATACTTCGTCAAGTCAGAGAATCCATATTTGGATAAGGTTATAGCGGTTGCAGAAACAATTGCAGCCTTACATTCTGATGAACATGGCTGCTTCTATGAGGATGACATGAAGAGCATTGAGCGTAGGGCAAGCAAACTTATTGAACGGGCAATCAATTCAAATCAGGGACGAGCTGTCGAATTGTTGATACATGTTTGTTCTTTGCCGGAAAGACGGTCTCAGATTTACGGAATCCTCAGCAAACTTCAAGCAAGTTTCTCTGAATCATTGAAAACATTGCCATTGTACTTGTTGTATGTGAAATGTGCCTTTGATGAGTCGCTTTATTTTCATCTGATGAAACAACTTCTTGCCGGTCTTGGACCGGAAGCATTGTTCATAAGGGCGGATGCAATCCAACATTGTATTTACAATAAGAACGAAGTCGTGAAAGAATATATTGACCGGATTGAACCTGATCCTGTCAGTCACAAGATTTTAGCACAAATCTACTTTTATGGATTACGTGATGATAAGACTCGGGAGGATTGCAGTTTGAGATTGGAGAGAATACTCTCATATAATGAGGAAGATGTAATTGTCAAAATGATTCAAACAGCAATGGAATCATTTAAAGACTCAGAAATGAGAGAGTATTCTGCTGAATTGCTTCGTCGTTTTTCATCTGATGACAGAGACTCTGTAGTAAAGGCTTATTGTGAGTACTGCAATCGGCTTCCCGTTGAAGCATTTGGCTTTTATTGTGATATCACCAAAACATTGCCCCGCAAGAAGAATCGTATGATTCATGATCAACTCGAATATCTTCAGAAATGTATTTCGAAATATCCGGAGAAGTGTTGCAGGTTTATATTAGATCAAAAGTATTCTGAAATAGAGGGACAATGGAATGCCGATAACGATGTGGTGAGGGTGTTGCTGCAAATTTACAACAAATTGAGGGAGAATTGGGATGATGAATCTATAAATGAGATTATGGACTTGTTTGATGACTACATATACAGAGGGAATAGTGTGGTCATGGATGCTATAGGAAAAATGAATTGAGCCTGATGCTTACATTGTCAGAACTAAAGACTCTTATCCTTAAAGAAGAGGAAAAGAGTGATCTTTTATATGAACACTCGACGGGGAACATATCTGTGTTTAAGAAAATGTGCGAGGGGACATTTGAGGCCGTGGAAACTGGTAATGGACGGGAGAAGTGCTTGATTCCGCAAGTAGCAGCATTGAATTTTTTGTTCCGTGGTCAATGCTGTGAGTTTTCTCCTTGCTTACCTGTCTTATATCGGGGACATCTTAGTGAGGTAGAAATCTTTGTCGAGCGGATGCGTTTGACTGTATTCAAGCGCCTATTGGATTCTCATCCAGTTGTGGAACACTTCTTTAAAAGACATAACTTTCTGGTAGATGTAGAAGGGCTTGCGCAGCATTATGGTCTAAAGACTTCAGTGCTCGATCTGACAAGCAGCCTCGATATTGCATTATTCTTCGCAATGTGTCCATATGACAGTGTCAATGATGTGTACACATTTCACGATGACGGTCTTTCGCATGAAGCGATTCTCTATGTGTTCAATCCGTTATTTGACAACGAACCTTGTCCTGCAGGTCATGGTAAAACGCTTTTGAACGGAAGTATCCGCCCTATCGGACTTCAAGCCTTCAAACGCCCAGGAAATCAGCAAGGTTATGGCTTACATTTAAGGCATGGCGAAAGTATCAAGGCTTATATGTATAGATTCTCGTTCAATTGCGAAGAATCCAAGTCTTATTATAAACAGTTTGGATCTGGTGAATGTCTTTTGGTTAAAGATGAACTCGTGGATAAAACTAAGTCCATAGCGGCGCAAAACGTATTTTCGTTTGATGTCTTCAATGAGACCTTTGCAAGCTATAGACCTAAGGGATATTCGAAGACTTTATTAAAACAGCGTCTCCCTAATGATATCGTTTTACGTGGAAAAGTGCCAGATGTGCTATTCTCCGATGATGAGAAGAAAGAGATAATCGAGAGATGGAACAATTCTCTCGGGGCAGAAACAGCCAGTCATATTTTTCGGAAAAGAAACTTTGAACATGATGGTGTGGCAGTGGATGAGGACGGGAAAGAAAGGTACAAGGATATTCGGAATGAACGAGACTACAGATCGCTTAAACAAATGGAGTGCTTTCAAACTCTCAAGCTGATAAAATGTGTTGAAGGGCTGGAGGGCGCAGAATGGAAGAATTATATGGGGACACCTTGTTCAAAAAATAAGATTGGACGTTCATATAATTCAGGATGGATAAAAATTCCTGCCAGCTGCGAAACGATGTTCGGGGAACCGTATTTGAAAGAAAAGGATTGGCGCATTGACTCTATCTGCTTGCTGTATTGATTGTTCTAAGTATCGCCTACATCGTATTCATGAAAAAGTATTATCATTTGCACGAGGAATACCTTGCGTCGTTAAAATAGTGAAATTAGGATGGAAATTGACAATAAGCTCATCTCGAAGTTGCTCTCCGAGGCTGCGAAAAATCCACGGCTTCGTCAGAACTATGACCTGCGCACGTCATCCGACGACAACAGCCAGCGTATGCTCAATGCTCTTCTTCCCGGCACAGTGGTTCCTATCCATCGGCATCCGCACAGTACCGAGAATGTCCTGCTGCTTCATGGAAAATTGGTCGAGGTCTTTTACGAGGAAGAGCGAGCTGGAGATGGCATTGAACCTGGAGATAGCATTGAACAGAAGCAGGACATGGCAATTGGGCGTCGCTTCCATGAAACGGCACGCATTGTCCTGGACCCGTCCTCCGGCAATTACGGCTGCGTCGTCCCCGCTGGCGTCTGGCACACGGTCGAAGTCCTGGAGCCTTCCGTCATCTATGAGGCTAAGGACGGAAAGTATGGTGAAGACGGGAGCGAGACGGTGTAAGTTCGGACGCGGCAGAGACGTTCCAGTGGTCCCGTTACTTGTTCGAGAATGAGATTACTCTCCCTCTATGGCAAATCTGGGATGTCGGGCCAAGAAGGATTCCATATTTTCAAAAAATCATAGAATAGTTTAAGGACCTTCAATAATTGATAGGTCTTTTGGCTATTGGAGGCGATGAAAATGATAAGAGTCTCAATCTTAACTTTAATAATTTTTATTATCTTAAAAACCATAATATTATCTTCGCCGTTTTTAGGTATTCATCGTTGAATAGCCACTCTGGCGAAACGTTTATGGATTTTTCTCATCGCGCGGCTGTCAAAAGTATACAGAATCAATCAAAGCATAGGTTTATCTATTTATCTCTGTAAACCTGTTTTCAACTATTATGATGAACAGGCTTTATTGAACAAGTTGGTAGGCCCAATATTTCAGAAATAATTGATTAGCAGCGCATTGTGGCATCGGCAGCGTGCCAACTCCCCTATTTTTTCATTAGAGTTGGCTGGGACCGGATCGAGCATAAAGCGCCATAATCTCCTATCTTTCAGCAGGTTACTGCCGCAGGCAAGCACATCGGCATCTGCCAACTTGTTCAGGAATTTCATTGAGAAAATGAGAAGTTTACATTTGTTGGAGTTTGTGAGAATGAAGAGAATTGTAAAAAAAACGTACATTTGCAATGCGGACTCTTTAACTTTAAGAAAAGAGTTGTAATAATGCATCTTGTTCTTGTCGAGCAAAATAAAAAGAAGAAACTAATGCAAAGCGAAAGTCAAAACATAGAATACAAAGAGTCTTGGCACGATGAATATCTCAAATGGATATGCGGCTTTGCCAACGCTCACGGCGGGCGCATCTACATAGGTGTTAATGATGACAAGAAGGTTGTAGGTCTGTCCGATGCCAAGCGACTGATGGAAGATATCCCCAATAAGATTGTCAACTATCTTGGAGTTGTAGAGGACGTCAATCTGCTTACTGAAAACGGAAAAGATTATATTGAAATAGTGGTGTCGCCCAGTAATGTGCCGATTGCATATAGAGGGACATATCATTTTCGCAGCGGGTCCACCAAACAGGAGTTGAAAGGTATTGCCTTGCAACATTTCATAATGGAGAAAATGGGGCGTTCATGGGACGACATTCCAGTTTATGGATCTACCATTAATGACATTGACCGCAGTGCCGTTGATTATTTCCTGCAATGCAGTATTAAGGCCGGTCGCATGGATGAAGAAGTCATAAATGCCTCCACCGAAGATGTATTGCGTAATCTTGGACTTTTGACAAAAGAAGGTGAACTGAAGAATGCAGCTATACTGCTTTTCGGGAAACATGTAGGACAGTTCTTCCCTTCCGCCATATTCAAGATAGGACGTTTTCATAGTGACGAAAGCGATTTGATAATTCAAGATATGCTTGAAGGGAACATCATGCATATGGCAAGCCGTGTGGTCGATACTCTTCGCAGCAAATATTTGTTTTCGCCAATTCATTATGAAGGATTACAGCGCGTGGAACAGTTGGAAATCCCAGAAACTGCATTGCGCGAATTAATCTATAACTCATTGGCACATAAGGATTATACCGGGCCAGCAATCCAGATGAGAATATATGACCGTAGTATAGAATTGTGGAACTACGGCCTACTACCGAAAGAATTGACTCCGGCCGACTTAATGAAGAAGCACTCTTCTTTTCCTCGCAATCACAATATTGCCAATGTGTTCTACAAAGCTGGTTTTGTGGAAACATGGGGACGTGGTTTTAAGAAAATCAAGGAAGAATTTGAGCGCGTGAATCTTCCATTACCGACAATCGAAGAAAATTGTGGCGGCGTGTTGGTTACGATTCATCGAAGGACAATGCACGAAGTTATTACTGAACGCGGTGAACTTGATGTAGGCTCTTCCCGTGAAAATGTCGGAAACGTGTCGGAAACAAATGTCGGAAACCTTATAAAGGTCGAACTATCTAATAGACAACGCTTTATCGTTTCGATAATTAAGGACAATCCAAACATTACAGCCAAAGAAATGTCGGAAACATTGTCGGTAACCCAACGCACTGTCGAACGAGACTTCGCCATACTGCAGAAGGCAGGAATAATTAGACATGAAGGGAAAGTTAATGCAGGCATCTGGGTTGTGCTTGAAAACTCCAAATAGTTCGTATTAAAAATGACAGACAATTTATTTTTCAGGCTGATACAAAACGCGGTAGGCACGGCTGACGGGTTCGGGCCGGTGGTGCCGTCGGCGGAGGATTGGTCGGCGATGTATAGGGAGGCGCAGAAGCAGACGTTGCTCGGGGTGTGCTTTGCAGGGGTGCAGAGGGTATGCCGTGCCCATCCGGATCAGGCGGTGAACCTGCCGGCCGCACTGAAAATGAGATGGTTGGGTGCAGCGGCCAATATGCAGAAGCATAATGAGGTGATGAACCGGCATTGCGTCGAGCTGCAGGAGATGTTCGACCGCGACGGAATGCGTCTGACTACGTTCAAGGGGCAGAGCGTGGCGGCTCTTTATGATGAAGAGTTGCGTGTTCTGCGACAGGCGGGGGACATTGACGTATATGTGGAATGCGGACGGGAGAAGGCATTGGAATACCTGAGGAAGAAGGGCATTGACAATGGCGGCTGGGACTATGTGCATGCGCATCCGAAGATCTTCAATGATGCTGAGGTGGAGCTGCACTATAGGCTGAGCATTTCTCATAATCTTTTCAAGAACAGGAAGATACAGGAGTTCTGGGGGAGTCATGTGGCGGATTTTTTCGCAGGGAAGGCTGAACTGCCTTGTGGGGAAATCGTCTGCCCGTCCGACTACATCCATCTGTTTTACCTGCTGCATCATGCGTTCAGGCACCTCATTTCCGGCGGAATCGGTCTGCGTCAGATGATGGACATCTATTTTGCGATTCTGCATCGCGATGCCGGGATGGATGCCAGGCTTATGAAGGATGTCAATGACATGGGCATGACCCATTTCGCTTCCGCGTCAATGTGGGTGCTCCGGACTGTGTTTGCGTTGCCTGAAATTCCGTCACTCTGGAATGCTGATGAGGCGGAAGGACAATTTCTGCTCAATGAAATAATGGCGGGAGGGAACTTCGGGCATGGTGATACCAGGTTCCGCCACCCGACGTCCCGTGCCGGAAAGCTTGTCGAAATCGCAAGACGCAATCTCCACTTGTTGAGCCATTACGAAAGCGACGCGCTTGCCGCCCCGTTCTACTACATCTGGCACTTTTTCTGGAAACGGATACAGATTTGCAGGATCTGGTTCAGACGTCGTGTCTGATTGACATTGTCACGGGTGCGGATCCTGGGTTTCTGCCCCCGTCGTTGGAACCACGTGTGCAGATCGGGCCCTTTTGCCACCGTCGCGCCTGATTGACATTGTCACGTATGCAGATTCGGCCCTTTTGCCCCCGTCAGGTTGCGCTCGATCCGGAAATAATCAGCCAGACAAGATCAGCCAGGCAAGGTCAGCCGGAAAAGATCAGCCGATGATCAGCTTTCCGGCAGGTCGTTCAGGAAGATGGTGCGCCAGGCGTCGGATGGCATTCGCCAGTCACCTCTTGGGGAGAGGGAGACGGAGCCGACTTTCGGGCAGTCAGGGAGGCAGGATCGCTTGAACTGCTGGGCGAAGAAACGCCTGATGAACGTGTTCAGCCACTTGAGGATGGTGGCGTCGTCATATACGCCCTCGAAAGCCTTGCGTGCCAGGAAGTAAACCTTAGATGGTCTCGCGCCGAAACGGAAAATGTGGTAGAGGAAGAAGTCGTGCAGCTCGTATGGGCCCACAAGGTCTTCCGTTTTCTGGGTGATGTTTCCATCGCTGTCCGCCGGCTTCAGTTCCGGACTTACCGGTGTGTCAATGATGTCCATAAGTATCTCTCGCACAGAGCGTTTGCGGTCAGCCACGTCTTCACGAGAAGTTTCTGGTAATGTCCCACGATCCTCCACACCACCGCAAGCACTCTCATCACCAGCAGTACCCACAATACCGCCGCAAGCCCCCACAGCGCCACGTCCGGCAGCCACTGCCACGTCACTCTCGAAATGATTCTCGGCGGCCCAGCCCACCAGGTATCGCACAAGCGTTTTAGGAATGCTGGCGTTCACCGCGTACATGGACATGTGGTCGCCATTGTACGTCGCCCAGCCGAGCGCAAGCTCTGAAAGATCACCGGTACCCACCACGATACCGTTCTCTTTGTTGGCCACATCCATAAGAATCTGCGTCCTCTCACGAGCCTGAGAATTCTCGTAGGTAACATCCTGAACCTCAGGATTCTGGCCAATGTCGGAGAAGTGTTGCGCCACAGCCTTCCCGATAGGAATCTCCAGGGACGTCACACCCAACGCCGCCATCAGGTTGGAAGCATTCGAATGCGTTCTCGTCGTCGTGCCGAGTCCCGGCATTGTGATACCTATAATCCGTTTCCTGTCCCAGCCGAGCTTGTCGAAAGCCAGGACCGTCACTATCAATGCCAATGTGCTGTCCAGTCCGCCGGAAATGCCGATTACGGCAGTCTGCGAATGGATATGAGCGAGCCTTGTCGCGAGGCCCATCACTTGGATATCAGTGATTTCACGACACCTTTCGTCACGCTCAGCCGCATTGCCCGGAACGAAAGGATGCGGGTCTATATGCCTCCTCAGACATTTTTCGAAATCAGTCGCAGCGCCATCACCAGATGCCACAGCGAAATACCTCCGCGCATCCAGCCCGTCACCCGTGCCGTCAGGTGCCACAGAATGGAAAGTGCTCTCTTTCTGACGCAGCACGGAAATCTTGTCAATGTCAATGTCGGCGCATATCATCCCTGCCTCAAGCGAAAATCTCTTGTTCTCCGCCATCAGGCTTCCGTTCTCATAAATCAGAGAAGAACCGGCGTAAACCACATCCTGAGTAGATTCACCATAACCGCATGAACTATAGACGTAAGCCGAAATCGTCCTCGCAGACTGCTGACTGATAAGCTGTTTGCGGTATTGGTGTTTCATCAGGACCTCATTGCTCGCAGAAAGATTCACAATAATTTGCGCACCTGCGAGAGCATGATGGGAAGACGGCGGAATCGGTGTCCAAAGGTCCTCGCAGATCTCTATGGCAAAAGTCGCGCGGCCTACATTGAACAGCATATTCGGATAGACATTCACCTTGTGTCCGGCGTAGCTGATTTCAGCACCGGCGGCAGGCGAACTGCAGTCCTTGGCATTGTCCTCAATCCGTCCGTAAGCGCTCAGGGTATCAGAAAGAAAATCGCAACCGCTTGAGAACCAGCGCGATTCGTAGAATTCGTTATAGGTCGGAAGGTAAATTTTCGGTACAATGCCCTTCAGCGACCCGTTCTGGATGACCGCTGCGCAGTTGTAAAGCGAGCCCCGCACTCTGACCGGCACGCCCACGACCAGTGTCAATGACTTGCCGCGTGAGAATGTTTTCAGCCTTTTTACGCCTTCCTCAGCCCTGCTGACCAGCAGTTCCTGGGCAAACAAATCACCACAACTGTAGCCCGTGACGGACAGCTCCGGAAAAGCCAAGATGGAAACTTGCTCATTCTCAGCGATTTCCGCCATCCTGCAGATTTCTTCCACATTGGCATCAACATCAGCCACTTTCACTCTCGGCGTCGCCGCAGCCACTCTGATAAAACCGAATTCCATATCTTTCTGTTAAAAAAGTGACACTGCCGGGATGGGCAATGTCACCGTAAATTAAAGTGATTCAATGATTTTAGAGAAGATATATGTCATCTTGTCCGCTGCAGCGTCCGCAGCCTTCACGACATCGTCTCCATCGTTCTTGTAGTCAGCCGCAAACTCCTTCTGTGCGGCATTGGTGATGACCGACATTCCGAAAACAGGAATCTCGGAGTGTCTTGCCACGATTACCTCAGGCACAGTGCTCATGCCGACAGCATCAGCCCCGATAGTCCTGAAGAAATGCCACTCGGCAGGTGTCTCGTAAGAAGGACCTGTACCTGCGATATAAACGCCCTCACGAAGAGGAATACCCGCCTCGGTAGCAATCTCCTTGGCCTTGGCAATGAGCTTCTTGTCATAAGGATGCGTCATGTCCGGAAACCGCGGACCGAATTCGTCGAGATTCGGGCCAATGAGAGGGTTCGGCAGGAGGTTGATGTGGTCCTTGATGATCATGAGGTCACCGACCTTGTAGTCGAAATTGATACCGCCGGCAGCGTTGGATACGAACAAGTAGCTGATACCCAGCACTTTCATCGCGCGTATAGGCAATGTCACCAGATCCATCGGATAACCTTCATAATAGTGGATGCGTCCCTGCATCGCTATCACGAATTTGCCTCCCAGCTCACCTGCGATGTAATTTCCCTTATGCCCGATGGCAGTGGAAACAGGAAATCCGGGGATGTCCTTGTAATGAATTACTATAGGGTTCTCGATCTTCTCTGCAAGCTTTCCCAATCCGCTTCCAAGTACGATTCCGGCTACCGGAACACGTCCGTCGAGCCGCTCCTTGATATAGTCAGCGGCCTTGAAAATTTTTTCTGATCTTGGGTCCATAACTATGTGATTTAGAGTATTTTGATTAGTTGTTCCTTCGCACCTGCAATGATGCTTGCCTCGTCTTTCACCTTGCGGTTCTTCATCACGAATCTGCCGCCTGCAATGACGTGGTCGATACAGTCGCTGTGCGCTGAATAAATGAAATTCGACAAGAATGAGCCCGGAGAAATGAAGAAGGTATTATCGGTATTGACTATCAGAATATCCGCCAATCTGCCTTCCTCGATCCTGCCGGTGTTCAGCCCCAATGCCTTCGCTCCGTTTTCCGTCGCGAGCGGGAGAAGTTCCTCCAGAGGCAATGATTTAGGGTCGTTCCTCCAGGCTTTCTGGAACAATGCAGAGGTCTTCATTGCCTCGAGCATATCCAGATTGTTCGATGAGGCGCAGCCGTCAGTGCCTATGCAGACATTTGCCCCCGCATCGCGCAACTCATTGTACCTGAACATATAACCTGACGCGAGCTTGGTGTTCGAGTTGATGTTGTGGACACAGTTCACTCTGCGTTTTCCGAGAATCTCCACGTCATTGTCACTCAGCCAGAGGGTGTGCGCGGCGAGAACGTCCGGACCCAGAACGCCGAGCCTGTCCAGATATTCGACAGGGGAGAGTCCGCCGTGCTGCTCCTTGCAGTCTGCGATTTCCTTCGCGGTCTCGCTTACGTGTATGTGAATCTTCAGGCCGTGCTTCCTCGCGAATTCGGTGGCCCAGAGAATCAGTTCCTCGCTTGTGGAGTAGATGGCGTGGATGCCGATCTCGAATATGCCTCCGTCATCAAGCCCGAGTGACTCCTCATAGGTCCTGATGCATTGTTCCTTCTGCCTCTCGCATTCCTCATGGTTCCCGTGGTCGAGGGTGACGTATGAAACCACTGGGCGGATGCCCATCTCGACAGCGGCCTTGCGGGCGTAAGGGGAGAACCAGTATTGGTCATTGAAGGTGGTGGTTCCTGTCTTTATCATCTCCAGGCAGGCCACTTTCGTGCCCCAGAAAACGTATTCAGCATCGATTTTGGACTCTGTCTCCCAGATTTTCGCAAGCCATTCCGTAAGAGGAACGTCTTCTTCAATGCCTCTCATCAATGTCATGGCAGCGTGGGTGTGCATGTTAATGAATCCCGGCACCGCTGTCCTGCCTTCGCAGTCCATCACTTCCACGCCTGAGGCTGTCTTCACTTCTTCTTCGGAAGCGATGCCGACGGGAGTTATCCTGCGGATGGTCGTCCCTTCAATATATATATTGGAAAGGACTCCGCTGACTACTATATTCTTAAGTAATATCGAACTCATCTGTTCTGCAAATTTGTTTCTAAAAAACGACGAATCTTGTCGTCAAAGTTCAAATATAAGGATTTTTTTCGTAACTTTGAATCCCGTTATGAAATACGGGTTCGACAACGATAAATATTTGAAAATTCAATCCGAACACATCAGACAGCGGATTTCGCAGTTCGGAGACAAACTTTACCTCGAATTCGGAGGTAAACTTTTCGATGACAATCATGCAAGCAGGGTTCTGCCGGGTTTCCGGCCGGATTCCAAGATGCGTATGCTCAGGCAGTTGGCCGACAGCACGGAAATCATCATTGTCATAAGCGCATTGGACATTGAGCGGAACAAGGTCCGCAATGACCTGGGCATCACGTATGACGTGGATGTGCTGCGGCTTCATGATGAGTTCGAGCGGCATGGCTTCCTGGTCAGCGCCGTGGTCATCACTCACTACAATGGCCAGTCCAGCGCGGACAACTACCGCATCAAGCTGGAGAGGCGCGGTATCAAGACCTATTACCACCACACCATCGAGGGCTATCCGAACAATGTGGCCCTGATCGACTCTGAGGACGGTTTCGGAAGGAATGACTATGTTCCTACCACCAGGCCTCTCGTGGCGGTTACGGCTCCGGGACCGGGCAGCGGAAAGATGGCTGTGTGTCTGTCCCAGCTCTATCAGGAGCACAAAAGGGGCATCAAGGCCGGCTATGCGAAGTTCGAGTCGTTCCCTATCTGGAATCTGCCGCTCAAGCATCCGCTGAACTTGGCGTATGAGGCTGCAACGGCTGATCTCAATGATATGAACATGATCGACCCGTACCATCTCGAGGCCTATGGCAAGATGGCGGTCAATTATAATCGCGACATCGAGATTTTCCCTGTGCTTAATGCCATTTTCGAGAGCATCTACGGCGAGAATCCGTACAAGTCGCCTACCGACATGGGTGTCAATATGATAGGCTACTGCATGTGCGACGAGGAGATCTGCTGCAATGCCGCGAAGCAGGAAATCGTGCGAAGGTACTATGATGCGTTGTGCAGGATGGCGGACGGCGCTGTCAATGATGCTGAAATCAATAAGATAGGCTCCCTGATGAAGCAGGCGAAGATAGACACTTCGTTCCGTAAGACGACTGTGGCGGCGAAAGAGAGGAAGGAGGAGAGCGGTGGTCTGGCTGCTGCTGCCATCGAGCTTGCCGACGGCACTATCATCACTGCCGGGTGCAGCCCGCTGCTGGGTTCGAGTGCCGCATTGATATTGAACGCTATCAAGCATCTGGCCGGCATTGACCATAATATAAAGCTTCTGCCGCGTGATATGATCGAGCCGATCCAGAAGACGAAGGTTACTTATCTTCACGGACATAATCCGAGGCTGCATACCGATGAGGTGCTGGTGGCGCTTTCGCTGTTGAGCATTACGGATGACAAGTGCCGCAGGGCATTGGCCCAGCTTCCTGAGCTTGCCGGCTGTCAGGTGCATTCGACGGTAATGCTTTCGGAGGTGGACAGCAAGGTGTTCAAGCGTCTGGGTGTCGTATTCACCTGCGACCCTATAAAAGAATAGGTGCTGATGGGGTCGGTGCATCCCCGGTGTATCCCCACGGCGCATATATGACGCGCTGCATATAATAACAAGGAAGGCGACCTCAATCGGGCCGCCTTCTTCGTATTATGCTACGGGGTTATATTAGAATACGTCAGAATCCTCTGCCTTTTCATTGACAGAAACCTCTGGCGCAGCCTTTACTTCGGCGGCTCCTTCCGGCGCATCCTTCAGACATTTGGCTCTGATATAGGAAATGACATCCTCAAGTCCTTCTGCGAACTTGTCGAAATCTTCCTTGTACAGGAAAATCTTGTGCTTGTCATAACTGAACTTGCCGTCCTGTTCAACCCTGCGTTTGCTTTCAGTAATAGTGAGGTAGAAGTCGTTATTGCCTTTTGTCGATTTGACATCGAAGAAATAAGTCCTTTTGCCTGCTCTTACCGGCTTTGAATAGATCTCATCGCCGGAGCGATCGTGGGAGTAGCCTCCCTCATAATCATCGTTGTACATATCTCCCTTGCTAAATTTAATTATTTACCAAATATAAGGATAATTCTGAAAAATGGTAGTATCTTTGAGAAAATTTTGTGAAAAAGATACTGATTCGATTATGTTAGGTAGAAGAATTTTGAGGATAAAGGCTTTCAAGGTGCTGTTTGGCTATGCATCTGTGGGCAAGATGACATTGGATGATGCGATGAAGGAACTGGAGTTGTCCTGCGAGGCGACACGAGACCTGTATCTGTTTATGCTGTCGATAGTTATGCCATTGACGGATGAGGCGAAGCACCGCATTGACCTTGCTAAGAACAAGTTCAATCCTACGGAGGAGGACCTGAATCCGAATACCAAGTTCGCTGACAATCAGGTGGCTGAAATCCTCAGGAACGATCCTGACTTCAAGAAGATGCTTGAGCGCAAGAACCTCTCATGGTCGCAGTATGACCTTCTCATCGGTTCTGTTTTGGATTCGCTCAAGGGCAAGAAGTATTTCCAGAACTATATGGCCGAGCCGTCCCGTTCGCTCAAGGAGGACTGCCGCCTTTTCATAAAGATATTTGAGAAGGAGTTTGTGGACAATCCGCAGCTCGCAGCCATTCTTGAGGATATTTCACTTTACTGGATAGATGATCTCGCATATTCATTGACCTTCTGCTGCAGGACGATGGAGGATCTGGCCGCAGGCAAGGCTTGGCGTCTGCCTGATCTGTATATGAGCGACATTCTCAGGAAGAAGAATCCTGAAGCTGATGTTCAGAGTGACAAGGTGTTCGTTACCAGGCTGTTGAAGAACGCCTTTACCGGATACGAGGGCTATTACAGTCTCATCACCTCGTCTGTGAAAGGCTGGGAGGCGGACAGGTTGAACTCCATAGATATATCTATTGTGGCGCTTGGTCTGGCCGAGGCGGAGAGTTTCCCTGAGATTCCTCTGAAAGTGACTATCAATGAGTATGTTGAAATTTCCAAATACTACAGTTCTCCGAAGAGCTGCTCGTTCGTGAACGGCCTTCTGGACAAGCTTTGCGCGAAACTGGTGACTGACGGCAAGATAGTCAAGAGCGGAGCAGGACTGGTGGAGTAGGATTGTCGTAAAAGGAAAATCTTTTATTATATTTGTAGAATAAATTTTTATTGAAAATGAATATTCTTACTTTAATTCTTCAGGCACCGGCTGGTCAGCAGCCTGCCGGCGGCGGTTGGTCAATGTGGGTAATGCTGATTCTCATCTTCGTGATCATGTGGTTCTTTATGATTCGTCCGCAGCGCAAGCAGCAGAAGGAATTGGAAAAGTTCCGCAATGCCCTCAAGAAGGGCGACAAGGTCGTGACTATCGGCGGCATCTACGGTGAGGTGGCTGAAATCAAAGACAGGACTGTCATCATCAAGGTGGACGGTGAGACCAAACTCAGAGTGGACAAGAATTCTCTTGTAAAGGATTTCTCTGAAACTCAGCAGCAGTAGTTCCATTATCCGGACTTCAGGCTATGCGGAACGTGTTCGGAAAAATAACGGAAAAGTTGAATATCAGCGGGAGGGATGCAAAGCTTTTTATTGTCTCTCTCCTGCTGGCTTATAGTATATGGCTGATACATTATCTGTCATTGAACTATACCGAAATCGTCCGTGTGCCGGTTCAGGCGCAGTGCGACATCAACGGTCATGCTTTCCAGTCTTCGAACACGTCTGTGGCTATGGCGAGGTGCCGCGCTACGGGATTCGGCCTTATCCAGCTGGAAAGAGCTGAGAATCAGCAGCCTGTGGTCATACGTTTCAATTCGTCGGATATGCACCGGAGCAGTGAGGAGATGTACTACATCACGTCTGACGAGTTGAACAAGTACGCTGCGCAGATTTTCGGCACGGGGACCAAGCTGGAGACCTTCCTGGTCGATACGTTGTCCTTCCGGTTTCCTTTCGAGAACCATAAGCGGGTGCCGGTCCAGCCGGTCTATTCGCTCAGTTTCAAGCCTCAGTATATCAATGTCGGAACCCTCTCGGTGTCGCCTGATTCTGTTACGATTTACGGTGAACCGTTCCATCTTTCCGGCATTGACAGGGTTTATACTGAGTCACTTACGCTCAATGACCTGGACGCTTCGGCTCACGGAGAGGCGAAGCTCGACAAGATCAAGGGCGTGAGGATGTCCGATGCCACGGTGCGTTACCGTCTGAATGTCTCGCGTTTTGTGGAGGTCAAGGTGCAGATACCTGTGGACACGAGGAATGTTCCGCGGGGCAAGTCGCTGATTATCTATCCGTCTGTGGCTGAGGTGACGTTCCACTGCGCGTTCCCGATTTCGTCGGCTCCGACTGACGATGTGAAGGTGTATGTGGATTACAATGATTTTACCCAATCGCTTAAGGGCCAATGTCTTCCGCGTATGGAATCTGTTCCTGTCGGGGTGTTGGACTATACGGTGAGCCCTGAGGTGTTTGACTGTGTGGAGAGCGGGAAATGAAATCATTGACATTGCTCATAACTGGCGGTATCGGCAGCGGCAAGTCGCTGGTCTCCAGGTATATGGAGGAGTTGGGCGTGCCTGTGTACGACAGTGACAGCAGGACGAAGGCCCTCTATGAAGGGGAGTTGCTTTCCAGGCTTGAGACTGCGTTGGGTGCAGGGCTGAGGACGGAGGACGGGCGGTTCGACAAACGGGCGCTGGCTCGACTGATTTTCAGTGACAATGTGAATATGTCCAAGATGGAGCAGGTGGTCTATCCTGCTGTGATTGAGGACTTTGAGGCTTGGAAGAACGAAGTGTCGGGGGGAGTGTCAGAGGACATTGGCAAGTGTGGCGGAAAAATTGTAGCGATGGAGTCTGCATTGGCATTGACAAAACCTGCTTTCAGCGGGATTTTCGACATTGTCCTTGCTGTGAGGGCGCCGGAGGAGTTGCGGGTGAAGCGAGCTTGCGAGCGTGACGGTGTGGATGAGGCTGCGGTTCGGGAACGGATCAGAAATCAGAGCGTGGATGTGTCTGCGGCTGATTATATTATCGATAATGACGGGACTCCTGAGGAACTCAGGGCGAATACCGAGGCGGTTTTGCGTGAGATTCAGGTGGTGCTGTCCAAAATGAATGAAATTTAAATTTTTTAGGTTATGAAAACAGATTTGGCAAAAATTCTTTCAGTGTCAGGCCAGCACGGCTTGTTCCTGTATATCGCTCAGGCTCGTAATGGAGCAATTGTAGAGGCGTTGAGCGACAAACGCAGAACTTGTTTCGATATGAAGAGCAGGATCACAACATTGGCTGATATCTCCATCTATACTTCTGAGGGTGAACTGAAATTGAAGGATGTGTTCGAGAAGCTTCACGCTGTGCTTGGCGAGGCTGATGCTCCGTCTTCCAAGAAGGCTACCGCTGAAGAGCTCAAGGAACTGTTTACCAAGGCTGTACCTGATTATGACGGGGACAGGTTCTATGTTTCTCACATGAAGAAGGTAGTGGACTGGTACAATGAGCTGAAGAATTTCGCTTCTCTCGAGTTCGTGGAGGAAGGCGAGGCGGAAGAGGCAGAACAGAAATCTGAGGAATAGGAATAGAATGTCAGAAAATAGGTCAATTCAGATAGTTACATTAGGGTGCTCGAAGAACGAAGTGGACTCCGAGCATCTTCTTGCCCAGATCCGTGACGAGTACGAAATCGTGCCGGCAGGGGAGGAACGGGATGTGGACTATCTGCTTTTGAATACGTGTGGCTTTATCGGTGATGCCAAGGAGGAGTCTATCCAGGCCATCTTGGCGGCGGTGGAGCGCAAGAATGCCGGAAAGGTCGGAAAGATATTTGTATTCGGCTGTCTTTCACAGCGTTACATTTCTGATATGCCGGCATTGATTCCGGAAGTGGACGGATGGTTCGGGGCGAGGGACATTGATCCGATAGTGAAGGCTCTCGGCGTGAAGGTGCATCCGGAAAGGCGGACGGAGCGTGTGAGGACGGGCAAGAAGCTGCCTTACGCTTATCTGAAGATTTCGGAGGGGTGTGACAGGCGCTGCTCGTATTGCGCGATTCCTTTCATCAGGGGTGCGCATCGTTCTGTGCCTATCGAGGAACTGGTGAAGGAGGCTACGGTGCTTGCTTCTGAGGGCATCAGGGAGCTGGTGCTGATAGCTCAGGACACCACTTATTACGGACTGGACCTGTATCGCAGGCGCGCGCTGGGAGAGTTGCTCCAGAGGCTGTCTGAGATTGACGGTATAGAGTGGCTTCGTGTGCATTATTCGTATCCTGCTGATTTTCCGGAAGATGTGCTCGACCAGATGGCCACGAATCCGAAGGTGTGTCGGTATATGGACATTCCTTTGCAGCATGTGGCTGACAAGGTGCTGGACATGATGCATCGTCACGTGGACGGGGCCTGGACGAGGGCTCTCATAAAGAAAATGAGAGAGAAGGTGCCGGGAATCGTGCTGCGTACCACTATGATCGTTGGACATCCGGGTGAGGGTGTAAAGGAGTTCAATGAACTTCTCCAGTTTGTGAAAGAGGCTAAGTTTGAGAGACTTGGAGCGTTCAAGTACTCTGAGGAGGAGGGGACTTTCGATGCCCTGAACTTCAAGGACTCCGTGATGCCGAAAACCAAACAATCACGGCTTGACAGGCTGATGGAATTGCAGAATGGTATATCATTTGCTTTCAATTCCAGCCGTGTGGGCTCGCAGGTGAGAGTGATAGTCGATGACTTCAATGATGGGGTGTTCGTATGCCGCAGCGAATTTGAAAGTCCGGAAGTGGACGGTGAGATTATGGTGCGTTACGACAGCTCCGTGATGACGGAGGAACCGCAGGCTTATGTGGGCGGTTTCATGAACGTCAAAATCGTGGAAGCCGGTGATTATGACCTTGTTGCAGAGTTCGTATCTTTGTAAATATTATAGAATATGAAACCGATTGTTTCTGCTGCATTGGCGGCCGTGGCTGCTGTCGTGTTGGCATCCTGTGATCCGCAGGCGTTCAGTTTGAATGTGGAGATGCGTTATCCGTCGAAGTCCGGCATTGACCTTGCCGGCAAGTCAGTGGCTGTCGTTTATCTTGAGGACAATGCGCAGAGCGATTCGGTGTTCTGCAAGTATATGGCGAACGGTTTTGCCTCAGCCCTGGAGAAGGATTATTTCTCCGGAGAGGAGGCGATTCCTATCTACAAGCGTTCCAAAGACGGTTCTGCAAACTACGCTTCGAAGGAGAGTCTGGTGAATATGGTGATGGAGACGGGGGAGGACATCGTGTTCCTTTTCGATTCTCCTGAGTTCGGCGAACTGTCCGTGGGCGATATGCAGGCGGCTTCCGACGGGCTTTCCGCCCAATATAAGGTCAATGTCCCTGTGCATATCCGGCTATACGCGTTCGACAGTATGGGAAAGGTGGATACTGTATATACTTGGGCCGGCAGCAAGACGATTTCTGATAATCTGAAAACGGATTTCTATACGGTGCCGGACAATGTCCCGTCTCTTTTCTGGCTGTCCCTTTCCAAGCCTGGCGAGAAGTTCGGCAACTTGTCGGCAAGGATTTTTTCTCCGCAATGGAAGAATGAGCAGCTGACGGTATTGTATTTCGATTCGCCTTCCCAGTGGCAGGCGGCATCGTTGGCGGCCTATGATTTCAAGTGGAAGGAAGCGATGGAAATCTGGATGTCCCTGACTGACACCAGAAGTATGATGAAGCGTTCCTGCGCAGAGTACAATATCGCTCTCGCTTGTTATATGCTCGGTGACAAGACATTGGCTCTCAAATGGTTGGATAGGTCTGACGAGGATTATCCCATCTCACTCTCCAAGAATCTGAGGAAACTGATTACAGCATCGCGGTGACACTGGCTTGCTGGCCTCGATCTTCGCTGGGGCTGATTATAGCATCGCGGTGATTCTGTTCCTCCGGGGAGGCCGTCACGGCATCGCAGAGACGATGGTCGCGATTTTCAGAGAGGCCGTCACAGCATCGCGGTGACGTTCGCGTAATACCTCTTGGTGACGGGGATGCTGGTGGTTTCCGGCGTGTCAATGTCCGCGAACACCAGTCCGTTTTCGTCTTTTTTCAATATCCTGATATGCGCGGGGTTCACGAAGTATGAGCGGTGGCACCGTACCAGTGAATTCTTGGCGCAGATGTCCTCGATGCTCTTCATGGAGTTTCGCAGGACATATTTTTTCGTCTTGCCGTCTTCTATATAATGTATGTTCACGTAGTTCTCGTCTGCGCCGATATAGTAGATGGACGAGACATTGACCACCAGTTTCAGCATCTTTCTGGAGTCGTAGAACCGGATTCTGTCGTCCGGGCCTTCTTCGGCTTTTTCTGCCTGCTTCTTCCGCAGATGGGCGAGCAATGCCAGGTAGATAACCACGTACGGATAGACGGTGGTCAATGCCATTGTCCCGAATGACCAGGCTGCTGCGCTGAAATAAGAGATGGAGGTGCGTTTCATCAGCCAGATGTACAGGCCCATGAACAGTGACGCGGATACCATGTCCATCAGGCACCAGAAGAGGTAGGCGGTCCTGTTGATTTTTCTCCTGAAAATGTAGAGAATGCTTCTGCTCAGGCCTTCACTTGCGGCGATTATGCATGTCAGCATCGCAAGATGGAACGGATATCCCAGTTTCATGTCGCTGAAGTAGCCCTCTGCTCCATATGGTGTGTAGATCATCATGAAGCAGAAGAAAAACGCTGGAATTGCAACAATGTGCACCGTCTGCGGCCAGAATTTCCTGAATATTTCGTTGATGTCGTTCATAACATTATGTTGTGACGAATGCAAAAATAATCTTTTTTCGTCACTATATATCTGTTTTTGTCACTGAAACGTCTGTTTTGTCACAAATCCTATACCGTCATCACCTTTATTTCCCTGAACTGCCGGCCTTGTTTATTTTTGCAGCGTGTTTAGTAATCCTTAAAAAATAACTTGGCATTATGATGGGTAACAAGATTGTTTCATTCGGTGATTCGGTCATGAAAGGGATTATCACCGGAAAAAATACAGAAGATAAGGGCAGAGGCCGCTATGTGATTTCGGACTCTGGATTCGCGGCTCTCTGTTCCAAGCGGATGGGTGTCGATATAGAGAATTATGGACGTTTCGGCAATACTGTAACAGGCGGCATGAAGGATGTGACCAGGCATACGAGGCAGATCCGGGATTCTCAGTTTGCGTTTCTCGAGTTCGGGGGCAATGACTGTAATTATGACTGGAATGCCATCGCGGAGCGTCCTGACGAGGACCACGTGCCCCAGACTACGCTGTCGATGTTCCGCGAGACGTATGAGAGCCTGATTGTAAAGGTAAGGGAACTGGGCTGCATTCCGGTCATGCTTTCGCTTCCGCCCATTGACTCCATAAAGTTCTACTCCTATATCTGCTCTGGTTTCTGCACAGAGAAGCGGAACAATGTCCTGAGGTGGCTCGGCGGTACTGTGAATACGATAGGGAACTGGCACGAGATGTATAATCTGGAACTGTACCGGATTGCCGCGGCAGAAGGTGTCAGGCTCATTGACATAACTACCTGCTTTCTTTCCCGCAGGGATTTTACTGAGCTGTTCTGCGACGACGGCATGCATCCGAACGAGGTAGGGCATCATATCATATCTGACGCCATCTGCGCGTCGTTTGTATAACTCGTAGATGGCGTAAGTATGAACTTTCTGTATCGATTTGTGTTTCAGGCGATTGTGACGCTCTCGATTCTGAGCTGGAATGTTCCGGACGGGGCATTGACATCCACCACATCGCCGACTTTCTTCCCCATGAGCGCAATGCCGATAGGGGATTTGCAGGATATCTTGCTTTCCTGAAGGTTCATTTCGTGCGGGCTTACCACCGTGTAGGTCATACGTACATTGGTGGCAAGGTTCGTGAACTCTACCTTGCTCAGGAGCGAAATCTGGTCTTTGGGCAATGCCTTGGTGTCGATGATCCTCGAATACTGAAGTATCTTCTGCAGGAAACGGATTCGGCTTATGGCCTTGGCTTGTGCCCTTCTTGCCGCGCGGTATTCGAAGTTCTCACTGAGGTCTCCCTGTGCGCGCGCCTCTGACAGGGCATCCTTTATACGGGGATACTCCACGTCAATGAGGTTGTTCAGTTCTGCCACGATTTCGTCGTAGCGTTCCTTTGACAGATATTCCACGACTATTCCAATTTGTTACGTTTGTAATACTATTGTGTTTTGCTCATTTGCGGGCGGATTCCTTGTGCGAAAGAGTGAAGGCCATCGCGCTGTTTTATCCACGTTACCCCTCACCTAAATCCTCTCCCTCGAGGAGAGGACTTGCCATCGCCACAAGGGATCAGAAAAAGGTGTTTCGCTGTGCGAAACTTGACAATAATTGCTATTCCTTTTTTGTTCCTTCCGTTGTTCTGAACTGTCTGCTCGCTTGCGGGAGTTTTCTATTGCGAAGGTGAAAAAGGCCCTCGCTCATTTTTTTATCCACGTTACCCCTCACCTAAATCCTCTCCCTCGGGGAGAGGACTTACTATCGCCCCACGGGCTCCAAATCGGTTCCTATCCGTTGAGTTTGGCTGTGGCTTCGAGGTCGAGGGCTTCTGCGAGCACGCTGATAGGGTTCTTCACTGTAAATCCGGTGGACATCTCTATCTGCCATTTGCAGGTTTCGCAGTCGCAGGCCACGAAGTCAGGGGCAACCCGTCCGATCTGGTCGAAGAGCGGCTTTCCGATGGCCTGGGACACTTCGTAATTCTCTTTCTTGAAACCGTATGTTCCGGATATGCCGCAACAGTTGCTGTCCAGCATGGTGAATTCCACTCCCGGAATCATCTTGAGCAGCGAGGTGGAGAAGATTCCCCAACCGAGTCTCTCGAGGTGGCAAGGTGTGTGGTATGCAATCCGTGCCTTGTAGTCTTTCTTGAATGCGAGTTTGACTTTGCCCGAGTCAATGAGACTGTAGATGAACTTGGTGGCAAGAAGCAGGCTGTCTCTTACTCCGGAGTTGTCTATTTTCAGCATGTCCTTGTACTCGTCGCGCATCGTAAGCACGCAGGTGGATGATGTCGTGAGCACTTTCATGTCCTTGTCCACGGCCTTCTGGAGCACTTTTACATTGTGCTTGGCGTGTTTCTTGGCTTCGGTCAGGCCGTTCACGATCATTGCCACGCCGCAGCATTTCTCCCCGTCCAGCAGGTTCACTCCGTATCCGAGCGCATTCATCACTGTCACGAAGTCTTTTCCGAGCTGAGGATAGTTGTAGTTCACGTAGCAGCCGTGGAAATATGCTATCTGCTTCTTGAATGCTGCCTGTTTTCCGGCCGCGTTCTTCTTGAACCAGCTTTCGAATTTCGTACCTGAGTATTTAGGGAATGTCCGTCTGTGGTCAATGCCCAAGACACCGTCAAGTATGGCTTTTACCGGCTTGAGAGGCAGGGTGGCATTGACAATGGGAGCGAACGGGCTGGCCAGTGTTCCCATGAAGTCGGTGCTTGCGAGCATCCTGTCCCTGAGTTTAGGTCCGTGGGTGCTGAATTCTATTCTCGCTTCCTGGATGATGTCGGATATTTTTACTCCTGACGGGCAGGCTACGTCGCAGCGCTTGCAGTTCAGGCAGTATTTCAGCGCCTCGTCGAAGAAGTATTTGTTCTTCAGTCTGAGGCGTTCTCCGTCCGGGCCGGCCTGTTTAGGTCCGGGATATTCGGGTCTTACGGGGGTTACCGGGCAATATACAGTACAGATAGTACATTTGATGCACTGCTCGAAATTGTTTTCATTTGTGATTTTTGCTTCCATATTCTATCTGCCTAATATTGAGTCTGTTACATTGAATGCTGTCATGAGTGCAACGCCTGCTCCGCAACCTTCGTGAAGTGGGTTGAATCCGCCGAGCACTGAGCCTGACGCATAGAGGTTCGTTATGCTCCTGCCTTCTTTCCTGACGTGGAATTTCTCGTCAGTGTCCACGCCGAAGCCGATGTATTCCTGTTTGTGGAAGAAGTTCTTGTCGTACCATGTGTTTCTGTCGGCATTGAAAATGACGTCTGCTCCGAACACCGGTTCATATACTTTTTCTGAGTCGGAAATCAGTCCGTGTCCGAAATAGCTTCCTGAAGCTAGGATGTAGTTTTCGCCTGTCAGCAGGATGTCGCCCATGTTTGCGGTCCTTACTGATCTCACTTTGTCTCCGTCGAATTCTGCGCCTACTGCTTCGTCGCCTTTCAGGAATGTGCCTCCTGCTGCCTCGAATGCGGTCTTCAATGCCATCTGGTATCTGATTCCGGGTACTGATGGCGGAAGTGTGCCGACGAACAATGTCTTGATTTTCAGATCTTCTGCGATCTTATGTCCTGCCGCATTGTCCTTAAGTCCGAACACGGCCGGAAGTATGATGCAGTCCTCGTCATTGACAAGAGCCTTGATGGCGCCGGTCAGTTTCGTGCGGACTTCTTCCTTGTCCAGCAGTCTTGCGATATTGGTCGCTCTCATTTCGCTCGGATTCTGTCTGAGCCTGCGGATTTCGTCTGTCGTCACGGCTGCGATTCTGCATGCGGTTCCGCGTTTTTCCAATGACTCGGCAATGAAGGATGTGTTGAAGTCCAGGAAGCCTTCCACGTTTATTATCAATGCTTTGCTTCCGATTTTCTCTGTCTTGTCAGCGACTGATGCGATGTCTTCGACTGTCAGCCATGCCGGTTTCAATGCTCCTGATGCTGAAATCACATATCTGTTCCTGGTGGCGTCGCCTTCTACGGGGATGCCGACTTCTTTCAGGAGGGCTTTTATTTCATTGTCATATGCGGCAATCTTCTCTGTGCCGATTTTCGAGTATGGATGTGCGGCGCCAAGGGACGGGATGGCTTTGAGCGGCTCGTCCACGCGTGTGCCGTCGTCAAGTCTTGACAGGAGTCCGAAACCGCCTGAGAAGAAGTGCATTGCGTTCTGTCCGGCTGCGACTACTGCGCATTTCTGTCCGTTTTTCTGTAGCCTGAGTCCGCATACAAGTCCTGCGAGTCCGCCACCTATTATTATTGTATCGAATTTCATAATGCTGCTGTTTTATTCAAATACAGGTGTTTCAGGGGTTGTGCCGTCTTCAGCCTCGTCACCTATTCCGAGACATTCCGAATATATCCATGATGTGAATTCGGCTTCGCGCATGGTTTCGCCCCAGGCTACCGGGAACATTCCTTTCCACCTTTCGTTCATGAACTGCACGAGGTCCTGTTTTGCGCGCTGTGTGCATCCGTGTGCTTTGCCGAGGAGTCCGGCTGCTCGGCATGCGCAGAGTTCGCCCTGGCAGGTTCCCATTCCGACTCTTGTTCTGCGGCGCAGGTCCACCAGATTGTGTACGTCGAGATGTTCAATGGCATTGACAACCTCGCTTTCAGGTACTTCCTCGCATTCGCAGACGAGGCTCTTTTCTTCTTCGGTGTCGAATTTCAGTTTGGATGCGAAGCTGCCGATACGTCCTGCTGTGGCTTTCTGTGCTGTCGATGGCTTGGTCCAGATGTTCTTGGCCACTTCCTGCACGTCTCCTTTGCCGGAGCCCGGAAGCGGTGTTTCTCTTGTTTCACATTTCTTGTCAATGTGGAGTTTTTCGCAGACGAGGTCTGTGGCCATTTCAGCCATGAGACGGTATGTCATGAGCTTGCCGCCGGTTATGGTGATGAATCCCTTGATTCCGTCACGTTTTTCGTGGTCGAACAGCACGATGCCTCGGCTGATGTTTCGGCCGCTGGTGTCACCTTCTGCTGCCACGAGCGGTCTTACGCCTGCGTAGGCTCTCAGGATTCTGGTGTCGTTCAGGCAAGGTGCGAGTTTTTCGCCTTCTGCCAGAAGCAGTTTCACTTCGTCCGGGGTTACGCGCATGTCGTCGCACTCTTCGTAAGGTACTCTGGTTGAAGTGGTTCCGATGACGCAGACTGTGTCGCCCGGTACCAGGATATCTGCATTGGCCGGCTTCCTGCATCGGTTGAGAACGATGCTGTTCACTCTATGTGCGAAGATCAGAAGCGCGCCTTTGGCCGGGAACATGCTTATCTGTGCTCCTGCCATTTCGGCAATGTGATGGCCCCAGATGCCTGCTGCATTGACGATTATCTGTGCTCTGTATTCTGCTGTCTCGCCGGTTTTGTGGTCGAGGACTTTTACGCCGGTGATTCTGTCCTGTTCGCGCAGAAATTCTGTAACTTCCGTATATACAAGGACTTCCGCTCCATGGAGTTTGGCGTCAACTACGTTTGAGGAGCATAGTCTGAACGGGTCCACTGATCCGTCCGGCACTCTCACGGCGCCGATGATGTCCGGATTGACTGACGGTTCGAGCCGTATGGCTTCTTTCGGATCTATCACTTCGGCCTTGATTCCGGCTTTGGTGCATGATTCCACGAACTTGGCCTGATATGCGAGGTCATCTTCCGGTAGTGTGATGAAGAAGCCTGACGTGTCATCTACGCAGTGGTTGGCGATTTTCTTGAGAATCATGTTCTCCTGGATGCATTCGGCTGCGGATTCCTGATCTGTTACGGCGTATCTCGCTCCGCTGTGAAGCAGACCGTGATTTCGTCCTGTGGCGCCGTCAGCGATGTCGTGACGTTCAATCAGCAGGACCTTGAGGCCTCTCAATGAGCAGTCTCGTGCGGTTCCTGCGCCGGTGATGCCGCCACCGATGACGATGACGTCAAATTCGTTTTTCTGTGTTCCGGACATTGCGATATAATAAAAGTTAAAGTGTAAATCTAAGTCTGAAACGGAGGCGTTTTTCGGCTTTGAGGCAGCGGTGTTTCTCTTGCGTTGAAGCTTGTTCCGCTGAATCTGGTTCGCTTCCCTTGCGTTGAAGCTTGTTCCGCAGAAACTGATTGGCTTCTCTTGCGTTGAAGCTGTTTTTTCCTGCCTTTAAGCCGAGGTGTTCCGCGCTTTCGTTTCAAAATGCAAATATAAGAATTTGTTTTCATTCCGAAACGGATTTTACTTTCAAATTTCGTGTTCCGGCTTCAATTTTGTCTCAGATTTTAGTGCCTGGGGTGGAATTTTGCCAGGAAGGGGTCGTGGGGCTTGGTCACGGGTGCAGATTGCGGGGTTTCGCCCCCGTGGCTGGATTCTCGTGTGCAAATCGCGGGCTTTTGCCCTCGTCGTTCTTCACATTGTTCGTCACGGGTGCGAATCGTGGGTTTTTGCCCCCGTCGGCTTTCATGGATGTTGTCCCGAACTGCGGCAAGGGCCCGCTCAGCTCAGGGTGCTTCGCAATTCGCCGCGGGCTATGCCGCTGTTCGGCTTACCCATCATGGTGATGACCGCCCTGTGCGTATCATGAAAACAAGTTAGGTTACAGTGCGCTTGTATCTGAGGATGTCCTGGGATTTACGTGTGCAGATCGGTCCTTTCTGCCCCCGTCGTTCTTCTCATTGTTCGTCACGTGTAAGGATCCGTCTTTTGCCACGCGGATTTTCTTCTAAAACGTTTCTTGTTCTTGATTAATTGTAGTATATTCGTAGAACGAATCAGGAAAGTTGTCCTGACACTGATAGTTGATAGTATATAATAATCGGTGCGTCAGACGGGTAAATGTTCTGACGTATCACAAATCTAACATTATGAAAAAATATTCTTTTCGTGAAGCAGAAGCGAAATGCGAAGCCACGTTTTCGTACACTAAACATGATTGGTGGCATCTTTACACGCTGGGGAAGGAGACATCGATAATCTTTTCCGATGATGACGACTATCGTTATTCCATGAATCAGATGGCAAAATGCAGTAGTGAGTTTCCTGAATTGGCAATCGTGGCGTTTGAATTGATGAGCAACCATCTTCACATTGTATTGACAGGAGAGGAAAAACGGGTCAATGATTTTTTCGCGGTGTTCCGCCACCGTCTTGTTCGTTATTTCGCTAAGCGGAATGTCGTTCTTGCTGATGAATTTAAGATGACACTCAAGAAGATCAAGGATCTCGCTTCATTGAGAAACGTGATCGTGTATGTCAATCGTAATGGTTATGTTGTCCAGCCGAATCATACGCCGTTTTCGTATCCCTGGGGTACTGGATTTTGTTATTTTAACATGGAACCGAAAGGCTTGCCGCTTCTTAAAGATATGCCATACAGGGATTTGCGAAAATTTTTTAAGGCACGGCCCCCAGAAAATCCGGAGTCAATGCAGATGATGAACGGATATGTGATGCCATCCTCTTATTGTGCCGTAAAACTAGGAATGGCAATGTTCCGTGACGCTCATCATTACTTCTCATTGTTGACCAAGAATGTGGAGGAATACTTGGGGATTGCCAAGGAATTGGATGATGGTGAATTCCTGACTGACAATGAAATGTATGCCCAATTGTCAAAGATCTTGCAATCAGTATATGGTGTATCTTCCGTAAAAGAGTTGTCTAAGGCGCAGGTCCGGGAACTGGCGAAAAAGCTGCACTATGAGTATCGTTCTTCCAATGGTCAGGTCAGCCGTATGCTTGGTCTCACCAAGTATGACATTGATGCAATGTTTCCGCTTTCCAAGTCCCGAGAGTGATAGGACGGCGGGGGCGAATCGTGGTTTTCTGCCCCCGTGGCTGGATTCACGTGTGCAGATCCGGCTTTTCTGCCCCCGTCGTTCTTCTCATTGAACTTCACGGGTGCAGATCGCGGGTTTTTGCCCCCGTCGGCTTTCATGTATGTTGTCCCGAACAGCGGCAAGGGCCCGCTCAGCTCAGGGTGCTTCGCAATTCGCCG
>ERZ779797.110-NODE-110-length-36039-cov-4.939584_pt1 | contig 36039 bp, 32 predicted proteins | sample MGYA00511886_ERZ779797 | MGnify/ENA primary metagenome ERZ779797 (study PRJEB29588, sample SAMEA2155055) | human gut metagenome | biome: human gut; feature: human-associated habitat; material: faeces | place: Denmark | collected 2008/2010 ... | reverse complement strand
TGTCCGTGAACCGGCTGACCATGTACGAGAATGCTTCCGACTATACGATGTATGACTTTACAGATAAGAAATTCAATGCGGCGATACCTCAGACTGTCTTCGATATGCGTTAGCCTCGCATTGACGACCTCCTGCTTTCCGAAACTCCTCGTTTCCGAACTGCCACAGGCCCAGAATGTCCAGGAGCAGACCGCGACATTCGAGTCTGCAGCCGTCCAGACTAATGCAGACGAAAGCAGCAGTGCCGAACCGCGCACCTTTACATTTACATTGGGCGTAGGAAAACGGCAACTGTCAGGAATAATGCTCGCCAAACCTGTTGAGGAAGGCTCGTGGAGAGTAGTCGGAACCACATATTTCGGAATGACATTGTTCGACATGACAGTCTCCAGAGACAGTTACGTCACCAACTACGTCGCAGACGCCATAAGCAGAGATGCCTTCTCGGCATTCCTCGCTTCCAAACTCAGAAAATCATTATCAATGTAACGCACGATGCCAGAAAACGAGATATATAACTACGCGCCGGAAGCGAACAATGCTGTGGCTAAATCTCCTCAAGAGTGCCGCAAAGCCTTGAAAGACCTGGGCTGCTGCGTGATAATCCCGACCTACAACAACGCCGGAACTCTCTCGCAAGTCATCTCCGAAGTCCTGCAATACTCTGAAGACGTGATAGTTGTGGATGACGGCAGCACCGACACCACACCTGAAATCATCCGGTCATTCGGCGATGTCATAAAATCATTGACCCAGGAGAAAAACCAAGGCAAGGGCGTGGCGCTCCTGTGCGGAATGGCCTATGCGAAAAGATACGGCTTCAAGTATGCCATCAGCATTGACTCCGACGGACAGCATTATCCTTCAGACCTCCCTATTTTCGCGGAATCGATAAGCAAAATGCCTGATACACTGATAGTCGGGGCACGGAACCTGCGGGCCGAGGGAATGCCAGGCAAGAATACATTCGCGAACCGTTTCTCCAATTTCTGGTACAAACTCGAAACCGGAATACGCCTCGACGACACGCAGTCCGGCTACAGAGCCTACCCGCTCGACAAGATCGAATTGGGCTCGAGATTTCTCACCGGCGGATACGAATTCGAACTCGAAATACTCGTCTTCTCCGCCTGGCGGGGGACCAATGTCGTCAATGTCCCTATCCGCGTCTATTATCCGCCTGAAGGTGAGCGCGTCTCGCACTTCAAGCCATTCCGAGACTTTACGAAAATCAGCATACTGAACACCATCCTCGTACTGTATTGCCTGCTCTGGCGCTGGCCCGTGAATTTCTTCAGGAAGCTAACGTGGAAGAATTGTAAATCATTCATTGACAGATACATAATTCATTCGCCGGAAAGCAATGCGAGGATAGCGTCAGCGATAGCGCTCGGCGTATTTATGGGGGTGGCTCCGATATGGGGGTATCAGATGATATGCGCATTTGCATTGGCACATCTGCTGAAACTGAACAAAGTCATAACGCTCGTGGCCTCGAACATAAGCCTTCCGCCGCTCATTCCGTTCATCATATTTGCCGGATACTGGGTCGGATGCGTCCTGTTCGCCAAACCGGTCATTCTGACGCCGGAAAACATAACGCTCGCATCTATCGGATCAATGCTTCTGCAATATGTAGTAGGCAGCATTGTCTTCGGCGCGCTCCTGTCGGCATTCAGCTGGTGCCTCTCGATGTCCCTGCTGGCCATTTTCCGGAAATCCCCTGATAAACCTGCATCCAATGTCTAAAATCTTCACACGACTATATATCTGGTTCCGCTCGCATAGGACGGTGTTTTGGATAACGCTGATACTCAGCGTGTTGTCAATGTGTCTTATGGCATCGCGGATCGAGTTTGAAGAGAACGTCACCTCATTCTTCCCGTCATCCAAGAACTCATCGCATCTCGCGGACGTCTATTCTCACCTGAAAGTGAGCGACAAGATAGTCGTGATGTTTACTCCTGAGCAGGAAGACGACAATCTGCTGTCAGAAGCATCGGAGCGACTCGGCGAACTGTTTTCCGATTCGGAGGACAAGAGTCTGATAGACAATTATATGTGCGAAGTCGGACAGGCCGATATAAGCGAAATGATGAACTTCATCCTCGGCCATCTTCCGTGCCTGATGGATGACAGTGATTTCCGGCTTCTGGAAGAACTGGACCGTCCTTCGGCAGTCGATTCCGCCATAATGAACGACTATGTGAACCTGATATCCCCGGCAGGATTTGCGATGAAGGACTACATACTCGCAGATCCGTTGGCCATAGGAAGCAGCGTACTCGGACGCACCGCAGAACTGAACCCGGTATCCGAATACAAAGTCCGTTCAGGACACGTCTTCACCCCGGACGGCAGGACAATGCTGACCTTCATCGAACCCGCATTCCCGTCAGGCGAGACCGCCCACAACGACGACCTTGTCGATCTGATTGAAGCTTCCTTGCACGCTCTCTCTGAAGAATACCCGAGCATTTCGCTCCACTATTTCGGCGGCCCGGTCATGAGCGTGTACAACGCACGTCAGATAAAACGCGACACCTATTCCACGTCGATAGTAGCCCTCATAATCATAGTTCTGTTCATCCTCGCGGTGTTCAAGAGAAAACGCTCCGTGTTCCTGATATTGTGCCCGGTGTTGTACGGCGCATTGTTCGCCTTGGCATTGTCCTGGCTCATTCAGGGCAGCATTTCCGGCATTGCAGTCGGGGCAGGAGCGGCGATAATGGGCGTGGCGCTGATCTACTCGATACACCTTCTGGCGCACCAGAATCACGTACATACCATCGAACAGCTGCTTGACGAACTGTGCAGCCCGATGATTATCGGAAGCGTCACCACCATAGGCGCATTCGCCGGTCTGCTTTTCACCTCCTCCAAACTGCTTCAGGACTTCGGCCTTTTCGCATCTCTCACATTGCTCGGGACAATGATTTTCTGCCTCGTTTTCCTTCCGCAGTTCCTCACGGCGCAGGCAGACCTCCGGGAAGGACGCATCCTCAGAGGCATTGAAAAATTCAGCTCCTATCCGTTCCACAAGAACAAATGGCTTGTCGGCGCACTGATAATATTGACAGTCGTATGCACCTACATGTCCACCAAAGTCGGTTTCGACAGCGATATGATGGATCTGACCTACTGGGAGCCGAAACTGAAAGAGGCGGAGACGATTCTTAGCGGCAAGACCGAGGTCAATGCAGATGCCGGCGTCGCCGAGGGAGTTCAGGTCAATGAAAAGAGCGTGATGTTCGTGAGCGTGGGAAAGACGGCAGGGGAGGCCTTTGCCGCACAGAAAAAGACATTGGCCCAGCTCGATTCGCTGAAAGCCAAAGGCTTGATACACAGCTATTCAGATGGAGGCTCGTTTGTCCGAAGTCAGGAAGAACAACAGGCTAATCTTGCGAAATGGCAGGCATGGTGGACAGAAGAACGTGTGGCCAGACTGAAAAGCGAAGTTGCGGAAGCAGCCGTCAAATACGGATTCCGCGAAGACTCGTTCGATGCCGCACTGACTTCTCTCGTAAATAATTGTGAAACAATAGATTATTTTAGCGAAGAAGGTGTGCCGGAAGCTGTGTCAGCGTGGCTCGGAAACTCTGACGACCTGAAAATGCTCATAACAAGAGTCAGCCTCGATGAAAGACTGATCGACCAGGTTTACGGCACATTCTCGGACAGGGCAGACCTTGTCATCTTCGACCAGGCCTATTTCGCAAACCAGGCAGCCAAGAGCATCAACGATGACTTCTACCTGATACTCTTCATCTCCTCATGCCTCATCTTCTTCGTTCTATGGCTATCTTACGGCAGACTCGAACTCGCATTGCTCAGCTTCCTGCCGATGGCCGTGGGGTGGCTGATAATCACCGGAATAATGGGCATACTCGGGGTTCAGTTCAATATCGTGAACATCATCCTCTCCACCTTTATCTTCGGTATGGGTGACGACTTCAGCATCTTCATTCTCGAAGGCCTGCTGCACAAATACAAGACCGGTCGCGAACTGCTGAACTCGCACAAGACCGCCATCTTCTTCTCGTCATTCACGATGATAGTCGGCATAGGCGCCCTCATTTTCGCCAAGCATCCGGCCCTGCACTCCATTGCACTCATCACCATACTCGGAATGGTAGCGGTGGTGCTGATATCCTATACCGCAGAACCATTGATATTCAATGCTTTCGTAACACGTCCGACATCTCAGGGGAGACCGCCATATACATTCGGAATGATAGTCCGCAACCTGGCGTTCTATGTGCCGACCGTGCTCGGGTGCTTTATAATATTGGTACTCACCTTGTTGCTTCTGTGCCTGCCGGTCAGACGAAGACATAAGCAGGCATTGGTCTCCAAGATGCTTCATGTCGGCTGCAAAGTGCTCGTAGCGTTGACACCGGTCATAAAATCTTTACGGATAGACAGAGAACTGGTCGATCCGGAAGAAAAAGATGGTAGCGACGTCAAGGCCAATAATGCCCGCCAGTCCGGAGCATCCTGCAGCACTGTAGAACCCGGAATCATCGTGGCGAACCATCAGTCGTCGCTTGACATCATCCTGCTGATGGCAGCCTTTCCGAAAGTGAAATTCTTCGTGGCCGACTGGGTGAGAAACTCCCCTCTGTTCGGTCCTATAGCAGAATACCTCGGATATTACGTCCGCTCCGAAGGATATGAAGGCTCATTGACAAATCTCAGGAAAGACATCGAACAGGGCTGGAGCCTCGTGATATTCCCGGAAGGCACCCGCACGACTGACGGAACCATCAGGAGATTCCACAAAGGCGCATTCTATCTCGCTTCTCAGGTCAATGCCCCTGTCACTCCGGTCGTATTCTACGGCAACTGGCGGATAATGCCGAAAAATCATTGCTTCACCATTACGCGTGGACTGTCCGTGATGCAGGTGCTCGAGCCTGTGAAGACGGAAAACATTGACTATCACGACTTGTCAAAGCGAGTAGCGACATTGGTCAAAGACAGTTACGCGAAACTCTGCGACAGGTATGACGGGCCGGATAACCCGTATTTTGCTGCGACATTGGCCTCGGCCTATATATATAAAGGTCCAGTGACCGAGTGGTATGTGAGGGTGAAAATGAAGATGGAGAAGAACTATGCATTCTTCGATTCCATGCTTCCAGATTCCGGTCAGATTACGGATATCGGCTGCGGAATGGGCCAGATGGACTTTATGCTGTCTATGTACAAGCCGGGGCGCAGGATTCTGGGAATCGACTATGACGACGAGAAGGTAACGGTGGCTCAGCATTGCTGGCTGAACAAGTGCCTGGGCGGCCTGTCATTCAGATGTGAGGATGCTTCGCAGGCGGAATTGCCGGAAAGCGATGCCTTCATCATCAGTGACATGATGCATTATCTCAGCGCTGAAAAACAGTTGGAACTTATACAGCGCTGCGCGTCCAAGCTTAAGAGCGGCGGACTTATCCTGGTGCGTGACTCTGATTCTGAAAATGCTGAAGGACAGAAGATTACGGCATTGAGCGAAGTGTTCTCCACCAAGATCCTGAAGTTTAATCGGACAGAGGGCGAACTGAGCTACATATCCCAGTCGAGGATGGAGGAAATAGCACGTAAGACAGGGCTTTCTATGAAAGTGAAAGCGAATGACGAGATTACATCCAACACATTTTACATTTTGAGGTTGGAGTAGGTATATATATAATTGAAGCCGAAATGAAAATTGTCCTGAAAATATTCAAGTGGACGCTGACCGTGATATTGGCGATGGTGCTGGTGGCGGTTCTGGTCTGCGTCGGCCTTCACTCAAGCGTTGACCTTGCAGAACCGGCGTTTGCACCATCCGGGTCACAGGCCGTCCAAGTAGGTGACAGCCTCCGCATCTGGGTAAGTCCTGCTGCTTCCAGAGATACTTTGGCGAAAACTGACGGCGACTCAGAAACTGAAACCTCGGACAGCCCCCGAGCCATAGCCCCCACAGCCAATCCTGCGGAGGTCAATGCCCTGAGACTCAGCGAGTCCGGACTGTGGGAAATGAGAGTCATCGGCAATGCCTTCGAACGTGGAGAGGCCATCGGAAAACTCGCTCCGGAACTGCTTTACGAGCAGGAAAAAGCTTTCGCGGACAAACTTTTCGAGATAGTTCCGAGCCGGAGTTACAGGAAGCTGCTGCACTATTTCATCACCATTTTCAACAGGCGTATGGGGGCCAATGTTCCACTGGAATACCGTCAGGAAATCAAGGCAATGTCCACAGCCTGCACGGATGAATTCGAGGAGTTCGGCAATGCCTACGAGCGCCAGATGCAGTATCATTCTGCCCATGACATTGGTCACGTCATGCAGGACTATATGCTGGTGGGATGTACTTCATTCGCATCGTGGGGCGAGGGTACAGCAGACGGTAACCTCCTGATAGGGAGAAACTTCGACTTCTATATGGGCGAGGAATTCGCGCGGAACAAACTCGTCATGTTCGAAAAGCCTGACACCGGATATGCTTATGTCTCAGTCACTTGGCCAGGAATGACAGGAGTCCTCAGCGGAATGAACACCGAAGGACTCACGGTCACTATCAATGCCTCCAAACTCGAGACACCGTCGATGTCGGCCACCCCGATATCCATATTGACCAAGGAGATACTCCAGTACGCATCGGACATCGACGAGGCTGTACGTATCGCCGCCTCACGCCAGACTTTCGTGTCGGAATCCATATTGATAGGCTCCGCAAATGACGGCAGAGCGGCAATCATCGAGAAAACCCCGTCTGAGATGGCTGTCTATGACCCCGCTTCAGGCAACCCGGACATACATCACATCATTTGCACGAACCACTATCAGTCCACCACCTTCAGGGACAATCCTGTAAATCAGGACAATATCAGGATGTCCGACAGTATGTGGCGCTTCAGAAGAGTGGAACAACTGCTGGAAAGTGCAGGGACATTGACCCCGGAAAAAGCCGTGCAGATACTGCGCGACAAGAAAGGACTCGACGGCGAAGAAATAGGATATTGCAATGAATTGGCCATCAATCAGTTGCTTGCGATGCACTCGGTAGTGTTCTGTCCGGCTGAACATAAGATCTGGGTCTCCACGTCTCCATGGCAATGCGGCCGTTTTGTCTGCTATGACATCGACAAGGTATTTGCTTCCGACTTCAGAGGTGAAATCAGAAACGCCTCAGAGGACATCGCACAGGACCCTTTCGTGGAAACGGAAGATTATCGCAAAGTGCTGGAATTCAAGGAACTGCTTCCGAAAGTCAGAAAGGCGGCAGGGGAGAGAAGACAGATGGATGAAGATTCATTGACATATATCATTGGCCTGGACTCATTGTACTATGGCGGCTACAATGCGGCGGGCGACTATTTCCGTGCGACGGGGCAGCGGGAAAAGGCGCGGGAATATTGGGGTGCGGCATTGGCGAAAAAGATGAAACTCTCTGAGAGACAGTATATTGAAAATAAATTAAGATAGAGATGAACATATTGGTTACAGGGGCCGGCGGGCAGCTCGGACGTGAGATGATACGCGCAGTAGAAGGGACATCGCACAGGTATTTCTTCACCACTCGGCAGGACTTGGATATCGCTGATACAGTGGCGGTACGCGCGATGGTGCAGGACAATGGAATCGACCTCATCGTGAACTGCGCGGCATATACGGACGTAAACAGGGCGGAGTCCGACAGGGAGACCGCTGATCTGATGAACCACGTGGCCGTGGGCGGAATGGCGACCGTGATGAAAGAGCGTGGAGGAACATTGGTCCATATATCTACGGACTATGTTTTCGACGGCAATGCTTGCGTTCCGTACCATGAAACTGACCCCACCTGTCCTGTAAGCGTCTATGGCGAAACCAAGCTGAAAGGGGAGCAGGCAATCATTGACTCCGGATGCAATTACCTGATATTCAGAACATCGTGGTTGTATTCCGAGTGGGGCAAGAACTTCGTGAAGACGATGCTGGGACTGTTCGCCACCAAGGATAGGGTCAATGTCGTTTTCGACCAGGTGGGCACGCCGACTTACGCGGGCGATCTGGCTGCGGCTGTGGCATACATTATCGAGAGCGGACAGACAGGAAAGAGCGGAATCTACCACTACAGCAATGAGGGAGTCTGCTCCTGGTATGATTTCGCAAAACGTATCTGCGAACTGAGCGGAAATGCCTGTGAGATTAGCCCTTGCCATAGCGATGAGTTTCCGAGTCCTGTGGCGAGACCACATTATTCTGTACTTGACAAGACATTGGTAAAGACTGTTTTCGGCCTGAAAATTCCACATTGGAATGATTCATTGGAGGCCTGTCTGGAGAAAATTTGACTAAACTGTCGCCATGATCTGCGGAAAGTGTTTTTTTCTAACTCCTTTATTCTTAATAAATTACAAGGGGGGGTAAATTGCGTCTGAAATGAACTGAATATGAACCAGTTATTTGGCGAAAACCGGTTGCTCGTTACGTCTTTATTGACTAACTTTGTAAAGATTTTTTTGACAGACAAAGTGCGGGGGCAGAAGTCAATAAATGAAATATAACGATGTTATTATGGAGATTTGTGAGAGAACATCGGACCAGAGCCGTCCTTTTGCCTTTAGAAAAGGTGACGACATAAAATAGAAAACAGTCGATGAAACTGGATAGTACAGATGCGTTTTCTATAGCTTCAGAGCAGAATTCTTCCGAGCGGAAAGCAGTCCGTCCGGAGGTAAGTTCGTGTAAAGACTGGTGCTATGTCTATGTGCATCATGCCAAGCTTCCGGCCATCATGGAACGGTTCGCGAAGGATGGTGTGTTCCATGTCTTTGCACATAAGGCTGTGAACGGCATGCTGTTCATCCAAGGAAAAGTCCGTGCAGTGAAGAAATACCTGCAGGACAATTTCCAGTCACTTTATCTGGTAAATGATTGTGGTACAGGACGGGAGGCGGTAATCCGCGACAGCGTGATGAAGGCGTTCATGAAGGTTCTCGAGATAGATCCGGACAGAGTCCGCTTTATGCTAAAGCCGATTTCCGAATATGCAGAAGGCAATCCTCTTCTCCGCATAACATCAGGCGTTTTCGAAGGCCTTGAAGGCTATGTCATCCGCATTGACAGGGACAGGAAACTCGTCATGGCAGTGGGCGACAGGACTATCGCCATTTCCGGCGTGAACAAGGAGTCCTTCGAGAAGGTGGAAGATTATGACAAGATGATGGAACTATTGGATAACCATTGATCTCTGAATTTATAACTATTTAAAAACCAATTAAATACTGATATGAATATTGTACAGAAAATCTCCAATTGGTATTTCTCCGGAAAGGCGCTGCCATATTGGGGACTGCTGATTCTTGATTGCTGCATTGTGGCTTTCTCTGGTTATGTCGGATACTATTTTGATCTGGGAGGGGACGGTTTCGCTACGAATTTCTGGCCAATGACGGCAGCAAATCTGCTGGCGCTGGTCCCGTTCGCGATATCGTTCAAGCTCTTCCATACCTACTCAGGAATTGTAAGGTACTCGTCATTCATTGACCTTCAGAGAGTTGCGACTGCTGCATTTACCGGTTCAGTGGCATTCTATCTGATAGGATATGTCACCGGAGCAGTATTCCCGAATCAGACGATATTCTATTTCCCTAAGTTGAATACAGCCGTTACCGTCTTCATTCTCAGCACATTGCTGCTGTGGGTGGAGCGTATATTGGTAAAGAGGCTTTTCGACTCCTTCCATCTGGACGGCGCCCTCCCTGTGGCTATCTACGGTACCAAGGCTGGCGGAATCAGCATTGCCAAGAGCATTGTCTCCATCAAGGACAAGAAGTATTCGCTCTATGCTTTCGTATCTGACGGACCTGAGATGAAAGGTGCCTACATCATGGGCAAGCCTGTCTATCAAAATGGGGCAAAAATCGCTGAGAAACTGCGTGACGAAGGGGTGAAGGCTCTGCTCGTCTCGCCGCTCAATACCGAGAGGTTCCGCCAGAACCAGGAAATGGTGGATGATTTCCTCAATGCAGGCCTCAAAATTCTTATGATGACCAATGCAGAGGAATGGGATGGAAAAGACATTTTATTGACACATAATCAGTTGCATGAGGTTGCAATCGACGATCTCCTGTCGAGGGACAAGATCGAGGTCGATATGGAGGCCATCGGAAAACTATTGAAGGGACGCCGGATCCTGATAACTGGCGCTGCCGGTTCCATCGGCTCCGAGATGGTGAGACAGATCGCGAAATTCTCGCCGGCGGAGATGACATTGATCGACCAGGCGGAGACTCCTATGCACGATATCAGGCTGATGATGGCGGAGCATTACCCGCATATCCATAACGAGACCATCGTCACCAGCATTACCAATGCTGAGCACATGGAGCGCATCTTCTCAGAGCACAAGCCTGAATATGTGTTCCACGCGGCTGCCTACAAGCATGTTCCGATGATGGAGGACGACCCGGCCATCGCCGTGCAGAACAATATATACGGTACGCGCGTGATTGCGGACCTCGCCGTCAAATACGGAACGAAGAAGTTCGTTATGATTTCTACCGACAAGGCGGTGAATCCGACCAATGTCATGGGCTGCAGCAAGCGTATCTGCGAGATATACTGCCAGAGTCTCAACCAGGCTATCAAAGACGGTAAGGTTCAGGGAGTTACACAGTTCGTCACTACCAGATTCGGAAACGTTCTCGGCTCCAACGGCAGCGTGATTCCTATATTTAAGAAGCAGATCCGAAACGGCGGACCGATCACCGTCACCCATCCGGACATCATCCGTTACTTCATGCTGATTCCGGAAGCCTGCAAGCTCGTGCTTGAGGCCGGGACCATGGGCAAGGGCGGCGAGATCTTCGTCTTCGATATGGGCAAGCCGGTGAAGATCGTCGATTTGGCGAAGCGTATGATAGCCCTTTCAGGAGCGAAGAATGTGGAAATCCAGTTTACGGGACTTCGTGACGGCGAGAAACTCTATGAAGAGGTGCTCAACGACAAGGAGGAGACAATCCCTACCACCAATCCTAAGATCATGGTGGCGAAAGTCCGTGAGTATGACTATGATACGGCTTGTGCCAATGAGAAGAGACTCCTCGAGGAATCGCGCACTTTCGACGATATGGACATCGTCCGCATCATGAAGGAGATCGTGCCGGAGTACAAGAGCCGTCACTCGAAATATGAAGTTTTAGATAAAGCAATATAAATTATGAAAGAGTTCAATGATATCAAGGTGGCTGTCGCCGGAACAGGTTATGTAGGCCTCAGCATTGCTACGCTTCTTTCACAGAAGCATCATGTGACCGCAGTGGACGTCATCCCTGAAAAAGTGGAGAAATTGAACAACCGGATTTCGCCTATCCAGGATGATTACATCGAGGATTATCTGAAGAACAAACAGCTCGATCTCTCTGCCACGCTCGACGGCGAGTCAGCGTACAGGGATGCGGATTTCGTGGTGATCGCCGCTCCGACCAACTATGACAGCAAGAAAAACTTCTTCGACACGTCACATGTGGAGGAAGTCATTGAACTGGTGCTGAAAGTTAATCCGGATGCGGTGATGGTCATCAAATCAACTGTTCCTGTGGGTTATACGGCATCTGTCAGGGAGAAATTCTCATATCGTGAGCGTCAGGCTGACGGCACGATGAAGGTGGTGACTCCGAATATCATTTTCGCACCGGAGTTCCTGCGTGAGTCCAAGGCCCTCTATGACAATCTCTATCCGAGCCGTATAATTGTAGGTTTCGAGCAGGGCAATGCTTTCCTCGAAGAGGCTGCGCACACCTTCGCCCGTCTCATCCGCGAAGGAGCATTGAAAGAAGAGGTTCCTGTCTTGTTCATGGGCAGCACCGAGGCTGAGGCCGTGAAGCTTTTCGCCAACACTTATCTGGCGCTCCGCGTAAGTTATTTCAATGAACTCGATACCTATGCTGAGATTAAAGGTCTTGACACTCAGTCTATTATAAATGGCGTTTGTCTGGATCCGCGAATCAGCTCCCAGTATAACAACCCTTCATTCGGCTACGGCGGATATTGCCTTCCAAAGGACACCAAGCAGCTTCTCGCCAACTACAATGACGTACCTGAGAACCTTATCCAGGCCATCGTCGATTCTAACAGCACAAGAAAGGATTTCATTGCAGACCAGGTACTTACTAAGGCAGGCTACTACAGCAGCAACAGCCAGTGGGACAGCACCCAGGAGAAGAAATGCGTCATCGGCGTATATCGTCTGACTATGAAGTCCAACTCGGACAACTTCCGCCAGAGCGCCATTCAGGGTATTATGAAGCGTATCAAGGCCAAAGGAGCAGAGGTCATCATCTACGAGCCTACTCTCGAAAACGGCACTCATTTCTTCGGAAGTGAGGTGGTCAATGACCTCGCGGCATTCAAGTCCCGTTCGCACTGCATCATTGCCAACCGCTATGACGTCTGCCTCGATGACGTGAAGGACAAGGTCTATACACGCGACATTTTCAAGAGAGACTAAGATGCTGGAATACAATATCTCTTTGTACAGAAAGACAGTCCTCGTGACTGGTGCAGCTGGATTTATCGGCAGCAATTTAGTGAAAAGGCTGTTTCATGAATTCAACGGTATTAAAATCGTCGGAATTGATTCGGTAACAGATTATTACGACGTTAATATCAAATACGCCAGACTCGAGGAAATCGAGGCATTGGACAAGGACTGGACCTTCGTGAAAGCAAGCATTGCCGACAAGGGCATTGTCAATGATCTTTTCTCGAAGTATCATTTCTCTGTGGTGGTGAATCTCGCTGCGCAGGCCGGTGTTCGTTATTCCATCACGAATCCTGACGCGTATATCGAGAGCAACCTGATAGGTTTCTACAATATTCTCGAGGCTTGCCGCCATAATGAGGTGGAACACCTTGTATATGCTTCATCATCAAGTGTTTACGGCTCGAACAAGAAGGTGCCGTACTCCACTGACGACAAGGTGGACAATCCTGTAAGCCTCTATGCCGCGACGAAAAAGAGCAACGAACTGATGGCGCACGCCTATTCGAAACTCTACAACATACCTTCCACAGGACTGCGGTTCTTCACTGTTTACGGCCCTGCAGGACGTCCTGACATGGCATATTTCGGTTTTACGAACAAGCTCGTGAAAGGGGAGACCATCCAGATATTCAACTATGGTAACTGCAAACGTGATTTTACCTATGTGGATGATATCGTGGAGGGAATAGTACGTGTCATGCAGCACGCTCCTGAGAAGCAGACTGGAGAAGATGGTCTGCCTGTGCCTCCGTACAAGGTCTATAACATCGGCAACAGTCACCCTGAGAACCTGCTCGAGTTCGTGGATATCCTCCAGCAGGAACTGCTCCGTGCAGGAGTTCTCCCGCAGGACTACGACTTCGATTCGCACAAGAAACTCGTTCCAATGCAGCCGGGCGATGTTCCGGTAACATACGCAGATACCACGCCACTCGAAAACGATTTCGGCTTCAGGCCATCCACACCGCTGCGTGACGGCCTCCGTGCTTTCGCCCAGTGGTACAAGCGCTATTATGGAGAGAAGGAGTAGATGAACGACTTCGTGGCGTCGATAATGCTGATGGGGGCGATGGCATCGACAGACGGTTATCTTCCGTACTGGATGACGACCAATCAGTATGGACTGATGCCTGAACGCAGAGGGGGACTGGCACTGCTGCAGGTTTATTCTCAGAGTGACAAGTCCAGGACTATACAGTACAGCTGCGGCGTTTCATTGGCGACCAATGCCTATCATAATCCACTCAACCCGTCATCCCGGACGGTCAATCTGATGGCCGATGAACTCTATGGCTCAGTCAAGTGGAAGCTCTTGACACTGGACATTGGCATAAAACATAGAGAGAACGACTTTATCGGCGCATCTCGGGAATTGGGCTCATTGTCAGTGACAGGCGGGCATCTTGTGGAGACAGGAAATGCACGCTCGATGCCAGGATATCTCCTCAGTTTGGAGCCCGTCGCCTTGCCATGGACAAGAGAGCATCTGTGGCTCTATGGTGCGTACGGAGATTATATGACGATGGACGACCGCCATGTTGAAGGTGCATTGGTCCACAGAATGAGGGTGGGGCTGCGATATGCCGCGACAGACAGGCTGTCATTCGACGCGGTGATCGACCATTATGCGATGTGGGCAGGTCATCATCCGACAGAAGTCAGCTATCCGGTGACGATAAAGAACTATATCAAGGTGGTGACCGGACGTCATGCAGGAGAAGGCGGAACCATGAGCGACAGGCTGAATGTCATCGGGGACCAGGGAGGAAGCGAGATATTCAGGGTTATATATCGTGCCGACAAATGGACTATTACGGCTCAGCACGACATACCGTACAATGACGGTTCAGGAATGGGATTTTATAATTTTCCCGACGGAGTCAATACGCTGTCATTCAGTTTCACTGACAAGAACAGATGGGTAAGCGACATCCTGTACGAACACCAATATACTCTGTACCAGTCGGGACCGATAAACGGCGAGATGTTTGATGACAAAGGCAATTCCATTACGCCACCAGGAGTATCTACGGTAGGCATCGATGACTACTTCGCCAACGCCTATTACAGATCCGGCTGGACCCATCACGGAAGGGTAATCGGCGACCCGCTGTTCCTGCCGAGTGGTGTGCACGGGCAGACGTGGACGTCAGCGCGTGTGAATAGGGGCATAGAGAACAATCGAGTCAAGTCGCATCACCTGGGCCTCGGCGGAAAACTTTTCCGCAAGCACCCCTATAAACTGATGTTGACGTACTCCAAGAATTACGGCATCTATGCTGCCCCCTACACAGGCGAATCACAGATACAGAAGCCCTGGGGAACGGTTCATGAAACCGGTCTGAAGCAGATTTCCGCCGCCTTCACAGGCCAGATAGAATCCGTCTTCCGCATCCCCGGCCTCTCCGTCCTGTACGGCCTCTACCTCGACAAGGGCCAGCTCTACCAGGACGCCATCGGCCTCACCGTCGGTGTCAGATACACCCTCGGCCGCGGGGAAGTGAAACATTTTGATGATATGTTTATATTGAGATATTAAAATGCCCAAACGATATGAGACACTTGGTCATAAAGAATTTCGGTCCGATTCGCTATGCGGACCTTCAACTTGGACAGGTAAATGTATTGATAGGTATGCAGAGTTCCGGCAAGAGCTGCGTACTTAAGACGGCGTGCTATTGTACCTGGGTTGAAAAACGTCTTGAATTGTCTCAGAAGGTCAACGGTTTCGGTAACGGCTCGGCCTTCATTGACACCATGACCAGCTATTATCAAATGGCAGGATACGTCCATCCGGATACCTACATCGAATATGAAACCGAACATGTCTTCTTCTCATACAGCCATTCAGAAAAGGAGTTTACGATGAGATGGAAAAATGATCATTGGAACTATAAGAGGCCAAAGGTAAGTTATATCCCTGCCGACAGAAATTTGGTGGCTTCAATTCCGGGGTGGAGCTTCCTTCCATTGGATGGCAACATGCTTGACTTCATGTCAGATTGGGACCGGGCCAGGAAGTTTGTAAAGAGCGAGGAGAATTTCTTGAATCTGGGCATGTCTTATACTTATGACTCACAGACTCATACGGACAACATAAGACTGGAGAACGGAACTCCACTGAAACTGAAGGAGAGTTCCAGCGGTATCCAATCGCTCCTCCCTATGTATGTACATCTCGATTATCTTACTGCAGGCCAATACAATGCAGAAGCAGGCAAGATCTCGTATGAACAGAAAGAAGAGCGCAAAAATCTATTGTCGACCATTTATGCCAATCTCTATGAAAAGGATTTCAACCATGACGAGACGATTGAAGTCGTCACCATCGATGGTGTAGATTATTCGTTTTCCAAGCCAGACCAGGCGAAGAAGTTCAAGTCGATTTGTCAGGAGTATATCAATGTTGATCATAGCGAGATATTCCTTGAAGAGCCAGAGGATAATTTGTTTCCTCCGACTCAATGCCAATTCGTGAATTGGATGCTGGAGCAGATAAAAACGCACGGAGACATGCTTTTCATCACAACGCATAGTCCGTATGTTCTGAATCAGCTGATCAAGGCTGCCCCTAAAGAATTATCAGTAATGTTCACTCATCCACAGAAGCCTGCCAGCAGAGATTTTTCCGTAAAGCAGCTCAATGATGAGGAGATACATGAAGCTTACGATAATGGTGTAGATATGTTCTTCAATTTCGAGATGTATGTATGAAGCGGAAGATTTTGAACGTAATGCCTGAGTGCTATGTTGATACAAACCTGATAGAATATCTTCTGGATGGAGTAGTAAATCATCAACATTGCTGCTCAAAGGTAGCGGGCCAGTTGAAAAACACATTTGCAGACAAGTTCGCTATCGGAATTATCGATAAAGATAAAGTAGAACTCGGCTATATACAGGCTTGTGACGAGATTGCCAAGACTGCGCACCTGACATTATTGAAGCATAAATCCCGTCATCAGTATCTGATTACGATTTCCCCTGCCGTGGATAAATTTGTATTGGACAGCGCTAAAGAGCAAGGAGTCGATACGGAAAAATACAACCTTCCGTCAACACTGAGAGAGTTCACCAAACTATCCAAGTCAGTCACGTCCAACACGGATGAGCGCTTCAAGAATTTATTCGCAGCAATTAACGGCAACTCTGAATTCAGAGCGCTAAAGAGGACTTTAGAATATTTGTTGGGCAAACAGTACAATACGGATATTTCTGAACTGACACGGATTTTTGGTGGCGAAGAACAAGAAACGAATCACCCACTGTAATGGATTTCATCAAAGGTATAACAGCGTTATTTACAACAAGTAAGCAGTTATGAAGGTCTTATGAAGAGAGCGTTTTCTGATTCGCTAAAAGTGAAAACATTAACGGTAATTCCGAATTAAGCACAAATGGATACCAAAAAACTCATAGAAGAAGTATTATTGGACTTGGGCAACAACAAGTCATTGAAGGATGTATCTACAAAAATTCAGATAATCGTCAGACTTTTAGGCGATGATAAACTTAAAGAATGGTACAACAATGAGTTCATTACTGGATATAAGGGGAAAGAACATCCTGATTATCGAGTTACGCAAGCAGCAGACATCAAGGCAACTTATATCGCACCGCAAGGATTTGGAATCTTGCAAGTAACTGGACAAAGTGTACCTGTATTAAATTTAGGCGCTGAAGAGTATGAGAAGATAATGACAATTAAGTTTGATGACACCATACCGGCGATCATAAACTATTCCAAGCACCCAAAACCGGAAGAAGTAGTCGTATCGCTCTCACCATACGAGCGAATACAAGTGCAAAAGATACTTGGTGAAGCACAAATACAAAACGCCCATAAAGTAATACCACCTTCTGCATTTCAAATTATCATAGACAATGTCCAAAGCAAAATCATCGACCTGTTTATAAACTTGAATAATACCGTATTCGATGGTGAAATAGACCTAAAGTCTCCAGCAACAAAAGAAGAAATCCATCAAGTGATAACAAATAATTTTACAGCCGGAATAATCCAGACAGGTTCAGGTGTTATAGACACCCAACATTCTACGATTGCCGCGAACGCAGACAATTCCTTGTCGCCAGAAGTGATTGCTAAGCTACTGTCACTGACCGATAACATTGACAGGATTATACGAGAAAATGATGAAGAACATGATGAGATTGCTCAAGATATAATCGACATTAAATCTGAACTTTCAGAGACTGCACCAAAACGCAACATGCTGAAGAAATCATTCAGGTCGCTTGCATATAGTGTGGCCTCAACGTCATGTAAAGCTGCGGTAGAATCTATCGTATCGGAGGTGATGACGTCATTGTTGTAGAATGTAAGTTTTATCATCCAACGATTTGTCCTTTATACGATATGAACGCAGGTGACAGATACTTGGAAATAGATATACAAATGGATTTAATGAGTTGGACGCAGAGATTGAAGGGATTAGTCGCTGCTTCGCTCGGATTGAAAACATTAAACGACAATCCCTAGATAACTATGAAGCAAACAAATAAAATAGCTTTGGTAGTAGCATACTTCGGCCGTTTTCCTAACTACTTTCCTTTGTGGGTTAAGTCCTGTTCTTACAACCCGACCATCGATTTTTGGATTTTTACGGATCAGATTATTGAAGACCATCCAGCAAATGTCAAGTGCGTTAAAATGACCTTATTGGAAATGAAAAACAGAGCAACAGAAGTTCTTGGTTTTAACGCAACTTTAAGCCGACCATATAAATGTTGTGATTATAAACCGATCTATGGTTTAATGTTTGCCGATTATCTGCAACACTATGATTACTGGGGACATTGTGACATCGATTTGATATTTGGAGATCTTCAAACATTCTTCGATCGCTACAATCTTTACAGTTATGATAAATTCGGAATGTTAGGACATCTTTCTTTGTTCAAGAACAACGAGAATGTTAATAAGGCATATTTGATTCCAAATGACCATATGGACTATCATGATGTCTTTACTAATGAGAAAAATATGGCGTTTGATGAACTTCCAGGAATATCAACAATAATGAAAGAAAGTGGCTTCAAGGTTTTTTGGAGGCGAATATTTATAGATATTGCTACTATGTATCATCGTTATAGAATCACTGATGTATACCCATTAGATGAAAAACCAATTAATTATAAGCAGCAAACTTTCTACTGGGATCGAGGTAAATCTTATCACGTTTATCTAAAAGATGGTAATATCTGCAAGGACGAATATTTGTATATACACTTCCAAAAAAGGCCTAATTATCAGGTTTCTCTTTCCTTATTGTCTGCCGAATCCTTTTTTATCACTAATGCCGGTTTTGTCACAGGCTCGTTGGACACAATGGGGAAAAAGGATTTTCAGAAATTGAATCCTTATTTTGGAAAAGTCTATGAGACAATAGAAAATATAATAAATTCTTGTAAGAGACGTATACTAGGTTATCTTAAAAGAAAACTGAACAAATAATGAATGAATCGTTGAAAAGAAAAACAGCAGCAGCTACAAGATGGTCAACTATAACCGAAGTGGCTTCTCGGCTTGTTCTTCCACTAGTGAACATGGTGCTGGCGCGCCTACTTACCCCAGAGGTGTTCGGTGTTGTTGCCACCATCACGATGATAGTCAGTTTTGCGGAAATATTCGCAGATGCCGGTTTTCAAAAATATATAATTCAGCACGAGTTCGAATCTAAAGAAGAACTTGACGAAAGCACTAACGTTGCATTTTGGACGAATCTTACTATATCGTTGATTCTATGGTCAATTATATTTATTTATTCTGAGCCTCTCGCCAAACTTGTCGGAAATCCAGGGCTAGGCAATGTGGTTACAATATCCTCACTTACGCTTCCCATACTTGCATTTAGTAGCATACAAATGTCGAGATTCAAGAGAGAGTTGGATTTCAAGTCGTTATTTTATGTTAGATTAGTTTCGATATTAATTCCAATTTTTGTCACGATTCCGCTGGCATATATTTTTCGTAGTTATTGGGCATTGATAATAGGTACTATAGCTGGAAATCTGTCGAATGCAATAGTGTTAACTATTCGCTCAAAATGGCGCCCTAAATTCTACTATTCCTTCATCCAACTCAAACGGATGTTTTCCTATAGTTGGTGGATTCTATTAGAGTCGATTACTACTTGGATGACTTCTTACTCTGACACGTTCATTGTCAGTGTAAGTTTATCCGCCTACTATCTAGGTCTTTATAAGACATCCATGGTTACCGTAAACCAAATTATGGGACTTATAGTTGCGGCGGCCTCGGGACCACTATTTGTCGCGCTATCTAGATTACAAAATAAAAGAAAAGATCTAATAGCGACTTATAACTCGTACATGAGGTCCTTAGCGTTTATGATTTTTCCGTTGAGTGTTGGTATTTGGGTGTTTCGTGACGTCATTACTGACATTCTTTTAGGAAGCCAATGGCAAGAAGCTTGCGATTTTATTGGTTTATGGGGACTATTATCTTCCATCGCTTTAGTACTCGGAACTTTTGCCAATGGTCTTTATAATGCAATCGGGAAAACTTTTCTTTCGTTTTCAGTATCCATTGTAAATCTTATTATTATGATACCACTACTATTGTGGGCGGCACCAAAGGGTTTCGAATGCTTGTTTATTTCCAGGTCTATGCTCAGAGTATCTTTTGTAGTCATTCAAATAATCGCGATGTGGTATTTTTTGAAATATCCTATAGGCAGTTTATTTACAACAATCCTCCCAATTGCACTTCCCACAATAATTATGGGAGTTGTTGGCATACTTCTTAGAACAATGGCACAATCAATGCTCTGGAACTTTATTTGTATCGCGGTTTGCATCTTGGTGTATTTCGTATCAGCTAAACTTATGTTTAAGAAAGAGTTGATTCAAGCCTTTGCTGCATTAGGCTTTCTTCCTGATAAATATCTTAATACGAATATCGACAATGAACAATAGTGATGAGAATTTAAGTTATTGCAATTTCGCGAAAACTCTTTTGATGTTATGTGTCGTATTGTGTCATAGTGTTGCTTTTTATGGCGGTAATTGGTTTACAGCGTTAGAACCAGTTCAATCAAATCGTTTCTTAGGCTTGCTTTCTTCATGGTTGGGAACATTCCATGTCCAAGCCTTCACATTGATTTCCGGCTATATTTTTTATTATCTTAAAAAGGAATCTGGAAAATATAGTGATTGCAAAGCATTCATTATCAACAAAGTTAGACGCTTGTTAATTCCGTATGTTGCTATATCAATTATTTGGATAATTCCTATAGGTTACCTGTATTATAGATACACTTTCAATGATATTATTCAATATTTTATACTGGGGCAGAGTCCAGCACAGTTGTGGTTCTTATTGATGCTGTTCAATGTTTTCGTGATATCCTACTTCTTACTTGATAATAATATTGCATGGCAATGGGGGGGGGTGGCCGGTATTGGATTTTTATGCATGTTAAGTCCGTTAATCTCAACATTCTTCCCAAATTATTTTCAGGTCCTCACATCAATGAAGTTCCTACTATTCTTTTACGCGGGGTGCATGATAAGGAGACATTGTTCAGAAATTACGCCCAAATCAATGCTAAGGATGGGATGTGTTTTTTTGTTGTTCAACTTGCTTTTATTTATTCTTCGAGAAAGACTCAATTGGAGTGTTTTCCCACTATTACGGATAATTAAATATTTCTTATCGTGCTTGTGTGAATTAAGCGGAGCTGTGATGGCTTTTTTCTTATTGTCATATTTCGCAAGTATTGTCAGGTGGAAAAACGCTTTATTCGAGTCGCTTTCAAAGGCGAGTTTTCCTATATATATGTTTCATCAACAAATCATTTATTTTTTGTTGTGGCATTTTTCCGTTTTTTGCACACCAGTCATAATGTCTGTCATATGCTTTTGTTGTTCTGTGCTTATTTCTTGGGCAATAGGGACAATGATGAATAAAAGCAAACTAACAAGAATTATTATCGGAGGAAGATAATTTGTCATGTTTAAATTATTCAAAAACCCTTGCTTTTGGTACACCCTTACCTGGTGTTTATATTATTGTCAAGGAGTATTATATCCTAGCGACAGCATCATATCAAAGTCGATAGCTCTGCTGATATTGTTATTATCAGTGATCTATACTTACAGATACTTATCATCCAACGTTATAAAGGGCTATGCTAAAGCATTGTTTTGTGTGCTTCTATTAATTAGCATTTATGGGCTCTTTGCGTATGCTACCGATGGTGTTGTGATAAGAGGAAGGGCATCTGATACTAAGTCGTTTATGTGGTTTAGAAACCTATATTTATCGATATTACCTGTATTTACGTATTTATATTTCGCTAAATCGAATTATCTTACTGTACAATTTATAAGGAAGGTATTTCCTATAGTCTTGATAGCTGTACTGATATCATATTATTGGTCATACCAAACTGCAATTGGGTTAGCTTATTTGAAGACCGGAAATAATGTCGAAGACGTGACCAATAATGCAGGGTACATAGTTTTATCTATGATACCCATGCTTTTAGTGTTCGACAACAAAAAATTAATACAATATGTAGGACTATTGGTGTTAGCCGCTCTTGTTTTGTTATCCATGAAAAGAGGAGCAATATTAATATGCTGCATAGTCTCAGTCGTATTTGTTTTAAGAGCTCTCACACATTCTTCTAAAAAAAGTAAACTTTTCATTCTTCTGCTTATAATAGCATTATTCATTATCCTATATTTTTTTGTAATTGATTATATGGCAGAAAATGATTATTTTATGTCCAGATTGGAAGCAACCCGAGAGGGAAAAAGCAGTGGGCGTGATGATATTTATACAACACTATGGAATCATTTTCTTAATGACAACAGTTTAGTAAGGACTCTGTTTGGTGGTGGAGTTTGGTACACTACAAAGGTAACATGGACAGCAGCTCACAATGATTGGCTTGAGTTTTTACTTGACATGGGGCTCATTGGAATTGGAATATATGCCTGTTATTGGATTTCATTCTATAAACTTGCTAGAAACAAGACTCTCCCTGAAACATCCAGATTTTGTGTGCTTCTAATTTTTATAACTCTCTTTATAAAAACTTTTTTTTCAATGTCTTTAGATAGCATGACATTCATGCAAAGCATGATGCTGGGGCTATCATATTATGGTATTATAAACACTTCAGTAGATTTATGAATATTATTATAGCTGGCGATTTCGCCCCTATGTTGAGGCTCGGCATATTATTGGATGATAAGCGATTCTCAGAGGTTTTCCCAAAGGATTTGCGAGATATTATACAAAAAGTTGATTTCTCATTTGTCAATTTTGAAAGTCCTATTGCAGAAGAAAACTTTAAGCCAATTCCCAAATGTGGTCCTAATCTTCGTTGCTCAAAAGAAGCTGTAGCGGCCGTAAAATACGCAGGTTTCACTGGAGTAACAATGGCGAACAACCATATCCTTGATTATGGAGCCAAAGGACTTCACAAATCAGTTGAGTATTGCAGGAAACAAGGGCTTGATGTCGTAGGTGTAGGAAACAACTTAACGGAGGCTGGTGAAGTCCTTTATCTTGAAAAGGACGGAAAACGACTTGCTATTATCAATTGTTGCGAACATGAATTTTCAATAGCAACAGATACAGAAGCCGGAGCTAACCCTTTGAACCCAATTCGTCAATTCTATGCTATCCAAGAAGCAAAGAGTAATGCAGACTATATTCTTGTCATCGTGCATGGTGGACATGAACATTATCAACTACCATCGCCACGCATGCAAGAAACTTACCGCTTTTTCATCGATGCTGGTGCAGATGTGGTAGTCAATCATCATCAACATTGCTATTCGGGATATGAGATTCATAACGGAAAACCAATATTCTACGGACTAGGTAATTTTTGTTTCGATGATGAGTCTCATATAAACTGTTTCTGGAACCAAGGATATATGGTAGAGGTAAACTTTTCCGACAAGACTATATGTTTCACCCTACACCCATATTACCAGTGCAATAACACTGCATCAGTGGATTTACTGCATGATGACGACAAGAAAACTTTTGAAGAAAAACTGAATAACCTCAATCACATTATCAGTGATAAGACACTTCTTAAAGAACACCTGAATTCTTATTATGCAAACTGCATGAAAGGGGAATTATCCCTTCTCGAACCATATAGTAACCGCGTATCACAAAAGTTATTTGCGCTCGGCCTGCTCCCACGCTTCCTAAAAGGAAAGAAAATTGCCACAATTCTCAATCATATTAACTGCGAGTCTCATAGAGATAAATTATTGTTCGCATTAAATCAGAGGAACAAATGATGTTTGCTGGAGGTCTCGTGATGAAGAAAACAGATAATACAATTGAAACAAACACAAACAGCCGTAACAATCTTTACACGCCCTAATGGGAGGCTTTACAGTATAATCTCAATTCTCACATTACATTTAATGACGTATTTTCAATGTCTTATGCAGATATGACCTACGTATCAACTTCTGTCCTAAGTTATACTCTGCGAACCATAAAAAAACAAAATTAATTCATAATAAGCAATATATGAGCAAAATAAAATCCGCTATACGATTCTTAAAAGAAGATCGTGGGGCATTCATGGCTGCCATAGTACAGAATTTCTTCAGATGGCTTCCTGACAAACCATATCTTCAGTTACTTTACCGCTTCAAGATGGGGCACAGACTAGACCTGAAGAATCCCAAAACATTCACAGAAAAAATACAATGGCTAAAACTCTATAACCGTAGACCAGAATACGCTCTCATGGTGGACAAATATGCAGTAAAAAAATATGTGGCAGACATTATCGGAGAGAAATACATTATCCCTACACTAGGTGTTTGGAATAAACCAGAAGATATTGATTGGGACGCACTTCCTAACCAGTTCGTACTGAAAACGACGCACGGCGGAGGAGGCGGAGGAGTAGTTATTTGTAAAGACAAGCATACTTTTAATCGCACGGAAGCCATAGCTAAACTCAACCAATCGATGCGTAGCGACATCTATAATGGACTCCGTGAGTGGCCCTACAAAAATGTACCACGACGCATTATTGCTGAAACTTTCATGGCTCCTGAGAAAGGGCAAACAGACTTGATTATAAACGGGATAATAGAACACCCTCTAAAAGGAGACGAAGGACTTAACGACTATAAATTATTTTGTTTTAATGGCAAGGTAAAATTCTTTAAAGTAGATTTCGGACGCTTTGTAGAACATCATGCCAACTACTATTCACCCGAAGGTGTGTTACTAGAATTTGGTGAAAATGATTTTAAGCCTGTTCCAGATTACCCGATAGAGTTGCCAGTCAATCTCAACGCAATGATTGCTCTTGCAGAGAAACTCGCCACAAATATTCCATTTTTAAGAGTCGATTTTTATAATATTAACGGGAAAATCTACTTTGGAGAACTTACCTTTTATCCAGCCAGCGGCTTATCGCATTGGACTTCCGAAGAGTGGGACGAAAAGCTTGGATGCTTTTTGCAACTCCCTTCTACTTTGTGACGTGATTGTTAAAATCAACTGTTCGTATCGATAGACATCATGAATCGAATCCTACTAATCACCGAAAACCTAGGCTCTGGAGGAGCTGAGCGCCAAATCTGTGGTCTTGCTGCAATGCTGACTAAGGCAGGATACCCTTGTAGACTGATAACATACGTTAACAATCAGTTCTATGAGCCATATCTTCGCCAAAAAGGTGTTGACTATCAGTTTGTACCAGAGATGTGGGATAAGAAAACACGCGTATTCAAAGCAGCTAAATATGTCAGGCAATACAAGCCAGATGTGGTTATATCCTTCTTACCATCTGTAAACAAGACTATGTGTCTTGCAAAGTTGCTCTCCAAGGCGAAATTGATTGTATCTGAAAGGAATAACAACACTTGCATAACTCGTGGAGACAAGGTGCAATTCAACCTCTACCGTCTGGCGGATGCTATCGTGCCAAACTCCAATAGTCAAGGCGAATTTATCCGCAAGAATTTCCCATTCCTTGCATCCAAAGTTCATCCGATAATCAACTTTGTGGACGTCAACCGTTTCACTCCAGCTGAACACCCTATGCAGAATGATATACTGAAAATAGTGACAGTGGCAAGATTTACGGAGCAAAAGAATGTTTTGACCTACATGAAAGCTATCCGTCTAGTTAAGGATATGGGGCTGAAAGTTCATTTCGACTGGTTCGGAGACAAGAAGCATCACCCTGCCTACTATTCAGAGATAGAGAAACTATACCTACAACTTGGCATATCAGACTATCTTACTTTGCATGAACCGAATCAAGCTATTGAAGTAGAATATCGCAAAGCGGATATTTTCTGTTTACCAAGTTTATACGAAGGGTATCCAAATGTGGTGGCAGAAGCGATGTCATGCGAACTGCCGATACTCTGCAGCAACGTATATGAGAATCCATATATCGTCAAAGAAGGAGTCAATGGCTTTCTGTTCAATCCGGAAGCCCCTGAAGATATCGCTAACGCTATCAAGAAAATGATGGACTTAACCCAAACGGAAAGACAAAAAATGGGCAGTCGTAATCGTAAGCTCTGCCTGGAACGCAATACTGAAGACGCGTTCTTGAAATCGTATGTAAAACTAATTGATAACTTGAAATAAACCCAAATGACATTTCAGACTCTTGAATATCTAATATTCTTTTCGATAGTGTTCATTCTATATTGGACATTGTGTCGTAAGTGCAAAGATTATCAAAACGGGCTAATAGTATCTGCAAGTCTGGTTTTCTATGGTTGGTGGGACTGGCGTTTTCTTGGACTACTATTTATCACAGCGTTGACCACTTTTTTGTCAGGACTATGCATAGGTAACACTAACGACATACGGAAGCGGAAGTACTTATTGATTGGAACAATTCTTATCAATATAGGGATTCTTTTCTTCTTCAAATACTTCAATTTTTTCGTACAAGCATTTGTAGACGCATTATCGCTTATGGGAATGAGTGTAAATGTGACAACACTACATATACTTTTGCCAGTAGGCATTAGTTTCTACACATTTACAGCTTTGAGTTATACCATTGACGTTTATCAGCATAAGGTAGAATCGACCAATGACGCACTCGCATACTTCGCTTATGTCATGTTCTTTCCGAGCATATTGAGTGGACCCATCAGTCGTGCCCAAAAACAATTACCCCAATATTTCAGCAGACGTAGTTTTGATTTTGACAAATCAATAAATGCCTGTAAATTAATATTATGGGGGGGGGTAATGAAATTATGCCTAGCAGACAGATTAGGCATATACGTGGATACAATTTACGCAAATATCGCTCAACATAATGGTACAACGTTATTGATAACAAGCATTCTTTATAGCATCCAGATTTATGCAGATTTCGCAGGCTACTCATTAATGGCTATAGGTTTTGGAAAGCTTTTAGGTATAGATTTGCAAACTAACTTTATTCGCCCGTATTTTGCAAAGACTGTAACAGACTTTTGGAGAAGGTGGCATATCTCACTGACAACTTGGTTCCGTGATTACATTTATTTTCCATTAGGCGGCAACCGCTGCAGCAAGGCCCGTTGGGCTCTTAACACATTAATTGTATTTACGATATCAGGGCTTTGGCATGGAGCCGCATATACATTTATCATTTGGGGAGCGATGCATGGAGTTTGTATGGTAATTGAGCGATTGGTATATGGCGAAAAGATCAAACAACTCTCTGACAAGTTTTCGATGTCAAACATTATTAGAATAATTATAACATTTATAATCGTCAATTTCGCTTGGATATTCTTCCGTATTAACAACCTCGGCGATGTAATGCAAATCTTCAAAAAAATATTTACAGAACCAGGAAAGCCATTCCTTGACACAAATACTCTCCTGATGGGCTTTGTTGCCATGGTTATTATTTTCATTTATGACCTCGTCAAAGAGAAGCATCTGAACATGCACTTGCTAAGTTCTCGATTTATGGTAGTACGCTATTTAACTGCTATTATGTTGATCGTCTATATACTTGCCTTCGGTGTTCTGAATGGCGGTTCTTTTATTTACTTCCAATTCTAGTATTATCATGAAGAAAGGTTTATCTAGATTTTGCATTGCATGTCTCACAATCTTGATATCTATAATTGTTGTAGATAATATTATAGGTAAAGTAATGGATTGGATGCTTCCACAAATAAGCAATCAAGGAGATACGGGAAAGACATACTTTTCACTATATGACGTAGAATCGCCTGTTGTAGTCGTAGGATCTTCACGAGCGTCTCATCATTATGTTACAAAGATAATAGAGGACACATTGGGAGTGCCGGCATACAATGTCGCTCGTGATGGTTGTTTCTTCAGTTATAACTGCTGCGTGGTGAATTCAATCCTTGACCGTTATTCCCCGAAATTAATTATTTGGGAGAATGGAACGGAGTATCTATTTGATGGCTTCGATGACCCATTAGAGAATCTTTACCCATATTATAAACGTAACAAGTGGGTAACTTCTGCTATTCAAGAAGAATTACCTTGGACTGAATTTGCTAGGCTCTGCAGTCGGATTTATCAATACAATTCTGTAATCCACCGCATATTGATGCGCTACCATAGTAGAAATTCGTTCAAGGATGGAACAGAGAAAGGTTATCTTCCTCTACAGCCGAAGACATTGAGAAAAGCGCTTGAGTTGAAGCCTACAGCATATAACTATACGAAATTGAGCCCGACCAAAATTGATCGTTTCAGTGCCACTCTTTCGCGTGCAAAAGAAAAAGGAGTTAAGGTCGTAGTCGTAGATTCGCCAATGTATCGGATATGTGATGAGAATAATGAATCCGCTGTAGAGATGCGTAAAATATGTAAGAAGTATGGAGCATTATTCTTGAACAACTCTCAACTGCCAGCATTCATTAAGCATCCCGATTATTTTAACGATGTGACTCATATGAATACTCTTGGAGCTATCCCATATACTACATTTGTTTTGAAACAGATAAAAGATTATTTGAGCAATGAGTAAATTCCAAGAACTCTACAATGCGGATATCGCACGATATGGAGGCAAACCTGAATTGTATATAAAAATATTCCTCTTCCTTTATCGCAAGGCCGCAACAACATCCTTTGCTCCTACAAAATTTTTATACAAAGCCCTGTTCCGATTCTGGGCGAATCGCAGAGGTTTGGAACTATCTACTAATCAACAGATTGGGGGGGGGCTATATTTAGGACATGCATATAATATCACTATTAACAGCAATGCCAAGATAGGTTGCAATTGCAATATTCATAAAGGTGTGGTAATCGGTCAAGCAAATCGTGGTTCACGCAAAGGATATCCTACTATTGGCGATAGAGTATGGATAGGTATCAATTCGGCTATCGTAGGAAATGTGAACATTGGCGATGATGTTATGATTGCACCTAATAGTTTTGTAAATGTTGACATACCATCCCATTCAGTTGTCTTCGGTAATCCTTGTATTATTAAGCACAGAGACTGGGCAACAGAGGGATATGTAAATCATTTCGTAAAATAAAAGTATGAAAATCAAGAAATTCTTATGCCTGGTCGCATACTACGGCTTTGCAAGATTTTTACCGGCATCAACAAGCCCGTTGACACATTGGGCAAGAGGAATTAGGCGTTTCGTATGCTATCCAATTTTTGATCATTGTGGCAAGAATGTGAACATCGAGCGCGGTGCAAATTTTTCAATGGGGGGGGGTATCTCAATAGGCTCCGGCAGTGGTCTTGGCGTTAATTGCGCAGTACATGGACCTCTCAAAATCGGTGATAACGTAATGATGGGACCAGATGTGAGCATTCTCACTCATACGCATAATATTGAACGAACAGATATTCCCCAATGGGACAACAAGGGATGCGAGTATCTGAAGTTGTCATTGGAAATGATGTTTGGATAGGAATGCGAGTGATTATCATGCCTGGCGTAAAAATTGGCAACGGTGTCGTAATCGGAGCTGGAGCAGTCGTAACTAGGGACGTTCCAGATTATGCAATAGTTGGTGGTGTGCCTGCACGAATAATAAAGTTTAGAAAATGAAAAATATCTTGGTAGTTGGTGCCTTTGGTTATGAGAATAATCAACTTGATGGACAAACCATAAAAACAAGGAATGTGTATGACCTTCTTCAAAGGAAACATAAAGGCAAGCTTTCATATATAGATACTTTATCTTTAAGGAGAAAGCCTCAGTTGGGATTTGAAATGTTGTATAAACTTATAACTTGCAACACCTTGATAATACTACCATGTTTAAATAATCTTACTGTCTTGTTTCCTGTTTTTTACTATATGTCTAAAATCTTCAGATTTGACATTATCAGTATATGTATAGGCGGTTGGCAAGTAGAGTATTTTCTTGGAAGTGAAGAGTTTAGATGTCATCCCTTGCAAATGGAGATGAGCAAGAAAATAAAGGCTTTTCTTCCCGAGATGATAAGGGTTAACAAAGATTTAATAAATCAATGCGGTTTTACCAACACCGAAGTTTTTCCAAATTTTCGTAATTTTCATAGAAGCACTCAAATAATTACTAATGAGAGCGGATTGAGATTAGTATTCATGGCCAGAGTAAATAAAATGAAGGGATATGATGTAATCTTTGATTCTCTCCACTTCATTAGGGAGAATTGTCCTGGAAGTAAAGTTGATTTCTACGGAGGTATTGCTTCCGAAGATAAAGATGATTTCTTGAACAAGGTAAAAGCGAATTGTGATATAGCATCTTACAAAGGGTCGTTAGCGCCAGAAATAATTCATGATACTTTGAATAATTACGATGTACTGCTTCTACCAACAAAATACTATACGGAAGGATTCCCGGGCAGTATTTTGGATGCATACATATCTGGTATCCCTGTTATCGTGACGGAATGGAAGCACGCTCATGAATTTGTTTCTGATAAGAATACAGGTATTATTATTCCATTTAATAATAATCAAGAAGCATTCAATAATTCAATTTTAAGCCTTTACATGGATCGAAACAAACTGAATTATATGAAGAGTGCTGCATACAAGGAAGCAGATAAATACTCTGACGAAGCAGCATGGGCGGTCCTAAAAAAATATCTATAATATGTTAGTATTCACCGGAGATATTAATCTTACCGACTGGTATTTCAATGTGGGCTTTGGTATCGGTACCAGAATAGCCAATGGTTTCGACCCTTTTCGTAAGTTGAACCGCAACGCAAATGATCTTTGGATTGGCAATTTCGAGGGGGTGGCATCAAATGTAACAGATAAAGTAGGCTACGATGGAGAGGTGTTTAGAGTCAAGCCAAAAGTCTTGCAAAATCTTAATCACTTCAATGTGTATGGTCTTGCCAACAATCATGCAATGCAGCATGGCAAAGAAGCGTACCAACAGACATTTGATGCGATATGCGAATATGGTTCAAAATGTTTCGGGTCCAATTGGCAAAGGTCCGTTGTGATGAACCATCAAGGAAGAACGGTGTCGTTCACAGGTATGTGTCTTCGCATTGATGATTTTACTGATGATCCTTCATATTGGTATAATCCAGAATATAAGGAAATAGAAAAAGAACTAAAAGCATTGCCAGTTGATGCTTTCAAAGTGCTTTATGTCCATTGGGGGAATGAATATATAAATCGTCCTTCGTCTGCGCAAAAGAAGTTTGCCCATTGGCTGATTGATGCTGGTTTTGACCTTATAATAGGTATGCACCCTCATGTGCTTCAAGGCTATGAGGAGTATAATGGTAAATACATATTCTATTCACTTGGCAACTTCGTTTTTGAAATGGCTTGGGAGCCTGCAAAAATTGGAGCCGTAGTGAAGTTTGATCTTGACACGGAACGACAAAGTGTAGAATATATACATATTGAGAACGACTGTACTCCTGTTGTAGTAGATGAAGCCAAAATACCTGCTGAATGGCGATTTTCCTACTTAAATGAAGTTCTTAAGAAAGAAGATAACTCAGAGCAATATCATGCGGAAATAAGCAGAAACTATGCTGCTTACAGGAAAGCCAATCACAGATATATTATAAACAATATAATTAAACATCCTGCTGTAGGAAAATGTCTGTTGAAGGACTTTATAAAACGAAGATTTTTGAAGAAATAATGAGCGGGGCGAGTTAAGTCGAATCAAATAGTTGCTCATAATAAGAATATTAAATGACAAACATAAAATTTTTGTTAATATGCATTTTATCACATCACCAAAAAAGAAAAAACTGATAACACCAATACTTAAGTTGGTAACTTGGCTAAATCCAAAGATGCCTGCGACAATGATTCAGATTCGCTATTTGCTTCGCATGAAACGTTTTGCAAATCTCCGAAATCCACAGGATTTGAATGAGAAAATCCTGTGGATGACTCTTCATTCAGACACAACGGAGTGGAGTCGTTTAGCGGATAAGAACGAAGTGAGAGGGTATATCAAGGAATGTGGACTTGAAGACACACTTGTAACGCAATATGGATTATATAATTCTATGGCAGAAGTCGATTTCAACAAGTTACCTAATGCTTTTGTTCTAAAGCCTACTCATGGCTCGGGTGACGTCGTTGTTGTACGAGATAAGTCGAAGGTTGACCTTGAAGGGATTCGCACTAAAATTCAGAATGAATTGGACGAACATATCTGTACAAGTGCAGCAGAGTTGCATTATACTCGCATCCCTCATAGAGTAGTTGCTGAGGAACTTTTGATAAATGATCCTGTATCTGAAAAGTATTCCTCGACATTGATAGACTATAAGATTTGGTGCTGTAATGGAAAGGCCCAGTTTATTTGGGTTTGTATGAACCGTTTTGTTCGCAATAAAGATGGTGCGGAGGTTATGACTTATGATAGAGATTGGAATGCTCACCCTGAATATTGTCGCGTAACACCTGATTTTTCTTTGTCTGATCCTATTCCAAGACCAGCTGGCTATGAACATATGCTTGAAGTAGCAGAAAAGTTATCTGCCAAGTTCCCTATTGTTAGAGTCGATCTCTACAACTTAAATGGTAAGATATATTTCGGAGAAATGACGTTCACTTCTTATGGAGCTATCATGGATTACTATACCGATGAATTCCTGAAGAAATGTGGAAGCATGATTAAGTTACCAAAGGCAACAAAATAACTTTTTATGCAAGATTACGGACTAGTCTCAATAATTACTCCCACTTGGGCATGTGCTGATTTTATCGCGGAGACAATAAAGAGTATTCAAGCTCAGACATACCAGAATTGGGAACTGCTTATACAAGATGATTGCTCGAAAGATAACACATTAGAGGTTGTTAAGCCGTTTATGGAAGCTGACAATCGAATTAAATATGAATGCAATCCTCAAAACTCAGGTGCCGCCATTACCAGAAATAATGCTCTACGCAGAGCGACTGGGCGGTGGATTGCTTTTCTGGATGCGGATGATTTGTGGAAGTCTGAAAAGCTGGAAAAACAGCTGGATTTCATGACCAAACACAATTATGATTTCTCATACACCAAATATCAGGAAATTGATAATTATGGACATGAAATGGGAATAGAGGTCAGCGGTCCTAAACATGTAACTAAACTTGGCATGTTCGCATTCTGCTGGCCTGGATGCTTGACCGTGATGTATAATCGGGAAAAAGTGGGGCCTGTACAGATAGCAGATATCAAAAAGAACAATGATTATGCAATGTGGTTGAAGATATGTCGCTCGTTTGATTGTTATCTGCTGGATGAGGTTCTCGCGAAATATCGCCGCGGCCGTACCGGTTCTATTTCATCACATGGTTATTTTACGCTGATACGTTGGCATTATAAACTATGGCATGATGTTGAAAGAATGAATATGGTTTCTTCAATTTTTTGGACGTGCATGAATCTAGTTTGTGGTCTGTATAAAAAAGTAGTATTCATAGAAAAAAAGTAGAATGACTAATTTATTTTTCGAACTAATTCGAATATCAATACGTACTGAAGAACAATTATCCTCTATCCCTTCGGCCCAGGAATGGTTTGAGTTATTTGCGCTAGCTGAAAAACATACAATAATCGGTATTTGTTTCAATGGAGTTCAGTATTTGAATACTAAGCATCCAGAACAAACGACAAATCTTCCTGTTCAATTGAGGATGCAATGGCTAGGAGTTGCCGTAAGCATCCAGAAAAAGAACGAATTGCTGAATAAAAGGTGTACTGAGTTACAAAACCTCCTCATTAATGAGGGATTCAAAACAAGTATACTGAAAGGACAAGGCGTAGCTACTCTCTATAGAGCAGTGGAGAACGCTGACCTTTGTTCTCTTCGCCAATCAGGGGATATTGATATTTATGTTGAAGGCGGCATTGAGCAATCATTACAGTATTGTAAGGGCAAATTTGGTGACATTGAGTATGATTATGTGAATGCCCATGCTCCTTTTTTCAATGATGCAGAAGTAGAACTGCACTGGAGACCATTCGTATTCACAAATCTGTGGCGCAATCATAAGGCAGAACTCTGGTTAAAAAAGGGCGACGTACAAAAAATGATTACAGGGGGAACGGCCATCTTATCCTCAGGACAGCAGATCATCGTACCAGAATGGGAGTTCAATGCATTTTACCTTATGCAACATTGTTACCACCACATGTTCGAAAGCGGACTTGGCCTGCGTCAATTAATGGATTACTACTTCTTGTTACGCTCTACCCCGGAAAGTGGCGTTCATTCAAAGATTGAAAGTCTCTTTCGAGAATTTGGCATGATGCGTTTTGCTTCTGCAGTCATGTGGATACTGCAAAACATTTTCAAACTCGAAAGCAAGTATCTTATATGCTGTCCAGATGAACATGAGGGGCGATTTATATTGAACGAAGTAATGGCCGGTGGCAATTTCGGCCATCATGATACACGTATTAAAAAGATTAGTAAAGGGAAACTTCAGTTCCTGTTTATCAATATTCAGCACAATTGGCACCTCGCCACTCACTATCCATCAGAGTTCTTCTGGGGGCCAATCTGGCTGGGGTATCACTGGTTTTGGAAAAGACTCTCAAGGCATTGAATATATGTCTAGTTTTTGTCATGTATTTAGGGGAAACAGACATAATCGACCGAAACGATTGGAAACAGATATAAAATTGAATTATTGATGAGTCAGATGCAGTAATTGAAGGGATTGTCTGCTGCTTCGCTCAGATTGAAAACATTAAACTACAATCCCTAAGTATGTATATGGGAATAGTGTCTTTCTTTAAATCCTTATTTCGTAATAAGCAACTGTTACGGAAAAACGATGATGATTTTGACTGGGATGCTTACGAAAAGGCTGTGGCAGAGGACTCATTGAGCCCTGTTTATGAATGTGAGAAATTATTAGAAGAATTGTCGGAAGTAAACATCATTGGACTATATGACAGGATAGATGCTTTTCTATTTCAAGATATCAACTTTGGGAAGGTTATATCTTTTATGCCCAAATGGGTGTGTGATGATGGCATCAGCCCTGAAGGTTGCTGCTCAAAGGAGTTCTACGAGTATTTAAGATCAAAAGCAACTCATCCTGTTTTTAATAAGTTTATCTACTATTACGACTTGTGGAGTCTTGTAGCAGCCATACAAGATAGAATATCGGCAGTAATTCTTTATATGCAAGAGCTTTATAAATTGGTGCCGTGTAAAATGAAATATAAGTCAGAAGAAGTTACGAAAAGAGTGTATTTTATTGGAAATGAGCGTATGTTAATCGCTCATGATAGTAATAGGTTACGATTTAGTTAGTTATCTGCTGCATTATTCTTCTGTGCGTTGCGTAACCTTCAAAGAACTCTTCGTATGCAAAAGTAACAATAAAACGGGAGATTTTGATATGAATCTCCCTGATTTTTTTCTATCTCATACAAGTTTTTCCGTAAAAGCGGCTTTATTCGTCGGTACACCATCGCCCAAAAGGATTTTGAACGAACGTGTGCCGACTACTGCATAAGCGGAGAAAAGGGCTTTGCCTCACGCCTAAGCAACAGTTTAGACTGATGAGGCAAGGCCCATTTCTTTTGTGCTTATGCCAAAGAGGTGCTTTTACGGTTAGATGATTTTTCTTTTTCGTTGTTCCTTTGAGCCGGAAGCGGAAAGCCGTGTATGACCGCTTGTCCATAAATGGAACAAGCCGTCACCCACAGCAGGCAAACCGGGAAGAATGATTTTATCTGCCCGCCCCGACACGTCCGGCCGGACAGATAAAACCATACTTCCTTGCAGGTGGTTTGCCCGGTTTCACGCTACCGGCTATGTCCTTTTTTTGTTGGGGACTTCCTTTTTTCACGGATTTCTCTTTTGAAGTTTTCTGTATAATCTGCCTCTACTTCCGTTTACCTCCATTTTTGCGCCTTTCAGTGAGCCGCATCAGGCAGTCATTTCCGTTCTGGGCGCAAAGGTAACTCCGGGATTTGACGGGAAAGCAAGGTCAAGCCTCCTGTTTTCGGGAAAAATCTCCAGCCCTGCGGGTAGTATTTTTCCCGAAAAACCTTGCATTCCCTAATCCCTACCTTTT
>ERZ779797.93-NODE-93-length-38325-cov-4.004756_pt1 | contig 38325 bp, 28 predicted proteins | sample MGYA00511886_ERZ779797 | MGnify/ENA primary metagenome ERZ779797 (study PRJEB29588, sample SAMEA2155055) | human gut metagenome | biome: human gut; feature: human-associated habitat; material: faeces | place: Denmark | collected 2008/2010 ... | reverse complement strand
ACCCTTTTGTTTTAGGTAGTTACGTTATATTTTATTAACTTGCGAAACTTGAATTAAAATAGTGCAAAGCCACCTGGTAGGTTCCCCTTGGGGGATTGGGCCAAAAAATATTTTCCGCTGCCCCTTTTCCTCCCTGGCGGTTATCAACATCCAAAGCTCCCCCCGTGGCAGCATCTTGCGGATTTGAAAAGTTAATCACAATGCCATTGGGCTGCATAACATGAAGATCGATATCGCCATAGAAGTCCCAAAGCAATGTGACTTTTAGATCACCCGTTTGGCCAGTGTTTCGCGCCTCTCGTACCGCTTGCGCCGTATCTACTTGCGCCGTGTCCGTGTCCACTTGCTCTTCCTTCACTGTTCTCGCATCCTCCTCAGTATTCTCCTGGCCTTCTCCAGCTTTGTGTCTATTACAGTTGGAAAGCAAGAGCAATATTATCAAAATAGGATAGATTATTCCAAGAATTATTTTCAAGCCTTTCATCTCACTTGTATTATACCTCCAAACGGGTCATTAGACAGTTATTACAAACTTCAATCATGTAGCGTTCACCGGCAGCAAGGGATAGCTCTTGTAATATTGCCGCGATTTTATTCAAGCCGTACAGTTGAAAATAAAAGTCACCGCATCCTGAGTGCGCCCACAATGATTTTCAACCGTACAGCTCGATTTTTCATATTATGCCTTTGTTTTTAAAGTTCTGATGATTCAAACGTTATAACACAAGCGCTGCCGGAAATATCTCCCACATATCTGTATTTAAGACCCGTATTGGCATTCTTGCAAACCTTAATCATTTGCTTCATCATTGGATCTGGACTTGCTATCGCTTCTTGCAAAGTTGCTTTAACAGCCGCTTCGTTTTGCTCTACACTCTCGATAGGAACCATATTTTCATCTATGCTATAATTGAAAACAAAATAATTACCTTCGAGAGCAGCAGATGACAGCGTCGTGTATTCGTCAACTTGCATTGGGCATTGTGCATTGGTAGATGTTACATTGATTTCCAATATTTCACGAAGAGAGACCGGGTCGATTTTCCCTTCTGCCAAATCCTTTATTTCGTCTTTGGTCAGTCTAATCTTAAGGTTCTCGTTGCCTTCCTCCAGCTGCATGATAAATGTCAGTTTGGAGTCTGCCTTTGCGATTTCTTTCATCAATTGGCGGCCCGATGGTGAATTGGCCCAGTTACCAAGCATTGCTCTTTTAAGCGTGTTTTTTAGCTTGTTTAAGACATTTATTTTGATGGGCAATTCTTTACTGATTGTCATAGTAATGATGACTTCATCAGCATCCTCATCGAATTGGTAGCTTGAAATACTTCCAACCAGGCCTAAATCTATAGGACATTCCTTATTGGCAGCCTCAATTTTCGCTTTCAGTTCTTCCTTTGACGAATCACATGAATAAAAGCCAAAGGACGTCAACAACAACAATGTAGCTAAAAGGTAATGTTTCATACTCTTCAACCCTAATTCGTGTCGGGCACAACCTCTAAGTGATTTTATATTTACGAATGTAAAAATATCTTTTTTATCAACTTCGTTTTATTTTACTATTACTTCTCATGCTTTCAAGTTCTTGGCAACTAAGCCTGATAAAAACTGTCTTTCCAGTTCTATCACCTATGAACTTATATCCCAAACCCTTATTCGCTTTTAGACACAGCTGCTTGAACATGACAGCATCTGCATCTGCATTTTTAAGATTCCTCTTGATATTTTGCTTTACTTCATATTTGTTCTGTTCCATAAGATCCATATCAAGAACATCTTCATCACACTCATAGTTATACATGACATAATCTCCATCCAAATAACATTTTTTTACAACAATCCCCTCTTCGGCGGTCATGGGAAACTCACTATTCGCTTCCGCTATCCCCTCTTTTAAAAGGGTTAAATTCTCTTCTTCAGGACTAATTTCTTCTACTTCCTCAACGTAGCTTACCGAACCATCCGCACACGAATCAATATCCGTCGTATCTACCACACACGTATCAACGCACGTCGTATCAACGTACGCAGTATCATTATCAGCCTCAAGAGATTCTTCATGACCTGCTGTTTTAAATAATAGCAAACCTCCTACAAAAAATACTATGAAAAGGATGGCGGCCCATAATATGACTATGCTATTTGACTCAGGCTTCTCACCCGTAGGAGCCACTGGCTCTGGGTTAGGACCAGTTGGGGGATTAACTTCCATTCCTCCACCAGTATTGCTACCGGGTGCCTCTTGTTTTCCTGTTAGCGGTATGCCCTCATGGACCAGCCTGGTAACATCCTCATTTTCTTCATTCGTCTGAGGTTCGAAAGGAGGCAACTTCGTTCCACACCTTTTGCAGTATTTTGCTTTATCATTGGTTATTTCCGCATTACATTTAGGACATCTTCTCATATCATCACATTTTTACGGTTTATATCAAAAAGGCAACAACCTAATATTTTTACAAAAATCCAAGTTCTGATCATCAGGATTCTCCTGGTGTCAACTATCACAAATAGACACGACAGACGATATTGATAGCCAGTTGCAAAAACAAAAAAACGGGCACACAAATCGTAAACTTCTTATGAAGCGTTTTATGCCTAAAGAATATCATGGCACACAAAGCCCCGAATGCGCCTCCCAATAGCGAGAAGAGAAGCAGCACTAGCTCTGGAACCCTGTTTTTTTGGACACACGCCAAATGCTTGTCCCATGCGAACAAGACAAACGTCATGATGCTCATGACATATAATATAAACAGATCGGGATAACTCATAGTTTACTCTAACGCTAATAAATCACATGAAACATACGACTACAAAAGTCCTCAAAAAACGGCCACACTACGATAAGCAGCCAAAGCGTAGCAAGAGCCACCAAGACCTCAACGACAACTATCCACCAACCATAGCCAGCCTTTTCTGTTTTCTCCTGCAGGAGATATTCATACTCGTCTTGTTCCAAGGTAAAGGAGATGGGGGCATACTGTGTCTGATTCGGCCCATTGTTGATCGTCGCCACCACAGGAGTGTCCAGTTTGAACAATCCCTCTTCGAAAAAAGTGTCTCCGTTTTCGTCCAACTGGACCGTTTTCGCCTGCTGACCTTGTTGTTCAAACTTGACGCTTTGACAGACCAATGGTTCTCCCTTTGTATTTCGAACCATCACCTTGATCTGTTTGACCTCTTCTTCAGGAATGAAAAAGACATATTCTTGCTGGTCTTTGTCGAGAACATACTCGGCCTTGTTGTCGTGATGCACACCATCTTCCACCATCATCGTCTCTCCAGCTTTCATTTCGGGAAGCGCAGCCGCACCCTTGTCGTCGGTCTGGTAATGATTCTTAGCGTCATGATAGGTAACTTCTATAGGGTAGCTACCAACGACCTCTCCACTTTTCTTTTTGACAACGACGCAGAGGCTGAGATGTTTATTGTCGGTGGCGGTAGTCTTCTCAAAGACGTACTGGTTGATGGCATTGTTGACGAGACGCTTCATTTGGGGCGCATACCCTTCCACGCTGACCGTACACGGCCCTTGAGGCACTTCCTCCATTTTCATAGAGAGCACTCCGTCAGGCCCCGTCGTCCTCTCCAGACGCTTGTCGCCATAGTTGATGACTACTGGCTGCGAAGGAAGCATCGCACCATCTTTCATCACAGAGACTTGTATTTCGACCTGCGGTTTCTCCTCAGGCTTTTCACTCTCAAAGGAGAAGACTATCTGCCCCCCGTCATCAGTGAGCTGAGTGGTCTCCGTTTGGTCAAGCATGGTAGCGGCGACAGAGTCCTCGCCATATAAAGGCAATGAGATTTCCGCACATCCTTGGGCGTTCGTCGTCGCTTGATACTGCTTTCCAAGGCAGTCCACCACTACCGGCTCATTGGCGAGGGGAGCTCCGTCCCTGGTAGCACTGATGGTGAGCGGTGCAAACTTGGTCAGGTCGAAGTCGTAGGAAGACTTACCCTCTACAACCAGAAGTGGGAAATCCCTATCGTCTGCGAGATCCGTGACGACATAGTGTTCGCCCACCTTCATGTTGTCGAAGAAGTAATATCCGTTTTCTCCTGTTTTCAAGACCTTTATTTGCCTTGGCAGACGGAGGCCAAACTCGTAGTTTCTCATCGGATTGCCATCAAAAGAGAAGGAAAGACGAATGGGATTCTTCTGTTTGATCGGTTCCTTTGAGAAGGCTCCTTCTTTGCGCACGGGCTTTTTGAATCCCCAGCCCGTCAGGAGTATTTTGACATCACCTTCGTCATCATTGTAGTATATATAGCTATCGTCTGGCGTCGTACAGAGCATTTGGGCTGTCTTGCCACCTATGACTCCAGCCATATCGGTCTCGGTCTGATACAGAGCCTCCTGAATGACTTTCTGCTTCAGTTCGCTGGCATCCACCATGCGATGCCACTGACACCGATGGTCTGACCAGACATAGACGCCGGGACCAATGCTAAACTTGGCAAAAGGATTTTTCTCCCCGAGTTTCGCACATAGCGCTTTGTACAATCCAGAATAATCCTGCTTGTTTAGCTTATGAACTTCTTTTACTGACGACTGTCTTTCCATTTCCTATCTTTTGTTAGTTTCCACCGATACGCAGCAATATGCTATTGATTCAAGATCTCTTTTTCTATTGCACGATATTTGGCAAAGGTATAGTTGGCAAACATTATTTTCAAATACGGTACCTGTTCCACCGTTTCCTTGATGCGGCCCAGTCGTTTTGTCAAAAGACCTTTTTTATCGGCTTGGAAGTACTCTCCAGAATAACTGTTGATGTTCTGACGACGCTTTCGCATTTGGCCTATCAACTCTTTGAACACACCAAGTCCGTCCTCAAACAAACGCAACTGCCTCAGGACTTCTGCCACTTCCTTTTGCTGCACCTCGTTGAGCCCCTTCAAGGGATCGGCTCGCAACAAGCGGTTTATATTGTCCTTGTCGAAGCGCGAGTTGGCCGCCAGAGCCATTTCGTCGTACGCCCTTTTGTTTCTTTCCACCACCTTCGCCTGAGCGAGCAACTCGGCAACAGAACGGTCGTCCTGGTACTTCTCGTTCTCATCAATGATCTTGTTCAGCATGTCCAGACTCATCTGAGAGAAAGGAAGCTGCAGATAGTCTTCGTTCTCGTCTATGACCTGGCCCGCAATACTTCCTCTGACACTGTCAAGACTTGCATACTGTTGCTGCATTGTGCCAAGATCGCTGTTGATGGTCTGGAGTTGCGCATGCAAGGAGTGTATCTTCTTGTTTTGCTCCTCCAGCGCTGCGAGCAGTTCTTCCTTGCGTTTCAGCAGTCTGCGCACATCCGGATAGTCGGCATCATCTTTGAATCGGGCCAATTGCTCTTGCAGCTGTTTGATGGTTCTTGCATTCTCCTCCTCCTGCTGCTTCAAGGCTTTCAATTCCTTGCCCCATTTTTTTATGGAGTCGCCAAGGACCTCTTTCTGCATGGTAAGTTCTTGAGCCGCATCCGGATGGGCAATCGTCTCCGTTTCGCTTTGGGCGACCACCATCAATGGCATCAACAACAGCGCCGCGGACAATATGCATTTCATTCGTTTCATCATGCTACCACTAATTTATTAATTTTTTCTTCCGCCTTGGTCGGTTTCAGCGGATCCACTTCCAATTCTTTCCAATATTTTTCCAAAAGTTCCCAGAGGAAAGGTATCACCTCGAAATATCTCTGATATTTCGCAAATCTTTCAACATCGTCTCTATAATCCCTTATCACCTTCAAACACTCCTTTCCCTTCGACTCCGCGATTTTTCCTTTGGTGGTTTCTACAATATCCCTTAGAATTCTGATGCCGCCTGCTATTCTGGACAGTTTAATATTCAAGCTATCCATTTCTATAAACTGCTCCTGCGTCATTTTAGCTCGAAGGACATCAGACTCGCGCAATGGCATAAAATAGTCCAGACGCAGCCATCCTACGCTATCAAGATCCTCTCCACGATCCACGCAGGCCCACGCCTTGTCACGTGCTCGTTTGTAGTTGATAGCAAAAGCGAGACGCTCTTTATACGGATCAAAGCCTTTCTGTCCAGCAAACTCATGCAAAGAATCTTTCATCGCCTTTAGGCGCTCCATCGACATCTTCGAAAACGGAAGGTTTAGATAGTCATTGTTTTGAGCTAACAGTTCCTGCATCTGCTGCTGTTTTTGCTCTTTATTTAATCTGTTAGAATACTCTTTCATTCCTTCCAGTTTCCCTTCGAGTGCTTGGATGGTATCTTTAGCTTTTCTTATCTGCACATCGAATGCTTGGATGGAATCTTCCATCGACAAATGCTTTTGCTCCAGGGAGTCCACCGTCTTGCGCAGCATTCCGACGTCCATCATCGTTACGGAGCGGGTCAGCACCTCCAGCTGCTTCGCGCTGGCAGAGACCTTGGTGGTCCACTCCATAAGTTGGACTTGTAGGCTGTCAGCATAAGTCCCCAATGCCTCTATCTTCGTTTGCAATTTCTGGTTCGTCTTTTCTGATTCCTGTCCTTTTGCAGGAATAGCAAACGAAGAGAGCAACAACAGAAAGAGCAAATGATATACCTTTATTCTCATACTACACATATTCCTCAAATTCCCTATCCGTATATTCATCTACAAAACGATCGAGTTTGCTGACCTTGTGAAATTCTTGGTCAAACTTTGATTTCACGTTTCGCAAGTTGTCCAACTGTCCCCTTGTTCTTGAGTAGTAACTGATGATCCTGTCAGCAAGTGCATTGTAAAAATGCGTTTTTCCTGCCGACAATTTGTCGGGAATACCATTCAAGCCATTCTTGAGTTCGAGGATACCGGATAGATGCTCTTTGTAGATGCTATTAGCAAGCATGTGGTCTCTTTTTCCCTTCACGCTTGCCGCATAGTTGTTGTACGAATTCCAACTATGTCCATTGAACGAAGGAGACAAGCCGATACTTTGGTGCGCCAGGCGATAAGCTTCGCAGTAGGTGGCATAGACGCTGCGGATCTTCTTGACCCTTGCGTCTGTTTCAGCATTCTTGTCCTCGCGTTCTATCACCTGGATTGCCTGGATGTATTTCTCTATCGTGCTCTTTTGGCAAGAAGCAGAGCTCCATGCGTCAAAGATCTTACGATCGACTATCTCTATGGCCGTCGTCGTATTGAGATCCTTCAAAGTGCCTGTTTCAGACTTGGCGCCAAGCTGGCTGATGGATTCGCAATGCCGTAAGAAGAGCTTTTCGTCCCAGTCTCCTTTTTTCTTCCAATCATCTTTGATTTCATCACTAAACGATTGGTATATCGTGTTGGGAGGAGAGGAGAGAACGCCTTCCTCCCCATCAGTCAGCAGAAAGAACGCTCCTGCTACGCCACCCAATAGTACGATAAATATGATAATTAACTTAATTGCTTTCATCACTTTTATGTTTTTAATTGATATGACTATCTAACAGTAATTGAGTGCAAACTTGTCTTTTTACACACCATGTAATATTTAGGTCATCACTCTTCATGCGCGATTGCTATATGTTTCTCAAATTGATTTTTCGTCTTAAAGTCTTTTCCACATGCTTCACAAACAAATTTGGTTGTTTTAGCTGCTGAGTTTTTGTGAAAAGCTCTTATGTGATTTTGAAGTTCCCCTTTCGTACGAAACCATCTGTCGGGTCCACACCTTTCACAAGTATACCTGTGCTTTGTACCTTCTTTTAATGAATTCGCCTTTCCTTCTCTGGTAGGGCCACCTTTATTCTCATCTTGGGCACCAGGAAACGGGGCATTTCCGCTTGCTGTTTCCATTTTTGTTTCTTCCGCCTGCTCTGTTTCCCTGTTAGGGTCAACTTTATCCTCATCTTGGGCACCAGGAAGCGGGGCACTACTGTTTGCTGTATCTTCTGTGGTAGTTGTGTCAGGGAGCACGTTTGTGTCAGAAGAGGGGTCAGGAACGTCTTCCCCCCCACTAGTCACCAAAAAGATCCCCCCTAATACGCCACCCAATACCACGATAAACATGATAATTAACTTAATTGCCTTCATCACTTTTATGTTTTTGATTGATATGAGTATCTAAGAGTAATTGAGTTCAAACTTGTCTTTTTACACACCATGTAATATTTAGGTCATCACTCTTCATGATCGTTTGCTATATGTTTCTCAAGTTTATTTTTCGACTTAAAGTCTTTTCCACATGCTTTACAAACAAATTTGGTTGTTTTAGCTGCTGAGTTTTTGTGAAAATTTCTTATGTGGTTTTGAAGTTCCTTGTCCGTACGAAACCATCTGTTGGGTCCACACCTGTTACAAGTATGCTCGTGCTTTGTAGCATCTTTTCGTAATTTTGTTGTTACCGGTTGCCCTTCTGTATATTCCTTACATGTGCTTTTATTGGTAGAGTCATCTTTAGCCTCATCATCTTTTTTAGTTGTATTACTACCATGATGGACATATTCGCCTCTGTGTCTTTCATATAGCTCACTTATAGCCGCAAAGCTGTATAACTCTTTACAGTTACCCTCAAACAAATTTTCATTGTCTACATTCGCCACAATCTCCTGCAAAACCTTCATATGAATATCGTTCAACTTGTAAAAGTTACGATTATTTACTACATCTTCTATAGAATTGACATTTCTATCTCGAATAAATCCTCTTACTTTGTTATAATCTTCAAGGCGCTGGCAAATTTCAAGAAAATTCGTCATACTTCCGCGATACGCATCAATCGTATCTTTATTGGTGCAGTATTCTTTATACAAGGTATCGACCATTGAGAACTCTAAATCATTAGTCTTAAGTAAGCTGTCCACTTTGGACAGGAAAGGCTCAACATCTTTTTCCGTGAAAGTCTCCTTTTCAGTAGTAGGGCTCGTTCCCTTATACAATTTATTATATAGAACAAAACTAAGCCCGCCTAATACTAACGCCATCATAGTGACCAAAACGCACACAAGAGGCTTCCTGTAGCGATCTGTAAACGGTCTGGGTTCCTCGGAGAAGTCTGCATCAACTTTTTTCAGATTATCACGTGCTATTATTTTATCCGTTCTCCAGTCCTTGTTCTTGGTGGAACACGTTAAGAAGAAGGCGAAGGGTGAAACATCCTTCCGATCAATTACGAAGGAGCCCTCATACTTTTTTGTTTGCGAATTCCACTTAAGGACCACGCCTTTTTCAGAATAGAGACTTTTGCCATCTGATGAGTTTATGACTTGAAGATCTACAGAACATTTATCTTTCAAATCTTTGTCTTCAGAAAAACCCACTTTCACTGTCAGGTTACCTGCAGGAGCAGGGATTGACCGCTCTTTTGGAACCACCGTCACACGGAGTTCGCCTTTAATCAACAGCTGGTCTGTGACCTCGTATTTGCTTTGAGTCGTAAGAACTTTTATACCACCGTTCTTCAAAGTCGCGATCTCATTTCCAAGCAGCGTAAACGCCAATCTCTGCTGAGAAATGACTACTTTTTTCGACATAATAGAGCAATGCGGGAATGTCACCTTCAATTCCTGTGGATTGGAGATGAAATAGTCTTCGTATTCTTTTGGGGAAATAGCCAAAAAGATCTTCTTTTCCTTGGGGGTTCCCCATGATTCCGTTTCCACGCTCACTCTTTCCTGCTCCGTGTCGAGGACTACCCCCTCGTGCCTCACGCCATCTTTCAAGTCTTGAATGGAGAATACAAAGGAGAGGTCCTCATAGTATAGCGGCGATTTGTTACGGCATATTATTTTGAGCCTTTCATTTAAGTTGCAACAATCCCCCTGCGGTTGTCCATCTACTATCAGCTCGTATTTCTTGGGCCTTGGTATTTGGATATTGCTGATAGGGACATAGCTTGTCGTATGGACAGTTGTCGCTACGACTACCTCTTTGAACTTGACAAATTCTGGGTAGTTGACATCCTGAAAGAACTCTTTGATTTTCTCTTCAGTTTCCTCAATGTATCCCACCGGCCCATTGGGTGTCATGACCCTATAGGGTGCACGGGAGTCAGTAAGCGTAAACTTGCTCACCACCTCGTCCAGCACATGTCCATCAATTTTACCTGCGTTGTACTCGTAGGTTTCACGCACAGGATCCTTGCAGGTCATGCATTTTTTCAAGAACTCGTCTTTGAGCGCACACAGGACATCATAGGGAGTGTACCCACCCTCCAATTTGTAATTTTTGGGGATGGAAATGGCTATGACCAGCGAGCCGACTCTAAAAGCACCCGAGCTTCTGACATTGTTCTTGACCAGTTTATATACCGTTTGCGTTGGATAGGTCGTGATGGTAAAAAAGAAAGAATTCTTGTCAAAGCCGACATAAAACTGGTCTTCGACGACAAAGCTAGGGTTGTTCAACAAGAGTATGGGACCGAATCCACCGCTGGACTCGGGATTGCCACACACCTTGACAGAAATATTATGATTATATGCCATACTATCTATTGCTATTGATTCACCACTTTTTTGAACTTATCCCAAAATGTATTCCTTTTGGTCGGGTGAATCGAGTTTTCTATTGCTCGTATTAACTTATCCGAATCAGCCTGCTCGTACTCGTACAAACCGCCCACATAGAAGGAACCAAGGCTGAACGTATATAGATTGGGACAGAACTTATTGTTGCTATTGATATTATACTCTTTGCACAACTGGAGCAAGGGACTCAAGATGAGATTGCCAAATCTGTTTTGAAAAATCTCATACGCCTTTTCCTCGCGTTCTATCGGATCGCCCAACGTGTCCGCCTTAGTCATGATGATATGGATCGAGTCCACCTTCTTCATGATCTCGCTATTGTTGGGGTCTTGAAACAAATTGACCATCTTCTGAATGAGGACTCTTTGGTTGACCGCACAAGTCTCCATTGAGACCATTCGTTCCCCAGTCTCCTCGTCGAATCCTACTAATACCTCACGAGAGAATCTCACAACATTGACAGTAGGATCGATAATGAGAAAGAAGGCTTTGCGATTGGCGTTTTTCAAGAGTTCGGTAGCACCGCTACCCATTTCCTCGAAGGTGAAGATATGGTCTGGATTGTTTGCTATACCAAAAGCAAACTCCTCGCCCGACATTTCGACCAAATTCACCTTGTAGTCTATATTCTGCTGACCCGAGGGGCAAATCGTGGCTTCCAGCGTCGTGACAAAAGAGCCTGGCGTTCGGGGCACCGTTATTCCCACGTCGGTGTACTGCTGGAGCGCCGAAGCATAATCGCCACCACCCGAAGCCAAGTTGATATGAAGAGAGTCGGAACGAGACAAACCCATCAGCACACAGGTCTTGCCCGTAGAGGGGATGCCAAAGAAGAAGACATCCGTGAAGCCCTCTTTACACTCCGCCCGCGACTCCGCTATCGCCCGGTTGATATCGGGAAGGTCGTAGGTGATATCATTGCTCCGAAGTGTTTCCAAAACATTTTCGGTCATGACGTTCGCCATGATCAGCTCGTTGTCTGTCACCACATGCTCGATCAAAAGGCACTTCAGCCTTTCTGCATCGTAGCTATTGGGACGGTCTCTCATCTGTCCGATTTCCTCCTGCTTCAGACGCATCAACATCAGTTTGGCCTGATGGGAGAAGGGCGATGTACGATTGTTGCGCAAATAGGTAGATACCTCAAAAATATCATTAGTACCCTTCACATTGTCCCATTCCACGATCGCATTCAGCAGTTCTCTCGCTTCGGCCACATGCCTTCCCTGGGGAAACGCATCCAGATAGGTTTGGATCTCCTGCACATTTTCCATATCGACAAGAGGCCAGAAACAATCGTCTATCTCATTTGTGTGGATGGTGTTCGGATACTTTCTGAGATAGGCTATGAGCGAGTCTTTCGAGAGCACATCCACGTTGACCCATTCTTTTTGCTCCTTATCGGCTTGCTCCCTCTGCAATGCTTCCCTCACGCTGGAGACCATCTGTCTAGCTTCGTCCAAATGGTTGCCGCAAGGAGGCGTGCTCTCCCAATGCTGTATGTAGCTTTCAAGCGCATGGAGAAGTTCTTGCGACGGAGTGTTGAGCATGGATGCCAGGCGTCCCCATTCTTCCTGCTCGTTAGGATTGGGCATACTGTTGAGCCTCTCCTGGATATGAGCCCTTTTGGCGGGTTGCATATTGGGAAAATCATCCAAAGAAAGATTATCATACTTTTGGATGCACAGCAGCATATAGTCTGCCGACTTGGTCGGCTCTAGTTTTATAACTTGTCTTTTTTGTAATTCGTTTAGTGTAGGCATGGTTCTGTTTTATTTAAGGATTCGACCATTATCATTGCGGCCTCGCTTGTTGATACTGAGCGTACTGGTGCGATAAGCCACTACATAATTGAACAAGATGAGGATGTGGATCAGCAAAACAAAGAGAAGGGCTTTCACACTGAAGCCACCAGTCCCCTGCATGGCTTCTTTCAGTTCGAGAGGCGCCGTCTCAAACCGCTTCACTTGATACTCCTTGATTTTGTAGAGACCAGACTCATTGTTGATCACTGGGAGCTTTGCACCGTTGGACAACGTGTCCAACTCCTGCTGGGCGGACTCGGCGAGCGCAGGTATCTGCTTCGCCTTCGTTGGTATCAGCATCATGCTCCAACTGTCTATCGACTGTTCTATTTTCACCCGCTGCTCTTTGAAGGAAGTATATAAGCGCTCGTAGCCTGAGCCAACCAACAACCTCATCTGTAAGTCCTTAAAGGCGGAGACGCCCTCTTCGCTTGCACTAATATGGTTGGTCTTCATAAACTCCTTCAAGTCATCATTGCGTCGTCCTTCTTTGATAGCATTGCTGAGACCATCGCTCGTACGACCAATGGCCTGCTCCTCAAACTCTTTGTAGTCAAGAAACATCTGGTCGATTCGGTCCAAGTCATCCTTCGCGCACTCCTTCACCCATTCCTTGTTGTCATTGACGATGAAGAATTGCATGATTCCACCATAAAGTGAGAGCGGAATGGCTACAACGACATAGACGACCAACGTTGCGATTTCCAGTTTCTTCCATTTGGCCAATTCGTTTTCTGCACCCTTGGCCTTGATCATGAACCATACGAGAAACGCTATAAACGCCGTGATTGCCACCGAGACGACAATGTCCATACCCAACTCTCCGCCACTCATAAAAGAATGGCCTATAAAGGTGAACACCATGAGTAGCACCACACCGACTATCGCAATGATATTAGCAATAGTCACTTTTCCATTTTTTGCTTTTTTTTCCATATCATTTTTATTTTTCCTTCAATGACTATGCCCTTCTGTCGTTTCTTTTTCGACCAGCGGGGGTTCGTTTTCCTCTCTCCAGAGCATCTTTGATTTGAACCAACTTGCCAATCTCCGGCGACGCGGCAATGGGTTTTCCTGTCTCCTGCAGGATTTGTATGATTTGCCGGGTCGTCAAGTTTTTGTTCTGGCTCTTCAGCAGCGCCACCACACCCGTAATGATGGGGGCAGAGAAGCTGGTTCCCGGCCATGCGGCATACTGATTGTTGGGCAAAGCTCCCCAGATATCCACACCCGGCGCGGAGATGGTGGAAGCATAAATCCTTTTCATGGCAAAATTGCCATAATTGCTGAAGTTGGCCCTCTTCAAACTGCGGTCAACGGCTGAGACACGAATCGTGTTGGCATTGCGCTTGGAGACATCCATGGCCGCGAAGCAGTTTGAATTGCCCGCAGCCCACACGATAGAGACATTGTGTTTCTCGGCCAGTTGATAAACATAGTCCCACATCTTCTCCTGAGGCTTGCCATAGTGCTCAGAGAAAGCTATCTGCTGATCCAACGGCATTTGGGTGATTGTGTTGGGGAAGTTGGCTCCACAGGAGAGATTGATCACTGTAGCTCCATGATACATACAATAGAGCAAACCCTCCACTTCGGTAATAGTGTTGATCTGTTCGCCCATACTGACTGGGATAAACTTGCACAGAGGAGCGATGCCCGACGAGCCTGCGCCATTATTGGCATTGCCCACGGCTACGGACGTGACCAACGTGCCGTGGCCCGCATAGTCTTGCGGAGCACCAGGACGAGGCGAGACATCAGAGTTGCCCTTGACGACGGAGTAAGGATAGATACAGCGGTCGCCCTTCAGCTCGGGATGGTTGAGATCCATATAGCTATCCACGATTCCCACTATCACATCCGACGAGCCACGGGTGATCCCCCAAGCCTCTTGTGCCTGGATGGGCTTGAAATACCACGACTTGTTGACATCCCTAAACGCAGGGTCGTTAGGGGTAACAAGGGGGGAAGCGTATTGCGTCATCACCTCCACAGGAACGACCAAAAACTTCACATCAGGAATCTGGTTGGGGAGTTCTTGACAAATCTTGGCACGCTTATCTTCCGGTACAATCAGAACTGCCGTCTTGGAGCCCGTATTGTAATATTGTATCTTGTGGTGCGGAGCGGGATATAAGGACGAGAATTTCTGAGCAAACTGCTTGAAAGTCTCATCATCAGTCTCTGAGTCCAAGATCACATATAGCAAATTGGGATAGATCTCCGTGGCCCCGTCGTTGTCGGGGTTGGGTACCGTCTCCTCGAAAGGTGGCAGCACATTGTCCTCTGGCGCAGGCAAGCCGACCTCCTCGCCGTTCTCAATCGGCTGGTTCCAGCTGACCCAAGTCGTGTCAGACCTGTTGCCACTATCTCTGTCGTCGCCCCTGGTGCTCCTGCTTCCATCGTGATCACAACGTCTAAACAAACTGAGCAGGAAGAGCAAGAGCAAGAGCAGCAGCAAGAAGAGCAGCAACCTTCCCAAGCACCCCATGAAGCCCCAAGGATGCCAAAAAGGAACTCGTCCATTCTTGATCTGCGTCCCAAAAAATATTTTTTTCATCTAATTTTTGCTTTTGGATTTCACAAGTAAAAAACAGCCCTAGCAACATCGTCAAAGGCTTCCCCTATACGGCAACCTTGATGTTGTCCAACAACGTCTTCACCTTGTTGTTCTCGACAGGATCCACCTCGGGAACATCGACATGGGCCACAAACGAGATAAACATATACTCAAGCCACTTGTTGTAGTTGTCGTCAAACGAAGGCAACAATGCCTTGGGATTGGAGGACATCTCGTTGAACATGGCTGCAAGCGTGGCCTCGTCGGAAACAACGGGAGGTTCCTTCAAGATATAATTGAAAGTGGGCAGATTGTACATGTCGCACACTTTCTTTGCTTTCTCCTTCTCTTCGTCGGAGAGCCAGGAGAATCCGAAATCCAATACAAACTCGTTGACAATGCTGGCGAGCATATCCGCCAAAAGGTTCTCGTTGGCCGTATGCACGTCGATTACGTTGACGTAGTCGGCGATGGCCTCAGCCATCTTGTCCTTTAGGTCAATGGACACCGACGCGGTGACCAGATTCTCCACCAAATTGCTCATCACCATATTGTCGAAGCTGTTTTCGTCGGAGAACTCGTTGAGGAAATCCACCGATTTGATGAGCGAGCACCATTTCTCATAGAGCGTATCGGCAATGATGCAGGAATTGAGCTTCCTACGGTAAGATCCGGTGAACAATCTTTGCACCTCCACATGTTTGTGCTTGAGGAATGCGTCCGCTTCCTCCATGTTCTCAAACATGTATGTCTTGATAAGGCAGTTCCATTTTTCCTCTTCGCTTTGCGCTTTTTCCAGCGAGAAGCCCTTCTTGGCACAGGAATTGGTGATAATCTCGTAGTCCTTAAACTCATTGACGCTCTTGTTCAACTCGGGACTCTGCATGATTTTATGGACGATGCGGTAGCTGGAAGATTCCTTCAACTGCAGCGCCTGGATCAAATGGCCGAAATAGTAGTTGTCGGAATTACAGGTAAAATCCATCTCCCTGAATACGGCATTGGCCTTGCGGACGTGTTCTTCGAGAATGCCGTTGACATCTGTAGAGACGAAATACCCCTTCATGATGTTATAAACCTGCGTTCTCACCCTGTGGAGTATCTTCTTAATGTCGCTCTCTCTCGCCTCGTTCAGCGTATCAGCTACATCTGAAAGGCTTTCGATGATATAGAGCGCTCCATCATTTCCCTGCGTAGAGGCAACGTCCCACGCCACTCTGGGATTGGCAAAGAGTTTTTTGACATATTCGTTTTCAACAAACGTCTTGCGCATCATTTGATAGTAGGCGTCAGACATCTTGGAGCCCGTCTCGCAACCACACTCCTCAAATCCGTCAAAGAGTTTGGTAGAGAACTTGTAGTCGCGCAGCACGTAGCTATTGTTGAAATCCTCCCCCTCGCGAGTCCAATTCTTCACCCAGTCCACCGTTTCACGATGAAAGCACTGCTTGTTGACAACCGTCTCGAAACGCCCTGTCCAGCGCTGTTCGATGGACTTTTCGGTCATTTCTGTACCTTTGTTCATTTCCATGTCCAGATTGAACATCGTACCGATATTGAACAAGGGAGACTTCTTCGTGATGGCTATCTTCTCCTGGCGCTCGTGGCAGTCACGGCCTACATAGTTGCAGACCCAATCCTCAAGCAGTTCGTACAAGTAGTTAACTTCGTTGTCCTTGTTGTGATGGCAATACAACAAGATGTTGATGCCCATCTCCTCGTTGTACTTATTGAACAGGTATGCAACCTTTCCTCTTAAGAAAAAGCCCAGGATATTGGCATCCGACACCTTTTCCAACTTTTCATGCTCTCTCGAACGGGCCCCAGGGAAGTCGAGCAAGTCATTGTCTGCAAACATTTCCATCTTGACAGGGTCGTGGTTGATTATAGGTTGCACCTCGGCGTCCATATTCTCCCATTTATACGGGCGGGAGCTGGACAAAAACTCTTGGTCGATTTTGTAAACAACTTCCGAGCAAATGGCGCACACCTCGCTTTTCGGAATCGCTGACGCACACTGCACAAATTGTCCGTTCTCGCGCAAATACACATCGCAAGTATATTGTGGAGTGGCCTGAAAGAGTTGCATCAGGCACTGCACACTCATGATCGTATTTTCCTTTATTCCCTCATGGAGAACAGACTGGATGGGCAAATAGAGCGTTTCGGAGAAATTGAACCTCTGTAATATACTGACCAACTTTGTAAACAGTCTTGTGAAAACAGGTTCTTTGTTCCAAAGATTGGAGAACACCTCGGCATAATCAGAGGTGGGAATCTTGTCGATGACAAGCGCCATTTTGTCAAAGATGGCCGATTTGTTGTATGTCTGTGCATTGTTGATATTTTTTTCGAAATAGAACTTGATGTTCAGAATATCGTCAGCGCTAACCATCCCCGGCACAAGACTAAGAGAAGTCTTGTACTTATCTTCCCATGAATCACACAAGTCCTTTATTTCTGTTTCGCCAGGAGTCGTATAGTCGCTAAAATCATTGAAATAGCTATCGGACAAGATCATAATAATGTCCGTAACGGAAAACGTCTTGATCAGAATGGGGAGGTCAACATTGTAAAGCGTCTCGTCACGGCTGAACGACGAAAAGCGACTGACCACACCAGTTGACTCTTTACCTCCTCCCTCTTCACTTGGAGGATTGATCTTGTAGATAAAATTGTAGGACTCATTGCCAGCACGCACCATAAACGGCACATCCTTGCCGTCTCTATCACGTCCTTGCAGCAAACAGCTGATCAGATAGGACTTTCCCACTTGGCTTTTGCCAAAGGCTGCTATGCCGGGATTGTTGGCTATGGCCGATTCGATCTTCTTCAAAGTTCTTCTGTTGTCAACCAACTGAAGAAATCTTTGATAATAATCTTCTTCTTTATTTTTCCTAATCCACGCAAGGGATTGGTTGATATTGTCGATTTGGTTTCTTATTTCTTGTAACATGGCAGTAGCGTTATTTAATTGTCAATTCAAATTCACCCTTGTCAAGCCAGTATTTTCCATCATCTACCAGCGACTGCGCTACCAACTCCAAATCTTTTTTCCTATTACGGAATTCCTTGTCTGTAGCTTCTTCGATGACAAGTGTTTCTTTATCTTCATGGAAGTTGCGCGCTATCCGTATTTGCAAGGTATCGGAAGCCCCGTGATTGTAGATGGCATACAACGCACGGGCTTGGTAGATGGGAGAGTCGAGCTGGCGACAACCTAAGAACGCAGGGAAGACGGAGACCGTAAACGTCATGTTGGCCGACGTGGGAGTCAGCAGTGCTGTCGATACCTGACAACGTCGAGAATTGTATTCTCCTATATAATTGGCCGTCGAGGTCATTTTTTGTATCATCATACCAAAATCAAGCACCAATCCTTTCAGCCCTGAGGTGGAAGCCCTATATCCCACCATGGCACCGACCGCCACAATGGCCTTCTGATCATAGAAATAGCCCTGACCATCAGCCGTCGGGAACCATGATCCTACTCGGTAGTCGTTCAGCCGTATCAAACAATCGGGAGAGGTGGGGATATACTTGATAAACAATTCTGTTATAGCGTCGAGGGAAGTGGGACGGCCGGCAAGTACTATGATGTCGCACTGCTGGGTATAGAACACCAGCGCAAGCTGCTTCATCAGAGGCTCCATCGTAGCTTTGACAATGTCTGAAATTTCTTCAGGATTGAATCGCCAAGACAATTCTTCGAACCTAAACCCGAAGTGGTGCTCAAAGTAATCGAGCAGATAATCGGCAGGTTTGACATCAGGGAACAACTCGTCAAACGAGTACAACTTCGAGGGACGATGTGAGCGTAGCAGCTCCATCATTTTCTGTGCTATTGGCACCGAAATCTGCGTGTTAAAATCATTGCGACAGCGGCGGTCACGGCAACCCATCATCGAACTGTCTGTGCCAAAAAAGTCGTGGATGAGATTTGAAGCGAAGGCCACCTTCTTTTCCTTCTTTTCATCTTTGTCGGCAGTCAGACAGATGTCATTGACTTTGGCTGCATATACGATATTGTCCAAACAAGGCATCTGTCTCAGTTCGTCGTCCGTCATACTGGTGATACGGGAGGTTAAGGCCGAACTGATATTGCCCAAGTCGGGAGACTCAACATCTTTGCCCTCAATGACCACATTCTGTACTAGATTGCGAAGGATGTCGTCACCAGCCAAATAGAAACTATCCCAGAACAAGGGATTGGGAGTGATTCTGGAGGCTCCCGTTCCTTCGTACTGATAGGAACAGATCATGATGTCAGTAGTGCCCGCTCCGATATCAATCGTGCCGATCGTGAGCGACTTGCCCGTATAACCTTGTGCTGCCATCTCCGGACGGACATGGCCCTTCAGTTCAAAGAACTTGTGAACCTCTCCACCATATCGCTGGGTGATTTCTGCACACAGATACACCAATTGACAGCAAGAAGCCTCATCATATTTCCACACTTTGTGTTCGATAGGCGCATAGGGGTCTGTCACCTGCAATGCTTCGGGGGAAGGAATGATCGATGCCATCTTCAGAGAAGTGTTGCATTGGGTCAAAGCGTCATACGCATCTCTGGCGCTCTTTCTCAAAAAGACCTGTTCGGAGAGTGGCATTGCGGTGGGACAGGTAATAATCACATTTCGGATGACGCGCTTCACATCGACATTGCCCCATTTCTCTCTGTACTTGGCAGAGTTGATTTGAGCCAATGCGTGCTGAAATATCTCGATGAAAGCAAAGGTCATCAATGAGGAGCGAGAATAATGATGCTCCTTTTGCTCGAAATCGACCAGTTCCAGTTGGTTTTCCTCCCCTTCTGCCGGATCATAAGTGCCGTCGTTCTTGAACAATTTAGAGAGGACTGGGACAGCCACGTCGGGTGACAAGAGCACTCCGTAGGGGTCGTCCATGGTGATCAGATTCTCCCACTGTCCTTCATACTCCTTCAGGTCCCATAGGTATCTTTTGGGGCTGGAGTAGTTGGTCGTCTTTTCAGAAAGTCCTTCTTCCTCAAGCGAACGATACACCAAACGGCGGGCCTCCTCGCCAATGCGGACAAAACTTTGCCACTGAAATAATTCCTCATCCAAGACGATGTCATTGCCGAAATCGGCCTTACGGAACACAACACGCATGTCGAACGTCTTGTTTTCATAACAGACCCATGGGGTTGAAAGGTCACGAAGTTCCAACATCTTGCCCTGTGTAAACTGTCCTTCCTCGAAAAGGATTCCACACGTTCTGGAATTGCCAATGTCAAGCACTAAATCTACATCTATTTGCTTTTTGACATTATGATGCAGCGCTACCTCGGGAGAAGCACCAGACAAGCGAATAAAATTGATAAAATAGATATAAAACGCCTTGTATTTCTTGCTGTCGTTCGCCATATCAATTCCCAGCAAGAACGCTATGTAATCTGAGAACGCATGGAATTTCTCGTCAGACGACAAGAAGTCGAGCAACAGGTCCACCTTGTTGCAAAGCGTATAGTTGCAAACGCCATTGTCTTCTTCCGACACGAAGGGCCTCAGCATTGACCACTCATCTTCGCCCATTTTGGTGTCAAAAGCCCATACCAAGCGAAACTTTTCCATCCCCTTCTTTTGCCCCTCGCCAATCCGCTGCATTTTCATTCGGCACCAGGCAAGTGGGGCATTGGTCGTCACCCCATCAACCTCTTTTCGGAACATAGGCATGGGAAGCCATTTGTCCAAAAGCATTTCAAAGGCTGACACCTGCGAGTGACCGTCCTGGGGATTGACAACGCGAAAAGACTGGAGGGAATTGATGCTGTATATATCCTCGTCCCCATCACTGTAGGTTGTAAAGAGCGAAATGCTGGTTTCGGGCGCCATCTGGACCATTCCTGAGGCATCCAGTTCTTCCCGACCATTGGGACGACGCATCACGACATCTTCGGATGCCTGCAACTCGTCTATCGGTATATATTTGTTTTCTACTGGATGATAATATAGTAGGTTGAAAACCTTAAAACCTTCCAGAAAATCTATGGCCTCGACAAAAGAATACTTCAACGTTCCTCCGTTGCCCAGCACCAAAGGCTCCGAAGGATTAAACTCCATCTCACGAGTGATAAAATGGATTCCCGAGTCTGCTATTAAATGATCCATGCCAATGCTTCTTTACTTGTTTAACAATTCTCTTAAGTATTTCACACGTACTCCATAGTTGAAGTTTTGTGTGCCGTTGATGCCTGCATAATTGATTGCAACCAACTGCCCTCGCAGGTTTACCACTGGCGACCCACTACTTCCGGGGAGGGTCGGTATCGAATACATCAACTTTTCATGGGTCTTTTGACTTATACTGCCATGATTGAATTGAGACTTAATACCTTCTTTGGTGATAGCCAGTTTAGGACCAAGATTGAAGCTGGTCATAAACAATTCGCTATTCTTGTCCTTGCTGATTCGCTTTTCCAGTTGTTCCCTCCAGCCGTACGTTTCCAATGGATCGGTTTCATCCACCTGGAATACATACTTGCCCAATGGCGTGGACTTATCCTTCAGCTGTATGATTGCCAAGTCGTGCTCCATATCCGTCTTAGTCACCACACAAGGTACAAAGTCTTTCGTATTGGTCACATAGGTGTTGTTGTAGGCTATACTGACCTCGTTGTGATACTTAATTTCAGAGTCGCTCGCACGAATTTGGTCCAAATTGTTGTATATTTGCGCATACTCTTCCATTTCTTTCTTAATCGCGTCACGTATATCTCTTATCTGGAAAAATTCCTCGTATGTAACTTCTGGGTTCACATTGGCATAGTCGTAGGCTTCCTGTGCCGTTTCCAGCTTCTCTTCATAATCACGATACTTCATTTCTATCATCGCCTTGAGGGCTTCAATGACCTTGCCAACCTGTTTGTTCACCTCCTTGTCGGCTACAACATTTGACACCACATGAGAGTTGGTGACAATTTCGCCAGTTCCAGAAATAAAGAATCCTGTTCCGTAGCTCGTGGAAACCTCTACAGAGTCTTTGTCCAGGGCGAGCCCGTCCAAGTCTCCTTCTGCGTCAAATGAAAAAAAAAAGATCGATTCTCCATTTGACAACACCACCTCGTAGTAACTTTGGTTCTGTACCAAAACGACACCACTGCTAATAGTGTCTTCAAGCTCTTTTTCTGTCATATTCTCACATGAAGAAAGCAGAAAGCAAAGCGACAATAAACTAACGATAAACTTGCTCATATTATTTTTTTGTTTTTTACTATATATACTGTAACTCGTATTGGCTTTGACTGCGAAATGCTGAATGAATTAGTCTCGACCTGTAAAGTGAATGACCACTATAATGTAAGACCTATGGGGTAATTATTTCTAAGAAAGCGCTGGGCACATAGGCTGTCGCTACTGCCACCACATCCCCAACAACTACTGCCACGCGTTGTTGTCCATGCCACCTTGTTACCCTGCCTGTGACACCCGCAAACGCACCTGTCGTGACACGTACCAGTTGGCCTTTCCTAAATTTAGGCACAACTCCAGACGGAACCACTATATTGCCAGCTTCGGACTCACAAATGATTCGTAGGCTCTCCATCTGCGAGTTTGGGACAATCATGGGTGTCTTCTCTATCCTACGATCAACATGACTGTGGCGGTAATAAAAGCGAACGTAGGGAAGGTTTACATTGTCGTAAACAAAAGACTTGATCTGTTCTTCCGTGCCGTAAGCGAAAAGGATATTGGGCAGGCGCGACTCGGTGACAACCTTGCGCTTACCTTGGACAAGTTTAACCACTTTTATCGTGGGACAAAAAACAAGAACTCCTTTTTTCTCCAAATACTCACACGCATTCTTCTCCCTTCCATAGGTGCAGCGCAAAGCGTACCAATGAGAGGCTGCTGTTTGTTTGCGATCGAGCGACATGGATGAGGAAGGCGCATATCGGGTGGACACCCCTGTATGTGAACTCTCGGCTGATACTATGCCTTGAGCTTCGGGGAGGGCACAGGAGGTAAGTCCTGCGCTCGAGGGATTTTCACCGCCTCGTCGGGTGTTCACATTAGGCAATGTGTCCATTTAGGTCGTGTCTTAGATCCAGGTCTGGATGACACTAACAAAAAAAGCGTGAACCGTCCGTTGTCCGATCCACACTCTGAGGCCGTGAGAAAGTGCCCTATACTGCTGAACGAACAACAGTATAGCCCACGCCGATATGATATATAGCAATTATCGCACACTTACACAAGCCGAGGATATTGTATGCCATAGTGGCAGAGCACAATATCTGCTCATGCAAAATGTGACAACTTGGTATAATCACACCCGGGACATCTACCGTTGTCATGTTCAAGGCAGTACATTGTTTCTCGAAATTTCTCACGTTTCAGAGTGTACGTTGAACTTGACGCTTGTAAACGCCTTTTATGTCTGGACTGCTTAGACAAAGCTGGCTGAGGCACGTTTCAACATGCTCCTGCTATTGGGGCTTCCCTACTCTCGAGCATCACAGCTTTTCCCACCCTAGGCCCACTTCGTATAGTGTTCACCCTCGGGGTGACTCGCTACACTTTGTACGGCGTAGGCTGCCGACTCTATCATAATGGAAAGAACTCGTCTCACGGCATGATTGTGGTCTGGCTTTTACAGTCCGACACAAATTTACAACTATTTTATGAATCAAAGAAAAGTTTCTTAAAATATTTTTGTTTTCAACCCCCAAATTTGTATTTTCAACCCCCTAAATTAACATTTAGAGCGTGGGAGCATCCCCAAAAAACGGAACAACAAGAGTAATTTGTGATGCTTCACTACAACCTGCTGACATGGGAAAACAAGAGCAACAACAAGTACTAAAAATACAACGCTTTCGATAAGCCATGCGCAGAACCGAGCTTGATCGAGTTATGCCATGGCGAGAAAGGGTGCCATGAAATGGAGCGCTTCGCAGGGGCACAATCCTGCCGAAATGAAACAACAAGAAACAACGCTCCGCGAGGGTTCATGTGGCACAATAAAACGAAATCAAGTCTTGTGAGAGACCAAAATCAATCTTTGAAGCGGATCGGTACTGTACTCGTCAGATGAGTTGACTCTGTGTATTTAGACCGAAACAGTAAAAACATTCACAGGATATTTTGTCGTATTTACTTACCACCAAAACTTATCTTAAGACACGCATCGTGACTATTGGCTGCGGATGGAAGCAAGAGCTTTTCTGTAGTCCAAACTGCGGGAAGATCGTGGGACAAGGCAATAATAGACGCTTTTTCGCTGACACAGGCTTTGTTAAATGAATACGGAGAAAAAGTTAATGGGTCGTTAATTCATGCTAATCGACTTGCATTCGGCAGGACGCGGGGTTATCTTTGTATAGCTGCTGCGCCTTGTGAGTGATGCGTCAGCCATCGCTGTATGAAAGGGAGAGCATAACAAGCAACCGTAATGTAAAATATAATCCAAACGCATAACAATGGAAAAGTTAAACTTCTTGCCTAGAGCATCTGTCAGGAGTCGCATCCTATCGATCTCGTATCGTTCTCGTATTGATCCCGTATCAATTCCGTATCAATCCCGTATCAATCCCGTATTGTTCTCGTATCGTCCTCCTATCGTTCTCCTATCGTTCTCGCTTACAGAAGCGGAAAACAATACGGAAACGATACGTAAACGATATTTGTTCGATGGGAAGATGATACAAGGTTGATACATGGTTGATACGTAGCTGATACGTGGAGGAAGGCTGCCACCACGAGTCTGCCACTTTGTCACCCTGTCAGTTTGGCGAGACCGTTTTGGCGCATTGGCACGCTTTTCGCAAAGAGAAGGGTGAGGCCCGCAAGGCAAGTGCCGAGGGATCTCGCAGAAAAGTCAAAAACAAAAACGATTAAAAATATTACGATCATGACAATTAAACCGTTAGCAGACAGAGTGCTGGTTCTTCCGGCACCGGCAGAGGAGAAAGTGGGTGGAATCATTATTCCCGACACCGCCAAAGAGAAACCGCAGCGCGGCAAGGTGATTGCCGTCGGCGAGGGTACGAAGGACGAGAAGATGATCCTGAAGGCCGACGACGTGGTGCTTTATGGCAAGTATGCTGGCACGGAGATTGAGAACGAGGGCACGAAGTACCTCATGATGCGCCAGAGCGATGTGCTCGCCATCGTCACTGAGTAAAGAGGTGGTGAGGGACGCAACGAGTTGTAAAATTGTATTTATCAAATAAAAACAGAAGAAACGATCATGGCAAAAGATATTAAATTCAATACAGAAGCACGCAATCTGCTCAAGAGCGGTGTGGACCAGTTGGCCAACGCCGTCAAGGTGACACTCGGCCCGAAGGGTCGCAACGTGGTGATTGGCAGAAAGTTTGGCGCACCGCAGATCACCAAGGACGGTGTGAGCGTGGCCAAGGAGGTAGAGCTGGAGGACAGCCTGGAGAACGCAGGCGCACAGCTTGCCAAGAGCGTGGCCAGCAAGACGGGCGACGACGCAGGTGATGGTACGACCACGGCTACGATTCTCGCCCAGGCCATCGTCAACGAGGGTCTGAAGAACGTTGCTGCTGGTGCCAACCCGATGGACTTGAAGCGTGGTATCGACAAGGCCGTCAACGCGGTAGTGGACTACATCAAGGACAACGCCGAGGTGGTGGGCGACAACTACGACAAGATCGAGCAGGTCGCTACGGTGAGTGCCAACAACGACCCGGAGATCGGTAAGCTGCTGGCTGACGCCATGCGCCAGGTGAGCAAGGACGGTGTGATCACCATCGAGGAGAGCAAGACCCGCGACACCAACATCGGTGTGGTAGAGGGTATGCAGTTTGACCGCGGCTACCTGTCTGGCTATTTCGTGACCGATACGGACAAGATGGAGTGTGTGATGGAGAATCCGTACATCCTCATCTACGACAAGAAGATCAGCAACATCAAGGACTTCCTGCCCATCCTGCAGCCTGCTGCCGAGAGTGGCCGTCCGCTGCTGGTGATCGCCGAGGATGTCGATTCTGAGGCTCTCACCACGCTGGTTGTCAACCGTCTGCGTGCTGGCTTGAAGATCTGCGCCGTCAAGGCTCCGGGCTTCGGCGACCGCCGCAAGGCCATGCTGGAGGATATCGCCGTGCTGACTGGTGGTGTGGTGATCAGCGAGGACAAGGGTCTGACGCTCGACAAGGCCACGCTCGAGGAACTGGGTACGGCCAAGAAGGTGACGGTCTCCAAGGACAACACCACCATCGTCGATGGTGCTGGCACGAAGGAGAACATCAAGGAGCGTGTGGCTCAGCTAAAGAACGAGATTGCCAACACGAAGAGCTCTTACGACAAGGAGAAGCTGCAGGAGCGCCTGGCTAAGTTGGCTGGCGGTGTGGCCGTGCTCTATGTCGGTGCCAACTCCGAGGTGGAGATGAAGGAGAAGAAGGACCGCGTCGATGACGCACTCTGCGCAACGCGTGCCGCTGCCGAGGAGGGTGTCGTCGTGGGTGGTGGTACTACCTACATCCGCGCTCAGAAGGTGCTCGCCGACCTCAAGGGTGAGAACGCCGACGAGCAGACGGGTATCAATATCGTCTGCCGCGCGATCGAGGAGCCGCTGCGCCAGATTGTCGCCAACGCTGGTGGCGAGGGTGCCGTGGTAGTCGATAAGGTCCGCGAGGGCGAGGGCGACTACGGTTACAATGCCCGCAAGGACATCTACGAGGATCTCCGCGCAGCTGGTGTCATCGACCCGGCCAAGGTGGCTCGCGTAGCCCTGGAGAACGCAGCATCCATCGCTGGCATGTTCCTCACCACAGAGTGCCTCATCGTCGATAAGCCCGAGAAGGAGCCGATGATGCCCGCAGCACAGCCGGGTATGGGTGGCATGATGTAATTCTGTGACACAAAACCCCAAATATATTTGAAAAGTGGAGGTAGTCCCCTTGGTGGGAATGCCTCCACTTTTTGTTTTCCCATGTCCTGACGACAGGAAAAATCGACAAAGGCAAGGAAAAACCACAAGAAAACAAAAGATTCTTTCCGTTTACAACCTTTATTAGAAAAAATATGATTACTTTTGCAGCAGAGGAGCGGACGGATCGTACTCGACGACACCCATCCGCCTACCCCACTAATGAACCTTCCAAGACAGAAACCTATAAAAGACAGAATAATGATGAAACAAACGATGCACAAATCCACGACTTCCGCAATATGGCTTGCGGCTGTGGCGGTCATAGCCCTCGTGGCAAAGCCGACAAGCGCCTGGGCACAAAATCCCAAGACCTTCACGGAGTATGTCAACGAGATCATCGAGACGCAGCAGGAGCAGGATGAACCCGAGGGAGAACGCGTATTCTTCACGCCCTACCTCACGAATGACACCCACTACATGGTGATCTCCGACATCAATATCAACACGCTGTACAACGTCTGCGAGGGCGCATTCTGCGTCATGGACAACAACCTCCTCACGGTGTGGTCGGTAGATGGAGAGTATCTGTTTGGTCCGAACTGGAAGCCCCTCGGACTGTACGACACCCACCCGATGTGCTTTGACAACGGAGCCTTGCTGGTGAAGTCGGCAAAGAAAAACAGTCTCGGCAAGGATTACTACTCCATCCTCTACAAGAACGGAGCGGTGCGCAATCTCGACCCGTCATGGGAGCCCCAGTCGGGGTTTGTCGATGGGCTGGCTGCCGTGACCAAGAAGCAGGGCTACACCGAGATGGGCAACTTCTTCATCAACACGCGGGGTGAGAAGATGCCTTCGCCCAGCAACCTCTATTTCGGCTATGACGGCGAGAAGACGCGGGCCCTGAGATGTGGTCTGCGCGCCTTTGAGACGAAGGACCACAAGTGGGGCTACATGGACGAGAAGTGTCAGGTGGTGCTGCAGCCGCAATGGGACAAGGTGCGCGACTTTAGCGAGGGCTACGCCTGGACGTTCAAGAGAAACACCAGCGACGGCACCCACACCGCCACCCTCATCGACAAGACGGGCAAGGTGGTGCAGACGGTACCGAGCTTCTCTGCTATGACGTCGCTCAGCAGGACGTATATGATCGGTGATGTTTGCGACGGCAAGTACTACCTCTACTCCAACGACTCGGAACCGACGACGACCTACTACGACCTCAAGGGCAACCGTCTGGCGATCTCCCACGGCGGAACCTCCTTCTACGAAGGCCATGCCCTGGTGCGCGGTGTCAAAGACACCTGGGACCGCATCTTGCTCGTCGATGACGACTTCACGGTGATGGACAGCTACCCCACCTACGCAAGTGACGGACACGATATCTATGCCGACGAACTGTGGGTGACGAAACCCTTCGAACCTTTCGGCCTCCATACCATCCATTCGGGATCGGTCGTGATAGACAGCAGGGGACGACTGGTACTCAAAGAGATGAGTTCCCCATGGTCTCCCGACTTCATCAGAGGATTCAGCCAGCCGAGCAAGGATGGCTATATCGTGGCAAACAACATCTATGTCGGCAACAAGCGATACCTGGCGCTGATCAAATATACGGGTGAGATCGCCTGGCTTTTTTCAGCAGAAACTTTCTCCGCCAAGGACTTGACAGGATTCATCAAGGCTCCCGACTTCAACGACACGACGGTAATAGTAAAAGATCCGCCTATCACCGATAAGCCCAAGGGGCCCACGCAGGTGACAGACGCGACCTACAAGGTGAACATCGTCTGCAGTCCGAAGGAAGGAGGCACGGCCAGCGTTGTGGGCAAGTCGCCTATCAAGTATGGTGACAAGGTCTCCATCAAACCGGCTGCCAACGAGGGCTGGGTGGCATCGAGCATCAACGTGGAAAAACAGGAGGTGGGCGAAGATCCGTTTATGGTCACGGACGACGTGACGGCCACCGTGTATTTCCTCCAGCGTCCCGTCTTTGAACCGATCGACTGGACCAACACCTACGAGGGCAAAGTGAAGATCATGGAACTGGACGACGCGCCGGTCTATGTGACGCTCTATGCCACGATGAGCAAGGACAAGGACATCAGTTGCCCGTTTGGCGACAAGACCTACGGCTACCTCACCTTGATGCTGGACCCGAAAATGAGATACAACGGCAAGGGAGTGTCGGTGAACGGCTTCTTCCCGCCGATGAAGATCATCGGTTTCCAGCACGAGGGCGGCAAGCAATACCTCGTGGCCGATGGCGGATCCGTCATGTACCACGACCTGCGCATCACGACAAACGACCTGCTGGCCAACCTGTGGTTCAACCTGCTGGTGAGAATGGACGGCTTTGAGTCGGGAAGCATCGTCCCGCGCCGCTACCGCATCGAGATGACCAACGTCAATGAGAAGACGGGCGAATGTACGCTGGGCAACCTGGAGGTATTCTCCCGCAGCAAGGGATGGGTGCCGGGACAGGATCCGTCGATTGCCAGACACACCGCCAGCAAATTCCCCTCGCTCAGCGGTGGCGCCCACGACCTGGGCATTGCAGCTGACTACTTCAAGGGATGCACGCTGAAACTGGCCAAGAAGCGCGACGACGTGCTCTGGTATCCGCCGCTCGAATGGGCAAAGAGCCAGACCGAATATGACAAGAAGATAGAGAAGATGAAGGACACCTACCTCCACTTCATCACCGATTGCGAAGCGCTGTTCGGCCTATAACATCATACTCATCTTTTACGCAAGAACAAGAAAAGAATGAAACTCATCACCACCAGCGACTGGCACATCGGCAACCTCTTTCATGGCAGCGACCGATTGCCCGAGCATCGCCACTTTCTGCAATGGCTGCTCTCGCAACTGCGAGCGCAACAGCCCGACGCCCTCCTTGTGGCGGGCGACGTCTTTGACAATGGCAACCCATCGGCAGCGGCACAGTCGGCCTACTACGAGTTTCTGGACGAGGCCACGCAGGCTTGTCCAGACCTTCACATCATCATCACTGCCGGCAACCACGACTCGGCCAGCAGGCTGGAGGCTCCCCGTGCGCTGCTGACCCGACAGAGGGTGGAGGTGAGGGGCCATGTGCACCGCACCTGGCAGCAACAGGAGGAGGAGGAGGGAGGACGATGGGTGATCGACTATGAGGACCTGATGATACCGATCACGGGGCGGACGGGCGACCGGGTGGTGGTGCTCGCCGTGCCCTTCCTCCGGAGCGACGTCGTGCAGAACAGTTGTTATTCGCAGGGCGTCACGGACCTCTTGCGCCAACTGACGGACCGTGCGAGGGAGCTATATCCTGACACGCCGATCGTCATGATGGCTCACATGTATGCCAAGGGGGCCGACATCGCCGAGCGGGATGCCAGCGAGCGCATCATCATCGGCGGACAGGAAGAGGTGGAGATGAAGGACTGGAAGAACCACCCCGACTACCTGACCTGTGGTCACATCCACAAGCGGCAGCATATCTGGAACACCCGCTGGGCACGCTACACGGGGAGCGTCCTGCCCATGTCCTTTGCCGAGAAGGACTACCGCCACGGGGTCGATCTGGTCACGACGGAGGCGGACGGCAGGTGGCGAGTGGACTTCCTGGAGTATGAGCCCCAACACCCGCTGCGCATCCTGCCAGAGACAGACGAGGCGATGTCGCCGAAGAAGCTGCAGAAGATCATCAAGACATCACTGCGCGACAGGGTGGATGGGCTGCTGGGCGACGACTTTGTCTATCTTGTGCTCAAGGTGAAGACGGAGAAGGCAAGCAACGACGAGATCAAGGCGCTCCACGCGCTCGTAGAGACGAAGAACGCCGTGCTCTGCAAGACGCAGCGGGTCATCGACGACATCGACCTGACCACCATGACGGGGCAGGAGGAGATACACAGCATCGACGACATCCTCAACCGCGACCCGCTGGAGACGCTGAAGGAGACGTTCGCCATCAAGCACAACGCCGAGATGACGGCACATCAGGAGCAGATGCTCCGCCATCTGATAGAAACCATCCATACAGATCAGGAGAAAGCATGAAGTTTATCAAGTTAGAGATACTCAACCTGGCTTCCCTCGACCGGGAGGAGGGAGAGACGATCCATTTCACATCGGGAGCCCTGGGCGAGAGCAATATCTTCAGTATTGTGGGGCCCACGGGCAGTGGCAAATCAACGATTCTCGACGCCATCTGCCTGGCGCTCTACAACCGGGCGCCTCGCTATCCGCGCAAGAAGGGCGACCGCAACCAGAACATCGAGATCTATGGAACGCCGGAGGAGGGGGAGCGCAACCGACTGGCACCTACCGACTCGCGCAACATCCTGACGCGAGGACGGAAGGAGGGCTACAGCAAACTGACGTTTCGGGCCAACAACGGCCTGGTGTATCGGGCCGAGTGGTATGTGCGGTTTCAACGAGTGAAATACGAGAACGTGAGAACGGCGCTCTATCTGCTGGGCAGCAAGGAAGGCCGGCCCACGGAGGAGGAAGCCGACTGGAGTACGCTCCCTGTGCTCATCGGTCTCGACTACGACCAGTTTCTGCGCACGGTTCTCATAGCGCAGGGATCGTTTGCCAACTTCCTCACGGCCAAGGAGAACGAACGCTACGAACTGCTGGAGAAGCTCATCGGCTGTGAGGAGCAGTATGCCCTGATCGCTGCGGGCATCAAGCAGCAGCGGGACCTCGCCCAGCAGGCTTACCAGGCGGTGACGGCGGATTTCGCTGCTTTCGAGAAAGACCTCATCGGCAGTGAGGAGGAACTCCAGTTACTCGCCGACCGCATCAAGCAACTGGAAGAGGAGGACCGGAAGGCCAAGGCCGAACTGAGTGCTGTGACGGAGGCTTTGGCTTGGTATGTGGCCGACGATCAGCAGCGACGGAACATCGCGCGCTACGAGGAGGCGTTTCTTGGTGCGCGCCAACGCCTCGATGCCATCAAGGGGGATGTGGATCGGCTTCGGTTGCACGACGCTACGCTGCCGGCCGTGGATCTCTACAAGGCGATGCACACGGCGGAGCGCAACAAGGCCAGAATGGGCTCCGAACTCGAAAGGATTACCAAGCAGCGGACCGAGAAAGAACAGCTGCTGGAGGCGGAGAGCCGCAGGCTGGCTGACTTGACGCAGGTGGCTGCTGGTGCTGGGAAGGAAGTGGAACGGATGAAACCGCACATCGACCGGGCCCGTATTATCAAGGGCGAACTGGCGGCCGCTTCTCTGAGCGTCAAGGAGAAGCAGGAGGCGCAGACTGTGGCGGAGAAGGCGATCCAAAAGGCGGACCAGCAGGTGGCGGACAATGCTGCTGCCATCGTCAAGGCGCAACGGAAACAGAAAAAGGCGGAGGAGTCGCTGACCGTGCTGCGAAAGGAGGTAGAGGCCCGAAGCGGACAACTGGCAGCGGCGGTCGAGACGGCGACAGCAGCCTATGAGAAAGAGCGGGGAAAGGCCGACGGCATGGACGCGCTGGCGCTGCAGGAGGCCAAGAGCAAGGCGGAGCATCGACAGCACAACTTGAAGGAGGCCATCCGCATCCGACGGGCGATGACAACCAATCAGCAGACGCTGGACAAGGGGGCAGAGACCATCGCTACGCTGAGCGATCGCAACAAGGCCATCGAGGCATCGATCGCGCAACTGACCATCGAGAAGCTGAGCGAGGAGTTGGAGACGCTTCGCAAGACACATACGCTGATGACCAGCGACCATTGGGAGGCGCACCGTGCCGGACTGGAGGAGGGTGCGGCCTGTCCGCTCTGTGGTTCGACGCACCATCCCTACCACGACCAGCAGGTCTTCGCCTCGGTGGTGAGCGAGTTTACGCAGTTGATCGAGGCCAAGCAGCGCACGCTCGACGCACAAAGGACGGAGAAGGAGAGACTGAACCGGGAGAAGAGCCAGAACGAGGGCAGACTGAAGACGCTGAACGACAACGCACGCCTGCTGACCGACGAGCAAGGACGGTTGGAGAAGGAGTGGGGCGAACTGCCCACGCAAGGGACTACCGGGTGGAGCGAGGACGTCGAGGAGTTGCTTTCGATGCAGGAGGCCGTGGCGGAAGCGGTGGTCAAGGCTTCGAAGGCCTTGGCGGACTACAACACACTGGTCAAGGAGATAGACCGGTTGCGCCAGGCGAAGGATCTGGCGACGGAGGCACAGGGAAAATATCAGCAGCAGGCTGACCAGCAGGTGAAAAAAGCCGAGAACCTGTGTGCCGAGGCGCAGGCCTCGCTACTGACAGAGCGGGGCAAGACCGACAACCTCGTCAAGCAGCAGGAGGAGAAGCGTCAAGCGCTCCAGCAGGCTACTGCGGCCTGGGAGAAGGCCGTGGCAGAGGTGCGAGAGAAGGAGGCGGCTATCAAGGCGGAGATTGGGGAGATGGACCCGAACGCCTTGGAGCAACGACTGACCAAAGCGAAGGCGGAGGCCGACGAGGCCGTAGTGAAACAGGGCGAGGTCATCGGCAAGATAAGGGAAGTCATCACGGGCTTAGCGGGCAGACTGGAGACCATGGCAAAGGAGATGGACAACGAGCAGAAGCAGCATGACCACTCTCGGAAGCAGTTGGCAGACTGGATTGCAGCATACAACGAAGACAGTAGCCACCCCACCCTGCTCTCCCTCGACGACATCGCCCGGCTCTATGCTGCCACCGATCCTTGGGAGGAGATACGCGAGCGGCTACAGCGGTTGACGGAGGACCTCACCAAGACGGAGACGACGCTGCAGAACGAACGGCGCACGAACATCGAGCACCAGCAGAAGCGGCCCGACCGCGACAAGGAGGTGCTCTTGGCCCGCAAGGCCGAACTGGAGGGATTGTCGTCCACCGAACTGACGGACGCGAAGGCGCGGATGCAGCGCCACGAGACGGCCAAGCAGCGGATGGGAGCGCTCTTCGAGAAAAGACAGGAGGCAGAGCAACTGAAAGTGGAATGGGAGCAGATCGCCGACGCCATCGGAAGCGAGGGCAGGACGCTCCGCAAGATTGCACAGTGCTATACGCTCCGTTTCCTCATCGAGCACGCCAACGTGGAGATACGGAAGTTTAACTCGCGCTACGAACTGATGCAGGTGAAAAACTCGCTGGGCATCCGCGTCATAGACCATGACCGTGCGGATGACGTCCGCGACACCACCTCGCTGTCGGGCGGCGAGACCTTCATCGTCTCGCTCGGACTGGCCCTCGGGCTATCGGCCCTGTCGTCGCGCAACCTGTCTTTCGAGAATCTCTTCATCGACGAGGGTTTCGGCACACTCGACCCCGACACGCTCTCCACAGTCATCGACGCGCTGGCAATGCTCCAGTCGTCGCAGGGCAAGAAGGTGGGAGTCATCAGCCATACCGACACCATGTCGGAGCGCATCACCACCCAGATACGCATCGTCAAGAACGGCAACACGGGAAGCAGCCACATCGAGATCTACCCACAATAATTCATCAAATCATCAAAACCACTCATCTACTGAACAATCCTCTATGAGCAGGGAATTAGCTTTCACGATACTGACCGCAGCCGGACTTTGTCTCTATGGCTGCCAAAACAACCGGAGCACGGAGGAATCGGCACCGGAAGAACCCAAGGTGGTTTTCCCGGCCGACACGGCTTCGGCCTATGTGGCGCCAGCATCCAAGACCGACTCCCTGAAGACACTGAAGGGCAAGATGGACGAGGACTTCAACGTGCTCAAGGAGATGGAGAACAATGCGCCGGAATACTACGAGCGCCTGCAGCGACAGATGTGTCATGGCTTCATCGTGATCGACAAAAGCAGGATGAAACTGATCCTCTACGACAAGGAGGGAGGCGTGGTGCGGCGCTTTGCCATGGGCTGCTCCAGGAAGTTTGGCACCAAGCACAAGAAGGGGGACAACCGCACGCCCGAAGGATTCTTCACCGTGGAGAATGTATATAACAGTACCGACTGGCTCTACACCGATGACGAGGGGAAGACTTCGAAGAAGAAAGGGATGTTCGGACCGTGGTTTATCCGACTGCGCGTGCCGGGGACGTCGCAGATTGGCATTCACGGCACCTGTGCGCCCTGGTCGGTGGGAGGGCGCGTCAGCCATGGCTGTATTAGGTTGACCAACGACGACATCACCACACTCAAAGACCTGGTGACGCCAGGCATGCCCGTCATCATCATACCAGGGAAGAGGGACCGGGAGCAAAACTATGCCGAACGGGTGGTGATACCTTATTTCTCCACCATCCGCTACACCGAGCAAGAACCAGTCGTCCTGCCTGATCAGGAACCAGACCCACAGGCTGCCGACACGATGGACAGCGACTCAGTGGATGTTTACGAGGAAACGAACGAGGACGGTCCTGACTCCACCTGGTCGTAATGGCAGCGACCCGGCGGAAGCAGGACCAGGAAAGAAATAGAGGAGGCTCTGACCACCAAAATCCATGATTTTTTTGGTGGTACGGGGCGAAACCACTACCTTTGCAGACATGAAAATAAAAATCAACTGGAAGCAATTCGCCGCTTTCTTCATCGTCATCGGCTGCACCTATTATATCACGCGCAACTTCTTCATGACGGCGGGCATCTTGATGCTGCTCCTCCTCATCGACGGCTTGCTCCTCGACTACGACCATCGGAGACGGGGACGCAAACAGGCGGAGGAGATCATGAAGGGACTGAAGGACGAGGAGACGGACGAAGAGAAACAATAATCCACCGAATCATGGAACAACTCATCAGACTTTATGAGCAATGGGCGGGCGGCAAGCCTGCCACGATAGAGAAGGTGAAGGGTGCGGGGAGCAACCGCATCTACTACCGACTGACGGACGAGGCGCACCACTCGGTCATCGGGGTGGTGGGCACGAGCCGCGAGGAGAACCATGCCTTCATCTGCCTGGCAAAGCATTTCGGCCAGCGACAGCTACCCGTGCCGGAGATACTGGCCGCAAGCGACGACGAGATGCGCTACCTGCAGACCGACCTGGGCCACGTCTCGCTCTTCGACGCCATACAGGGCGGACGGGAAGCGGGCGGACGCTACAACCTCAAGGAGGTGGACCTGCTGAGACGAACGATACGCGAACTGCCCAACATACAGATCAGGGGGGCGCGGGGACTGGACTTCTCCCAATGTTATCCGCAACCGGAGTTTGACCAGGACAGCGTGCTCTTCGACCTGAACTACTTCAAGTACTGTTTCCTCAAGGCTACGGAGATCGACTTCCACGAGATGAAACTGGAGGCCAACTTCCGGATGTTTGCCAAAGACCTGACGGCAGAGCCGATGGAGGCTTTTCTCTACCGCGACTTCCAGGCACGCAACGTGATGCTCGACGACGAGGGCAATCCCTTCTTCATCGACTTCCAAGGGGGCAGAAAGGGACCTTTCTACTACGACTTGGCTTCGTTTCTGTGGCAGGCGAGTGCGAAATATTCCTTCAAACTGCGCCGCGAACTGATCTTCGAATACTACCAAAGTCTCAAACAATACACCGAGGTGCCTTCCTCGCGCCACTTTGCCCACCGGTTGGCGCTCTTCGTGCTCTTCCGCACGCTACAGGTGCTGGGAGCGTATGGTTTCCGGGGCTACTTCGAGCACAAGCGCCACTTCATCGACTCCATACCGGGGGCTATCCAGAACCTGCGCGACTTGCTCGCCCTCGACCGTAGCACCTTCCCCTACCCCTACCTGATGTCGGTCCTGCAGCGCCTGGTGGAACTGCCACAGTTTACGCGCATCGAGGAATCGGCGAAGAACCGGGCGGATGGCTTCCGCACCACGGCGGACGACGTCTTCAAGGCCAACCCGCTGGATGGTCCCGCCACATTCTCGAAATACGACGGCAAGGGCCCGCTGGTGGTCCGCGTATATAGCTTCTCCTACCGCAACGGCATCCCCGAGGACGAGTCGGGCAACGGCGGAGGCTATGTCTTCGACTGCCGAAGCACGCACAACCCGGGACGCTATGAGCCGTACAAGAAACTGACGGGACTGGACGAGCCGGTGATCCGATTCCTGGAGGACGACGGCGAGATCCTCGACTTCCTCAAGCCGGTCTATCAACTGGCCGACCATCATGTGGAGCGATATATGCAGCGGGGCTTCACTTCCCTGATGTTCTGCTTCGGATGCACGGGCGGACAGCACCGCAGCGTCTATAGTGCGCAACACCTGGCGGAGCATATCCACGAGAAGTATGGCATCGAGGTGCGGGTGACGCATCGCGAACAGCACATACAACGCGTGATGGAGGCAAAGGACACAACGAAGGGGGCGGAATAAGGGACTTCTCCTGACTACCCGTCCTCGATTTTCTCTCACAACGACAAGGCTACATGACAAAACAGGCAATGATATTCGCGGCAGGGCTGGGCACCCGCCTGAAGCCGCTCACCGACCGAATGCCCAAGGCACTGGTGCCCGTGGCGGGAGAACCGCTGCTGGCTCACGTCATCAGAAAACTGAAGGCGGAGGGCTTTACCCGCATCGTGGTCAATGTGCACCACTTCGCCGACCAGATCATCGACTATCTCCACACCCACGACTTCGGGGTGGAGATACATATCTCTGATGAGACCTCCAAACTCCTCGACACAGGTGGCGGCATTCGTCATGCTGCCCATTGGTTTGAGACCGACAGCCCGGTGCTGATCCACAACGTCGATATCTTGAGCAACGCCAATCTCTCCCAGCTCTACGACAGTGCGGTGGCAGACGCTGCCTTGCTGGTCAGCGACCGCGTCACCAAGCGCTACCTGCTTTTCGGCAAGGGAAAGCGCCTCGTGGGATGGACCAATGTGGAGACAGGGGAGGTACGGTCGCCCCATGCAGACCTGTGTGTGGCCGACTACCAGCGATGGGCCTTCAGCGGCATCCATGTCGTGTCGCATCGTCTTCTCGAAGCCATGCGTCCCTATCCCGACCGCTTCCCGATCATGGACTTTTACCTGCAAAACTGTGACCGGCTTGATATCCGAGGCCAGCTTGCCGACGACCTCCAGCTCCTCGATGTCGGAAAACTCGACACCCTGGACCGCGCCGAATCGTTTGTTAAGACGCTGGCGAAGGGCTGACGAACCTATGTTCCGAGGCACACGGAGATTCCACTCACGCCCCTTCCCCACCCTTTTGCCAACAAAAGTGGGGCAGAGCAAAAAAAACAGGCCGCAAAATTTGGTAGTCTCGCATAAATCCACTACCTTTGCACCCGCATTTACCAAACGGTACTTGCCAACACGCTTCCACCCCCTAGGAGAGATGGTAGAGTGGTCGATTACACCGGTCTTGAAAACCGGCGTACCGAGAGGTACCGGGGGTTCGAATCCCTCTCTCTCCGCCAAAATCAGCGTAACGAGTTGTAAAACAACAAGTTACGCTGATTTTTCGTTTAAGGGTGCGCCAAATCTGCGCCAGAATTTTTCAGGTAATTGAACAAACGTCTTTAATCCACCGATGTAACTATTCAGCAATAACACTCCTTTGAGTTTTTGTCAACAATCCTGACAAAACAAGTAGGCGATAATATATTGAAAACCAATAAAATATTTACACTTTATTTTTGGATATCTCGGATATTTTTTGTACCTTTGTATCTATGAATAAGCAAGTTACGGATATATCGCAAGCCTTGAAAAGGCTGACATCTGAGATGCAGTCGATGCATGAAGCCA